>Ga0164290_1001392_pt1 | contig 36909 bp, 31 predicted proteins | sample Micstemetagenome_FD_108782 | JGI IMG/M metagenome (GOLD analysis project Ga0164290, IMG submission 108782) | Contaminated culture microbial community from soil near Moab, Utah, USA - Microcoleus steenstrupii SON62 (Illumina Assembly) | ecosystem: Environmental > Terrestrial > Soil > Soil crust...
ACCGCCCGCGCTGGGCTTGGCGCACCTTCCCTCGAGCCATGCGCCGCCTCGCCGCCCTGCGCGGCGCGCCCGACATGAGCCGCTTCGCCACCCCGCCGGGTACCGACGTCGACGCCTGAACGAGGGACGGAGGGCGGGCGAGGAACGGGGATAAAGAGCGCATAGTAACGCGCGCCGGCACGGTCGCGCTAAGCTCGCTCCGAGCGCGGGGTGGAGCACGGCCCACTACCACCGCATTCGTCTCGCGCTCACCCCTGCACCTGTCGCGCGTCACTTCGTGAGCCGACGTGTGCGTGTTCCGCGCCTCGAGCGCGGCGGACCGGCGAACTGCCGGATCCATTCCCCGGCGGGCATGGTCGGAAATTCGGCGCACCGCTGTGACTCTGGCCGCACTGGGCGATGCAGCGGGGCTCACTTGCAGGTTCGATCCAACGCGAGCTGCGTGATCGACGGACGCGCGGCGATGTTAGGGCGACGGCAGACGCCGGGGGCGCGACCGTCCTGGATATAAAGGCTCTATAGTCACGCCTCTCTTGCCTCGCGGCTAAGCTGCGGCCCGGCCGGCGCCGTGCCGGTCGTATTTGTCGGTCGGGGGGCCAGTCCGGTGCGTTGCGTCAGCCTTTTTCTCGTTGCCGCTATCTTTCTTCATTCGATTGTCGCAGAGGCCCGACCGCTGGTCGCCGTTATCGACAGCGGCGTCGGGGCGACCGCGGAGCTTCGGCCGCACCTCGTGGGCGAGATCGACGCCGCGGCGCGCCCCGCGCGCCCCGCGCTCCGGCCTCGCTTCGACCACGGGACGAAGGTCGCGACGGTTCTGTCGCGCGCGGCGCGCGGCCGGGCCGACATCCTGTCGATCAGGGTCGACGATCCGGCCGGCTGCGCGTTCGGTCGCAACCCGCCGTGCCAGCGGGACCCGGCGGTCATCGCCTGGGCCATCCACGCCGCCGTCGCGCACCGCGCCGATGTCATCAACATTTCCATGGCGCTGATGGACGCGCCGGCGATTTCCGATGCGGTCGCCTTCGCCGCGTGGAGCGGGACGCTGGTGGTGATCGCGTCGGGGAATGACGGACGGCGCGTGCCGGGGAATCTGTCGCACGCCCGCGCCGGCTATCCGAACGCCGTGCTCGTCGGCGCGCTCGAGCGCGACGGGACCGTCTGGGCGAGGTCCAACCGACCGGCCGGCAGTTCGACGCCCGGGTACAACTTCGCCTGGCGCTGGGGCGCGGGCGTCCCGTCGGCCGCGGCCGACGGGACTCCGGTGGTCGCGAGCGGCACCTCGATCGCCGCGCCGGTCGAGGCCGGGTTCCGGGTTCGTCGCCGCGCGGCCGCCGGGCCGGCGGTCTTCCTCGTGCCGGTCCGCCGGAAGCTCGCCGACCGGCCGGTGATGCTCGCGGGCACCGCCTACCCCGACCCGAGGTCGCGGGCGTGCGCGTCTCCCGTGCGGCCGTCGGTTCGGGCGCACTGCCTCGGCTCGACGCTCCTCGCGTGAGCGCGCGCGTCCGGCATAAAGAACCCCTAGTAACGACGGTGCCCGGCCGTGGCTAAGGCATGCCGATGAGCGAGTCGCGCGTTCGTCGGGCCCGGTTCTCGGGCCGCCATCTTCTGTTTCTGATCCCGTTCCTTCTGTCAGCCGTCGCGGCGGCGGCGGAGAGAGGTGCCCCGGCGGACGGATCGGAGGAGCCGTCCGGCACGCTGGCCCTGTCGATGGACGAAGCCGTCTCGCGCGCCATCGCGGCGAGCTTCCGCGTCGCGCGCGCGAGCCGCAACGAACGCATCGCCGTGCTCCGCGAGCGAAGTGCCGAGGCCGGGCGGCTGCCGCGGTTCAACTTCGGCGTCGGACTCAACCAGGCGGCGCGCGGGACATACCAGGCGACGCCGACCTTCACCCGCGAGCAGGGGCTGTCCGGCGACTTCCGGACCGGGATCAACGTCGCGGCGCAGGTGCCCATCGACGTCTCCGGCGCCCTTCGGCGCCAGGTCAGACAGGCCGAGATCGGCTCCAAGATCGCGTCGCTCGACGCCGAGCAGTCGAAGGTCGACGTGGGTTTCGAGGTGCGCGCCGCCTACGTCGCGGCGTGGCGCGCGCGCGAGACCGCAGCCGTCGACGAACAGGTCGTCGCCGCCATCGAGCGACTGGCGCGCCGCGCCGACGCCGGGTCGGCGCCGTTTATCGACGTCGAGCTCTCGGCGGCCCGGCAGGCGCTCGAGGCCAGCCGGGCCGCCGCCGACGTCGCCCAGGACAACCTGCGCCAATGGATGCGGCTGCCGCCGGAGGTGCGGCTCGCGCTCGCGCCGCCGACGGTGGTCGGGCCGGCGCCCGACGCCGCGCCGGCCGCCGACGGTCGACCGGACGTGCGGCAGGCGCGCCTGCGGGTCGAGCAGGCCGCGATCGGGGTGAAGCAGGCGAACGACGGGCGCCGCCCGTCGATGGCGCTGAACGCCTACTACAACCAGGCTTGGACCGGCGAGACGGCGCTGCGCCCCGGCGACGGCCGCACGCGCGACCAGGGCGGCGTCGTCGCGCTGAACGTGCCCCTGTACAGCTTCGACTGGGGCCACAGCGCCAGCGCGCGCCAGACCGCCCGCGTGCAGGCGGAACAGGCGCAGGCCGACCTCGAGGAGGTGCGCGAGCGCGCGGCCCACGAGTTGCGCCAGGCGCGGGCCGCGCTCGCCAGAGCGGAGGCGCGGGTGCGGGCGCTTCCGGACGAGGACCAGTCGGGCACGGCGCTGCGCCAGGCAGAGCAGGCCTACCTCGCGGGCGACGGCGAGGAGCGCCGGGCGTTGCTGGCGCAGGTCTCCAACGCGCGCGCCGCGTGGCGCCAGGCCCGGCTCAGCTCGCTCGGCGCCCGCGCCGACAAGGCGCTGGCGACGCTGCGGGTCGAGCGCGCGACGGGCGCGCCGCCCCGGACCGCCGGGCAGGACCCGGAAGCCGAGGAGGTCGCCTCCGATCGCGCGCGATGACGCCGCGGGTCACGGCGTCTGCGGCTCGGCCGACGGCGATGCCGCGTAGAGGCCGATGCCCCCGTCGAGATAGCGGTTGTTCGCTTCGCGGACGGCGGCCGCGGCCTCGTCGTAAAGGAACGGCAGGAAGGCGTAGCGCCGGCCCCGCGTGACCGGGGTGACCTCGTGGAGGAGCGAGCAGGAGAACACGACGGCGCCGCCGGTCGGCGCGCGGTAGGTGCGTCGCCCGAACTCCGGGAAGCGCAGGTCGCCGCCGTCGTAGCCGTCGGCGTTCAGGTTGATCGTCACCGCGAAGCGGCGGTGGGCGGTGCCCTTGGTGGTATTGTCGCGGTGGGGGCGGAAGTGTCCGCCCTCGGCGGCGTCGTACCGGGCGACGACGTAACGCTCCATCCGGGTCGCGTCGAACTGGAACGCGCGTTCGATCATCGGGCGGAGCCGGCGGGCGATCCGGGTCATGAGCGCCTGCCGGAGGCCGGCATCCTCGATCATGTGGTCGGATCGACGCTTGTGGCGGGGATCGATCACCCCGACGGTCCGGCCGTCGATCTCTCGCATGAAGCCCGACTCCTCGCCGCCGCGGAACTCGTAAAGGTCGATCAGCCGGGCGCACAACTCGGGCTCGAGCACGCGCGGGACGAGGAGGACGGGCGCGCCCGTCCCGTTCGCTTGGTCGGGCGGTGGCAAGCCTTCGGCCAGCGCGACCGCTTCGGCCCCGCGGGAGATCGGCAGGCGCGCCACCACCCGCAGCGTGAAATCGAGGACCACCCAGGTCGGCTCGTAGGCGAGTCGCCCGTCCCCCCGCTCGCCCATCACCCCGTAGGAAGCGCTCACCGCGCGGTCGAAGTCGAAGAAGAAGCGGAGGCCCGGCAACCGGTCGCGGAGCCGTTCGTCGCCTTCGTCGGCCGGATCGATCGTCACACCGAAGAAGCAGAGGCGTTCGTCGTCGAACGACCGCCGTCGCCCCAGGACGAGGTCGAGCGCGGCCGTCGCCTCGGGCCGGGACGCTTGGCCGAAGAACAGCATCAGCACGTTGCGTCCCGCCACGGTATCGAAGGCGTAGCGCGGATTGGCGGCCGTGCGCGCGTGGAACCAGGGCGCCGGCTCGCCGACGCGGGGAACCGTCATCGGCGGTCGCCTCGCCTCGGGGCGTCGTTCAACGACCGAGCCGACGCAGCGCGCTCCGGCCCGTCTCCCAGGCCCGGTACTGGACGCGGTTGGCCTCCTCGGCGAAGGGCCGCCGAGGCTCGAGCTTCGTGAAGCCGGCGCGACGCGGCCGGAAGAAGCGAAGAAACAACCGAATCATGACGCGCCCCTCCGTTCCCCGGGGAACAGATCCGCCCCGGACGACGCGATCATATCGCGGCGAAGGCGGGCTCGTTATTACGCCGCCTTTATGCCGTCGGACCCTGCATCCGCGAGGGCCGGGCGAGCAGATACTCGATGATCTATATAGTTTTCCTATGCCAACGGCCCGTCGCCGGATGCGCTATGAAACCCGTGGCCAGGGAGGAGCGGCTTGGGCGTGTGGGGACGGAGGTCGGCGCTGTACCTCGCCATCGTCGCGGTGCCGGTGGCGGCCGCGGTGCCGGCCTCCGCTACCAACACGGCGCCGGGTGCGGACGTCGGGCGCCGGAGCGTGTTCGGGCTGGCTGGGCCGATGGTCCAGGGCGGTCACGCGATCGGCCGGCTCCCGGCGGGGGCCCACCAACTGACGTTCGCGGGCCGGCCGGTCGGCGTCGCCCCCGACGGGCGCTTCATCATCGGCTTCGGCCGCGACGCGCCCGCGATCGGCCTGCTCGAGGCCCGAGGGGCGGGCGGGCAGGTCCTTCGCGAGACGGTGCGCATCGGCCGACGCGCCTTCGCCGCCGAAGAGGTCCCGGCGCTCCGCCCGTTCGCGACGACGCGACCGCCCTCCGACGAAGCGGCGGCGCGCCGCCGCGTCGAGCTCGCCAACATCCGGGTCGCCCGGCTCGCGTCGGGGCCGATGACGCACTGGGCGGAGGCCTTCCGCTGGCCGGCCGTCGGGCGGATCTCGGGAACATACGGATCGCAGCGGCTCGTGAACGGCCGGCCGATCAACACCCATTACGGCGTGGACGTCGCCGCGCCGGTAGGGACCCCCGTGGTCGCGCCGGCCGGCGGCCGTGTGAAGCTCGCCGCCGCGGACTTCAGCCTGGAGGGCGGGATCGTGATCCTCGACCACGGCCACGGCCTGATGAGCAGCTTCCTCCACCTGTCGCGGATCGACGTGAAGACGGGGAGGCACGTCGCGGCCGGCGACGCGATCGGCGCGATCGGCAACACGGGCCGCTCGACCGGCCCGCATCTCCACTGGGCCATGCACTGGGGCCGGACGCGGATCGACCCCGCGCTGTTCGTCCCGCCGATGATGACCGCCGCCGGGCCCGGGTCGGCGCGGGACGGCCTCCCGTGATTTGGCGTCCCGGCGGGTTCACCGCTAGAATTCAGGTCTTGGTCGAGGAGGGGCGCGGATGCTGTCGACTTATGGCTTCTTGGGCTGGCTGCTCATCGGCCTCCTCGCCGGGGGACTCGCGAAGCTGATCATGCCGGGCAAGGATCCTGGCGGCTGCCTCGTCACCATCCTGCTCGGCATCGCCGGCGCCTTGCTCACGGGCTTCATCGGCAACGCGCTCGGTTGGTACACGCAGGGCCAGGCCGGCGGATTCATCGCCGCGACGCTCGGCGCCGTCCTGATCCTCGCCCTCTACCGGCGATTCAAGCGCCGGTAAGGGGGCAGCATCCGTCGGCACGCTCCACCGCCGTCCCGCGCGACCCTCGACTCATCGGCGCGACGCGGCGGACCGGGCGCGCCAGCGCCGGCCGATCCATAGCCGCCAGCCGAGCTGCGCCGCGGCGTAGCCGATTGCCGCGGCCGACGCCGCGAACAGCAGGAGCCCCGCGAGCGTCGGCAGGGTGGCGCCGGCGAGGGTGATCACGGCGTCCGGCATCCAGCCGGGGACGACACCGGCGGGCGGAGCCGCCTCGCCGACCAGCCAACGGCCTGTCCTGTAAGCGGCGAAATAGATGGCCGGGAAGGTGATCGGGTTGGTCACGAGCGTCGCCGCCGAGGCGACGAGGACGTTGCCGCGTGCCGGCGCCGCCAGCAGCACGGCGAGCACGATTTGACCGACCGGCAGGATGAAACCGGCGAACAGCCCGAGCGCGAGGCCGCGCGGCACGCTTCGGCGCGTAAAGCGCCACAGCGACGCGTCGGCCAGTTGGTGGGCGACCGGCCGGACGAAGCGGCTCGCTTCGAGGCGCTCCCGCGTCGGCACCCAACGGCGCGCGAGCCCGAGCCATCGACGGATCACGGTGCGACCGCATCGACCGGCGCTCTCGCACCCCGGTCCGCGGCGGGCGAAGCCGGCTCGATGTCGAAACCTCCCGTCGAAAAAGCGTGCACGACATCCTCGCGGCTCGGCGGACGGCCGGACCGCGGCCCGCCGGCGCGACCCTAAGCCCGCCTTCGATCGGGCGTTACTACGTCGTTTTTACGTGCTGCCCATCACCGTCTCGGTCCGACGGGGCCCCCGCCTTTCGGCGGGCTGAACGCGGGGATAACGCGCGGTTCAGGCGGCCGGCCTTATCCTGCCTCTTCGAACTCGGGAGCGGGACATGAAACAGGCTCGGACCGCGATCATCGGCACCATCCGGATGCACGAGGCGCTCGCCGCGTCGTTCGCGAACGATCGATCGCCGGCGAACGCTTCCCGCTCCGCGGCGCACCGGGCCATCGCGCAGACGCTTCGCGCGCAGGCCGGACTCGATACGCCGGCCGAGGCCGCGCCGCCTTTATAGTTTTCCTATGCCGACGGCCCGGCGTCGCGCCGCGCTAAGGTCTCCGTCCGAACGCGCGCGGGTGCCGCACGGGCCGACGTGCGGCGGAGTCTGGAGAACGGCGATGAAGAAGGCTTGGCAGTATCGCGTCGGACCGTCGAACCTCGCGGTGAGGGGCGCGGGGCATCCGCGTTCGCGACGGGTGCTCACGCCGGACGGCGAGTTCGGGAGCGCCGCGCTCGCCGCCGACCATTTCGGCATCGACCGCGCCACGGCGGCCCGCAAGGCCCACCGTGGCATCGACGGATGGCTCTGGCTCGAACCGCGGCCGGCCGATCGGCGGGGCGCGACCGACTTGCGGGCCCGGCGCGGCCCGGCCGCCTGACGCCGAGCGTCGGCGGACCCCGCGCCGGGGTCGCCGCGCTCAGGACCCGGAGAGCGCGTCCTCGGGTGCCGCGGCCGGACGCGTCGCGAGAGCGGCGGGCGCGGCGTGCCGGTCGGGCAGCCCGAGCCGCGTCCGGATCACTTCGGCGTCGTCGGTGAGCCAGGCGTCGGTGCCGACCGGGTCCGACGCGTCGGCGACGCCCCGCCCAAGCTTCGCCGCGATCTTCGCGCGGGCGGCGAACCAGGTCTGGCCGACGTAGCGCAGCGTGCGCCAGGGGTGGCGGCGCGCGTAGGCCTCGGGCCGCGGGTGGCGGACGAGGAGCTCGGCGGCGACGCGCGCGGGCTTCATGTCGGCGGGCGAGGCGACGTGGATCTCGCAGCCGTAGCCGATGATGATGTCGTCGCCGCCCCAGTCGGAGCCGATCGAGTTCATCAGCGCGTCGTGGGCGGTGCGGATGCGGACCACCGCGTCCGGGGCGGGCGCGTCGGCCCGCTCGACGCGGGCGCCGCCACGGTCGAGGGCGACGTTGTACCAGTTGGGGCCGGCGACGTCGGTGAGCTGCACGGCGAAGCGCAGCCCCTCCACCTGCTCGCGGGGGTAGAAGACCGTCTGCGTCGGCAGGTGCGCGGCGAGCGCCCCGGCGACCGCGTCGGCCTCCGTTCCGTCGATCGTGCGTCCCGACGCGAAAACGGAAACCTCGATCGGATACTGCTCGTCGATCAGATGGTCGATCGAGCCGTTCTCTAGCCGCGCCCGATAGGGCGAGCGCGCGCGGAGTTCGCCGTCCTCGAAGGCGTCGCCGGGGTACATCACGACCACCTCCGTCGCGATGTCGGGCGTGCGCCAGTGCCGGTCGAAATAGGCGGGCACCGCCTCCCGCGGGAAACGGACCTCGTTGATCCAGCGCTGCGCGCGGTTGAGGAGCACGAAGTCGGCGGCGAACGGCACCGCGATCCGCGGCCGGAGCGTGGCGGCGATCCGGCAGAAGGCGTCGATGAACAGCGTCTCGCGCAGGCGGCCGATCGCCCGGTCGTCCTTGTGCGGCGCGTGGAAGACGTTGGGGAAGTAGCTCGCGCCCCCGTAGCCGCAGAAAAGATAGTCGATGCGCGGCCAGCGCTCGGCGATCCGTCGGCAGTAGAGATCGATCGTCCGCGGGCTCGTCGAATGAAGCGCGTCGTTGACGTTGACGAGCACCTGCCCGTCCGCCTCGATCACCATGATCGCGTCCTGGCCGCAGACGAGGAACGTGACCTCGGCGCCCTCGCCCAGGGCATAGGTGCGCTCGCTCGCCGCCTCGACGACCCGCGCGAAGCCGAGCTCGCGGAGCCATTCGGGCGTGCCGCCGTACCAATAATAGGGATAGAAGGCGGTCTTGCCCGGCGTGAGCGTGCGCAGCGTTGCCTCGTTCAGGTGGTCGGCGTGGCCGTGCGACAGCAGGATCGTCTCGGCGAGGTCGACCTTGTCGGCGCTCACCGGCTGCGGGAAGACGTTCCATTGCCGGGCGTAGCAGGGACCTTCCCACCAGGGATCGGTGGCGAAACGGGTGCCCCCCGCTTCAACGAACAGGCAGGCGTGCGACACGAACTCGATGCGCATCTCGTCGGGCTCCGTAAAGCCCCCCGGACCGCCTTACCCGAAGCCGCCAAGCTACCGTGACTATAGGGTTTTTATGTAACGGGTGCGGAAAGACCGGACCTGCCTCGGAACGCCCGCGCGCGGGCTCAGGCGTCGTCTTCCGCGATCAGCTCCGCGGCCTCGGGGTTCAGCCCCTGGCCCGGGCGCCTCGGCACGGTGAGCGGCGCGGGCTGGGGCGTCGGCATGTTGCCGCGCAGCAGCGAGCGGCCCGCGGTGATCCCGCCGGCGATCTGGAGCTCGAGGCGTTCCTCGTCGCGCCGGCGGACGTCGGCGATCACCTCGTCGGCGACGGCGTCGTCCGTGCCGAGGCCGACGAGCACGGCGCGCCCGAAGACGAGCGCGGACTCGAACGTCTCGCGGACCTGATAGTCGACCCCGGCCTCGACGAGGCGCAGCACGTGCCCGCGGTCGAAGGCGCGGACGTAGAGCTTCGCGCGGGGGAACGCCGCCTTGCAGAGCTCGACGATGCGGTCGGCGGTCTCGGGTTTGTCGACGCAGACGAGGATCGCTTCGGCCGTCCCCGCGCCCGAGGCGCGCAGCACGTCGAGCCGCGTGCCGTCGCCGTAGTAGACCTTGAACCCGAAGGTGCCGGCCGCGCGGATCATCTCGACGTCGGTCTCGATGAGCGAGACGTCGATGCAGCGCGCGAGGAGCGGCTGGCTCACCACCTGCGCGAAGCGGCCGAAGCCGACGATGACCACGCGGCCCGACAGCCCGTCCGCCACGTCGATGCCGTCGAGCGACTCCGCCCGCTTCGGCAGCAGCCGCTCGACCAGCGGGGCGATCAGCGGCGTGAGCGCCATCGACAGGATGACGATCGCCGTCATGGCGGCGGCGATCCGCGCGTCGAACACGCCCGCGGCGAGCGCGGCGGCGTAGAGGACGAAGGCGAATTCGCCGCCCTGCGCGAACAGCGCGGCGCGCTGCAGCGCTTCGGTTGCGGACGCCCGGAAGAGCCGCGCGACCGCGTAGATGCCGGACGCCTTGACCGCCATGAACGCCGCGACGCCGCCGAGGATGAAGCGCCAGTCGGCGGCGACCGCCGCGAGGTCGAGCGACATGCCGACGCTGAGGAAGAACAGGCCGAGCAGGATGCCGCGGAACGGCTCGACGTCGGCTTCGAGCTGGTGCCGGAAGGTTGATTCGGAGAGCAGCACGCCCGCGAGGAAGGCGCCCATCGCCATCGACAGGCCGCCCCAGTCCATGAAGAGCGCCGCGCCGAGCACTACGAGCAGCGCCGCCGCGGTCATCACCTCGCGCGCGCCGGCCTTGGCGAGCAGCCGGAACAGCGGGTCGAGGAGCCAGTAGCCCGCCGCGACGACGACGCCCACGACGCCCGCGCCGATCGCGACGCTCGCCCACGCGGAGCGCCCGCTTTCGACGGGCGCGCCGGCGAACGAGGCGAGCACCGCGACGAGCGCGAGCAGGGGGACGATCGACAGGTCCTCGAGCAGCAGGATCGAGACCGCGCGCTGGCCCGCGGGCGTCGGCGTCTCGCCGCGCTCGTCGAGCATCTGCATGATCACCGCGGTCGAGGACAGGACGAAGCCCATCGCGCCGACGAAGGCGACCGGCGGCGCGAGGCCGGCGGCGATCCCGACGCCGGTCAGGAGCGCCCCGCAGGTCAGCACCTGCGCCGCGCCCAGCCCGAAGATCTCGCCGCGCAGCGCCCAGAGCTTCGCCGGGCGCATCTCGAGCCCGATGACGAAGAGGAACATGACGACGCCGAGCTCGGCGACGTGCAGGATCGCCTCGGGGTCGCTGAACAGGCGCAGCCCGAACGGGCCGATGACGAGGCCGGCGGCGAGGTAGCCGAGCACCGAGCCGAGGCCGAGGCGCCGGAAGAGCGGCACCGCCACCACGCCCGCCGCCAGGAGCGCCACCGCGTGGCCCAAGCTCATCCCGTCGGCCGCGCCCGCCATGCTCTACCTCCCGTCGGAACTCCGGCCCTCTATAGACCGGCCCCGGCCTGCGGGTCGACGCCGGCGGTCCCGGCTCAGGCCGGCCCCACCCCGTCGACCTCGACGAGCCCGTCGGCGACGAGCGTGCCGACGATCCGCACCCGCTTCTCGACGTGGTCGACGGGCACGCGGCGGAGGTCGAGCCGGTAGCGGCCGCCGGCGTCGCGGCGCAGCGCGAAGCCGGCGCCGTCGCGCACCAGCGTGCCGGTCTCGTCGATGCGCGCGTCGTCGGCCATCCCTCCTCCTACACCGGTCGGTCGGCCGCGGCGAACCCGCGCGGCTCAGCGCGCCGCGGCGGGCCCGATCGGCGGCAGGACGAAGCGGCCTTCCGCGAGGTCGGGCCGGGGCAGATAGGCGCGGAAGGTCACGCGGAACGGCCCGGCGGGCGCGGGGAGCCAGTTGGCGGTCGAGCCCGCCGGCGGCTCGGCCGCCATCAGCACGTCGACGCTGCCGTCGGCGTTGCGCGCGAGGCCCGGCGTGCGGTCGCCGATCGCGTAGCGCGCCAGCCGGTTGGGCGTGAAGAACAGCCGTCCGTCGGGATCGACCTCGTACATGCTGAGCGACCAGAAGGCGTCGACCGGCACGCCGGCGGGGATCCGCAGCCGGTAGACCCGCCGCCCGTCGAGCGCCGAGCCGTCGGCGGCCGCGGCGGCGGTCAGGTACATCGCCTCCTCGGGCGGCAGCGCCCAGAAGCCGGTGAGCGCGATCTGCGACCGGTAGAAGTCGTCGGTCCCGAAGCGGCCGATGCCGGCCCGCGGGTAGGTCCAGCCGTTGCGCCGGGTGCCGGCCGCGGCGAGCCCGTCGCGGAGCTCGGCGGGCACCTTCGCGAGCGCGTCGGACCAAGCCTGCCGCAGCGCCGGCGTCAGCCCGTCCCACGCCGCGACCCGGCCCGGCACGAGCCCGACGCGGGCGAAGCGCTTCAGGCGGGCCGCGTGCTCGGGCGGCACGGGCCCGCGCCCGAGCAGCTCGTTCACCGCGCCGAGGAAGGCGGCGGGATCGGGGGCGTTCGGCGCGGCGACGGCGAGCGGCCGGGCCGGCCGGTCGGCGGACAGCCGGAAGCCGTCCTGCGCGCCGCGCGCCGCGGCGAGGTCGTCCGGCCCGTCGACGAGCACGCGGACGACCGCCGCGACGTCGTTGCTCGTGGCGCGCACGAGCTTCGAACCGGCGGGGACCGCGCCCTTCCAGCCGGGGCCGGCCAGCAGGTAGCGGCCGCCGCGCCCGCCCCCGTCGCGCGTGCCGAGGATCGCGAAATTGTCCGAATAGATGTCGAGCAGCGCGATCGAATGGTAGCGGTCGGGCAGCGCCGGCAGCGTCAGCTCGACCGGGCCGGGGCCGAGGTCGAGGAAGCCAGCCGAATAGAGCGTGTCGTTGTTGGGCGTGGTGACGCCGCGGTTGCTGGGGTCGGCCAGCTCGCGGCGGTGGCCGAGCCGGTTGGCGGGCAGGCGGCCGGGCCGGTCGGCGAGCCCGACCATCGGCTGGCGGGTGCGCGCGAACTCGTAGATCGGGAAGGCGAACAGGAAGGCCTCGCGCACCAGCGCCCGCTGGTCGGCCTCCGCCGCGTGCGCCGGCCGGACCGCGGCGATCAGGAGCGCGAGGCCCAGGAGCAGGCGGGCGAGGCGCGGCCGGGCGTTGCGCATCGCGGTCACGCCGGCTCCAGCGCCGGCGCGGCGCGGGTCATGCCGGCCAGCCGCTTGTTGATGATCGCCTCCGCCTCCGCGACGATGCGGTCGATCAGCTCCCGGACCGTCGGCACGTCGCGGATCAGCCCGGCGACCATGCCGCACGACCAGGCGCCGGCGTCCATGTCGCCTTGGCGCATGATGCGCGGGTAGACGCCCGCCACCTCCTCGACGATGTCCTCGAACTTGAGGTCGGCGCCCAGCGCGCGCTCCTTCTCGAGCAGGCGTTCAACGCCGGCGTTGGTGAGCACGCGCTCGGTGTTCCGCAAGGGGCGCATGACGAGGCGCGTGTCGAGCTCGGACGCCGCGACGATCGCCGCCTTCACGTTGTCGTGGACCGGCGCCTCCTTCGTCGCGATGAAGCGCGTGCCCATGTTGATGCCGTCGGCGCCGAGCGACAGCGCGGCGGCGAGGCTGCGCCCGTCCGCCATGCCGCCCGACGCCACGAACGGGATGGTGAGCTCGTCGGCGGCGCGGGGCAGCAGGATGAAGTTGGGCACGTCGTCCTCGCCCGGGTGGCCGCCGCACTCGAAGCCGTCGACCGAGACCGCGTCGCAGCCGATCGCCTCGGCCTTCAGCGAATGGCGCACGCTCGTGCACTTGTGGATGACCTTGATGCCGTGCTCCTTCAGCGCCGGCAGCCATTTCGCCGGGTTGTTGCCGGCGGTCTCGACGATCTTCACCCCGCCCTCGACGATCGCGCGCACGTAGCCGGGGTAGTCGGGTTGCGTGACCGACGGCAGGAAGGTGAGGTTCACGCCGAAGGGCCTGTCGGTCATCTCGCGGCAGCGCGCGATCTCGCGCGCCAGGTCCTCGGGCGTGCGCTGGGTCAGCCCGGTGATGATGCCGAGCCCGCCGGCGTTCGAGACGGCGGCGGCCAGCTCGGCGAAGCCGACATAGTGCATGCCGCCCTGGATGATCGGGTGCTCGATGCCGAGCAGTTCGGTAATGCGCGTGCGGATCATGGCCGTCTCCCTGCGTTCGTGTCGGCCGGAGTGTAGCGCGGCCCGCGCCCGGCGCGGCCCTCACCAGAGCGCTAGCCGGCGGGATAGTCGGGGAAGGACTCCTTGAGGTAGGCTTGGTTGAGCAGCATCTCGCCCGCCGGCGTCGCCTCGCCGGGCCGGAAGATCGAGGTGCGCACCCACAGGCTCTCGGTGCGGCGGCTGCCGCTCATGGCGACCACCTCGCGCTCGATCTCGTAGCTCTCGCCGACGAACAGCGGCCCGTCGAACAGGCGGATCTCCTGGTCGGCGAACAGCCCGACGACGGGCCGGCGCACCGGGAACGAGTCGCGGTCGGCGGTGTAGGCGCACAGCACGCTGATCATCTCGAACGGGACGATCGGGCGGCCCCAGGGCGAGGCCCCGGCGTACCACGGCGACGGCTCGGTGATGGCGGCGAGCTTGTCGGTCAGCGAGAAGGGGTAGAGGTCGCCCATGCGCCGGTCGGCGGGCATCGCGACCGTCTCGCGCCCCGAGCGCATCCCGACCTCGACGTCGCGCAGGATGACGCGGTCCTCGAGCGGCTTGAGCGCCGCCAGCCGCTCGTCGAGCGCGCTCGGCGGGAAGTCGGGGCCGATCGAGACCGTGCCCTGGAGCACCTCGGTGCCGTCCGCCTTGAAGACGCCGACGCGGGCGATCCGCGCGCCGGGGGCGGGCCTCGCCGCCACCGCGCGCACCGCCTCGCCCTCGAAGGCGGCGTTGCGGTAGTGGGCGGAGACCGAGCCGCGCGCCAGCCACGCCTCGCCGAACAGCTCGACCGCGAGCGGCGCGATCTGGCTGAAGTGCGTCGGCCCCTCGATCGTGCCGCCCTTGAAGCCTAGCTTCTGGGCGGTGGCGTCGTCGTGGATCGACGCGTGGTCGTCGTAGGTCTGCTCGACGAGCAGGTTGCGCGGCCGGCGGTACGGCCCGGCCACGCCCGCGAAGGGTTCGGCGACGTCCTCGATCGCGGTTGCGAACGCGTCCATGTTCGTCTTCCCTCCCGTTCCCGGCCGGCCGGGTGTTACCGTGCATGTTGCTGGCCGGTTACAGCTATGCTTTCATCGCGGCGGCGGCAAGCGGGAGATGGACGTGGTTGCGGACGGAACGACGACCGGAGACGCGCGGGGCTGGTCGCGCCGGGGCTTCCTCGGCACCTCGGCCGCCGCGCTGCTGGCGGGCGAAGGCGCCGCCGCCGAGCCCGCGACGCTCGCCGGCTCGATCGCCGAGGCCATCGTCGCGCTGCGCGGCGCGGCGGTGCCGGCCGCGGTCGCCGAGCGCATGGTCTGGACGGTGCTCGACAACCTCGGGGTGATCGCCTTCGGCTCGGGGCTCGAGGCGCCGGCCTCGTTCGCCGCCTACATGGCGACGCGCACCGGCGCGCCGCGGGCGACGATCCTCGGCACCGGGCGGCCCGCGGCGGCCGAATCGGCGGCGGCGGCGAACGCCTACCTCGTCCACGCCGCGGAGATCGACGACAGCGACCTGCGCTCGCAGCTCCGCGCCTCGGCGGTGCTGTTCCCGGCCGTGCTCGCGGCGGCCGAGGCGCAGGACGCGACCGGTTCGGCGTTCGTCAAGGCGCTCGCGCTCGGCTACACGCTCCAGGGGCGGCTCGCCGCGCCGCTCGGCCCGATCCAGGCGGTGGGCTGGATGGCCTCGGGCGTGTGGGGGCCGCCGGCGGCGGCGGCCGCGGTCGCCGACCTCATGCGGCTCCCGGCCGACCGGATCGCCGCGGCGCTGTCGCTCGGCGGGTCGGCGGGCGGCGGGCTCTTCCAATATTATTTCGATCAGACCGAGGAGAAGCGCCTCATCGTCGCCCGCGCCGCGCGGCTGGGGGTGGAGAGCGCGCTGCTCGCGTCGCGCGGCGAGGCGGGGTCGCCGCGCATCCTCGAAGGGCAGGCCGGCATGTACCGCCAGTTCGGTGCCGGGCGCGGCCGCGCGCCGACCGCGGCCGAGCTCGTCGCCGACCTCGGGCGGCTCGAAGGTCCGCTGTTCGTCTACCCGAAGTTCTACGCCGCCTCGCACTCGATCATCCCGACGCTCGACGGGCTGGCGCTCGACTTGCCCCGCGGCTTCGATCCCCGCCGCATCCGGAGCTTCGTGGTGCGCGGCGACGAGGGCTACGCCAACAGCCTCGGCCGCAAGGTCGACCGCTTCGAGGCGCCGGCCAACGCCTTCGGCGCGATGCTCAACTTCAGCTACGTGGTCGCGCTCTATCTCCTCAAGGGCTCGGTGATGCCGGCGGACTACTCGCCCGCCAACCTGCGCGATCCCGAGCTGCTGGCGCTCGCCGGCAAGGGCCGGTTCGAGACGGTGGCGACGCCGTTCGTGCTCGAGACCGAGTTCGTCATGGACGACGGCCGTCGCGTGAAGAGCCTGTCGCGCTACCCCAAGCCCACCGACCCCGCGCCGCCGAACGAGCCGCTGCGCCGGCGCAAGCTCGCGCAGCTCACCGCCGGCCGCCTCGACGACCGCGGCCGGGCGCGGCTGATCGACCATTGTCGCGCGCTGCCCGAGGCGCGCTCGATGCGGCGGTGGGTGGCCGAAGCGCAGACGCTGCTGCGGGGTTAGGCCCCCGGCCCGGGCGCTTCCTTCACGGTGCGGAAGCCGATGTGGGTGGTGCCGGTCAGCGGGTCGCCGGGTTGGCGGGCCGCCGGGCGGAAGCGGCCGCAGAAGTTGGGCGCGCACAGCCAGGAGCCGCCCTTGATCGTCACCGGCTCGCCGTCGGCGGTCGCGATCGCCTGGCGCCGGCTTTCGAAGCCGTCGCGCGTCCATTCCCAGACGTTGCCGGCCATGTCGTGGAGGCCGAAGTCGTTCGCCGGGAAGCAGCCGACCGGCGCGATCCCGGCGAAGCCGTCGTCGGCCGTGTCCCGGACGGGGAAGACCCCCTGCCAGCTGTTCGCGAGCTGGCGACCCTGCGGATAGGGCTCGTTCCCCCAGACGTAGTCGCGCCCCTGCGCCTTTCCGCGCGCCGCGCGCTCCCACTGCGCCTCGGACGGCAGGTCGCGTCCTGCCCAGCGGGCGTAGGCGCGTGCGTCCTCGTAGGCGACCTGGACGACCGGGTGGTCGTCGCGCCCCGCGAGGTCGCTGCCCGGGCCTTCGGGGTGCTTCCAGCTCGCGCCGGGCGTCCACTGCCACCACCGCGTGATGTCGCCGAGGCCGTCGAGGTCGGCGGGCGACCGGAACACGATCGCGCCGGGCCGGCGCATCTCCGCGGGCACGTCGGCGCCTTCGGGCCAGACGGGCGGGCGCTCGGCGACGGTGACGTAGCCGGTCGCCTCGACGAAGCGGCGGAACTGCGCGTTCGTCACCTCATGCGCGTCGATCCAGAAGCCGCGCAGCGCTACCTCGCGCACCGGCGCTTCCTCGGGCTCGAAACGGTCGGAGCCCATGACGACGGCGCCGGCGGGGATCCAGCGCTGCCCGGCCGCGAGCGCGGCGCGGCTGCCCTCGCAGCGTGCGACCGGCGCGGTGGCGCCCGCGCCGCCGAAGAGCGCGAGCCCCGCCGCCCCGGCCGCCGCGACGCCGATCACCCCCAAGGCCGCGTACGTCACACCCTTGCGCATCTACCCCTCGACGTCCCGCTCCCGCGCCAGGATTAGCACGTCGCGCGGGCTCCGCGCATTGCTTTACCAGACAGTAACAAGTTAAGACAACAAGTCGGTTGACGCTGGCGCGGGCGCCGACCTAGTCTCGCGTTGACGGGGCCGGTCGCCCCGGCGCGACAACACGACCTGGGGAGGTCCCGACATGCGCCTTCGTCCCGCCGCCCGCGTCCTTCTCCTCGCCCCGCCGCTCGTGGGACTCGCGGTAGTCGCCGGGCTTGCCGCGAACGAGACCGAGGCGCGGGCCGCAAAGCCCGCCCCGCGCGCCGCCGCCGAGCGCCCAAACGTCATCGTCGTCATCGCCGACGACCTCGGCTACGGCGACCTCGGCAGCTACGGCAGCGGCTACATCAAGACGCCGAACATCGACGCGCTGGCGAAGGACGGTGTGCGCTTCACCGCCGGCTACGTCACGCACCCGGTCTGCGCGCCGTCGCGCGCCGCGTTGATGACGGGGCGCTACCAGACGCGCTTCGGCTACGAGTTCAACCCGGAGGCGCGCGACGAGGCCGGCGGCATGTCGCTCGACGAGACGACGATGGCGCAGGTCATGAAGTCGGCCGGCTACCGCACCGGCATGATCGGCAAGTGGCACCTGGGCCAGGCCAAGGGCTACTATCCGAGCGACCGCGGCTTCGACGAGTTCTTCGGCATCGCGGCCGGCGGCTCGACCTACATCCTCGATCCCAAACCCGGCGACGAGTTCTTCGCCCCGCCGGGCGCGGACGCGGCCGGCATCGGCGAGGGCCCGCCGCCGTCGCAGGCACCCACCGACCTCGCCTCGCGCAAGCAGCGCGCCGAACGCGCGCGGCAGCGCTTCCCGATCACCCGCAACGGGGAGGCGGTGCGCGTCGAGGAGTATCTGACCGACCGCTTCAGCCGCGAGGCCGTCGACTTCATCGATCGGCACAAGCGGCAGCCCTTCTTCCTCTACCTCGCCTACAACGCGCCGCACACGCCGCTCCAGGCGACGAAGAAATACGTCGATCGCTACCGGCACATTGAGGACCCCGGCAAGCGCGTCTACGCCGCGATGGTCTCGGCGGTCGACGACGGCGTGGGCGCGATCGTGCGGAAGCTCCGCGCCGAAGGCATCGACCGCCGCACGCTCATCGTCTTCACGAGCGACAACGGCTGCGCCGGCTACATCGCGGGCGCCTGCTCGAACGGGCCGCTTTCCGGCTACAAGGGGCTCCACCTCGAGGGCGGCGTCCGCGTGCCCTACATCGTCGCCTACCCGGACCGTGTCCCCGGCGGCCGCGTCGAGGCGCGTCCCGTCTCGACGCTCGACCTGCTGCCGACCGCGGCGAAGCTCGCCGGCGCCGAGCTGCCCGCCGGGCGCGCCTACGACGGCGTCGACCTCATGCCGCTGCTCGCCGGCAAGGGACGCCTGCCCGACCGCGCGCTGTTCTGGCGGGCGGGCGTCACCTACGCCGCGCGCGACGGCGACACCAAGATGTGGATCGCCAACAAGGCGCCGCCGGGCACCGAGGCGAACACCGCCACCCGGCGCGTCCCCGACGGCATCCCCGCGAAGGTCTCGCCGCACGGCCGGCACGTCATGATGTACGACCTCGCGAAGGACCCGGCCGAAAGCCGCAACCTCGTCGCCGCGCAGCCCGCGAAGGCCGCCGCGCTGCGCGCCAAGATCGACGCGTGGGACAAGAACAACGTGCCGCCGCAGTGGACCAGCGTGCGCCAATATTACGACGCCCACGACGGCGTCGTCCTCCAGCTCTACAACTGAGCCTCCCCGTGGACTGGGCCCGCCCCGCGGCGGGCCCGTTCTTTTCGGGGCCGCGTGCGGTGCCGGCGGGCCGCCGGTCGGCGCGCCTTACTGATCGTTGTGCGATATCCGCCCGCAGTGCATCACCTGGAGCGTCTCCTTCGTCGGCCAGGCCGGCGGCCGGAGCTGCTTCGCCCAGGCGTCGTAGCGGGCCTTGAGATCCTTCACCCGGTCGCGCTCGGCGAACATGAGGTTGACCGTCTCGGTCGGGTCCCGGCGCAGGTCGAACAGCCAGGGGAAGGCGCCGGCGCGGGTGTTCGAGATCATCTTCCAGTCGCCCGACAGCGCCGCGAACTCGTGGCCGGTGCGCCAGAACAGCGTCTCGTGGACGGTGCGGTCGCGCGCGTCGGCGGCCATGAACGGCGTGAGGTCGTGCCCGTCGAGCGGCCCGTCGGGCTTCAGCCCCGCCGCCGCGAGCACCGTCGGGTAGACGTCGAGCAGCGAGACGTTGCGGCCGTCGACCTGCCCCTTGGGCCAGCGCCGGGGCCAGCTCACGAGGTAGGGCACGCGCACGCCGCCCTCGTAGTGCGAGAGCTTGCCGCCGGCGATGTCGGCGCAGTTCGACACACCCAGGTAGGTGGCGGCGCCGTTGTCGGCGGAGAAGACGACGATCGTGTTGTCCGCCTCCCCCGACGCCTCGACCGCGGCCATGAGCTCGCCCACCGCGTCGTCGAGCGAGGCGATCAGCGCGGCGTAGACGCGCTTGGTCGGGTCCTTCTCGTGCGCGAAGCGGTCGACGTAGGCCTGCGGCGCCTGGAAGGGCGAATGCGGCGCCAGGTGCGCGAGGTAGAGGAAATAGGGCTTGCCCCGGCTCGACCGGATGAAGTCGACGGCCTCGCGGGTCAGCTCCTGCGTCAGGTAGCGGTCCTCGTTCTTCACCGTCTCTTTCGCCGGCGATCCGGCGCGCCAGCGCCCGACCTCAAGATAGGGCAGGCGGCGGCTGAAGCTGCGCCCGCCCACGTAGGGCACCGGCTGGCTGACGAGGCCCGGCGTCTTGGCGTCGGCGTAGGCGATCTCGCCGGGCAGGAAGCCGAAGAAGCGGTCGAAGCCGCGCGCGGTCGGCAGCCGGTCGGGCGTGTCGCCGAGGTGCCACTTGCCGATCGCGGCGGTGCGGTAGCCGGCCTTCTTGAGCGCTTCGGGCAGCAGCCGCTGCTCGGGCGCGAGCCCCGGCGCGTCGCCGCCCTTGTTGTGCGCCTCGGGGATGAGGAACTCGAAGCCGTGGCGCTGCTGGTAGCGCCCGCTCAGCAGCGCCGCGCGCGACGGGCTGCACACCGCGGCGGTGGCGTAGCCGCGCGTGAAGCGCACGCCGCGCGCGGCCAGCTTGTCGATGTTCGGGGTGGGGACCGCCGACCTGTAGCCGTAGGCCGACAGGTCGGCGACCCCGAGGTCGTCGGCGAGGATCACGATGACGTTGGGGCGCCGGTCCTTCGCCACCGCGGGCGTGGCGAGCGCGCAGGCGATCAGGATCGAGAGAAGCCGCAGGATCATCGGGCCCGCCTTTCGTCGATGTAACTCACGAGTAACAACATCATTGCCAGTTTCGGCGGGCTATGCAACCGTCGGCGTCGATCGACGACCGGGGAGACGACCGATGCCGTTCCAGTTCACGCCGCGCGGGCTCGCGCTCCAGGAAGCGGTCCGCGCCTTCATGCGCGACCGGGTGATGCCGGCCGAGCGCGTGTTCGACGAGCAGATCGCGGGCGGCGAGAGCCCGTACCACGCGCCGCCGATTCTGGAGGAGCTGAAGGCCGAAGCCAAGGCGGCCGGGCTGTGGAACCTGTTCCTGCCCGCCGGGCACGCGCCCGACGGCCTGTCGAACCTCGACTACGCGCCGCTCGCCGAGGCGATGGGTTCGATCCCCTGGGCGGCCGAGGTGTTCAACTGCAACGCGCCCGACACCGGCAACATGGAGGTGCTGCTGCGGTACGGCACGCCCGAGCAGAAGGCGCGTTGGCTCGAGCCGCTGCTCGCCGGCGAGATCCGCTCCTGCTTCGCCATGACCGAGCCGGCGGTCGCCTCCTCGGACGCCACGAACATCGAGAGCCGGATCGAGCGCGACGGCGACGACTACGTGATCAACGGCCGCAAATGGTGGACGACGGGCGCGATGAGCCCGCGCTGCAAGGTGGCGATCTTCATGGGCAAGACCGACCCGGACGGCCCGCGCCACAGCCAGCAGTCGATGATCGTCGTGCCTATGGACGCGCCGGGCGTGAAGGTGCTGCGCTCGCTCACCACCTTCGGCTACGACGAGCCCCCGCACGGCCACGCCGAGGTGCTGTTCGAGAACGTGCGCGTGCCGGCGGCCAACATGCTGCTGGGCGAGGGCCGCGGCTTCGAGATCGCGCAGGGTCGCCTCGGCCCGGGCCGCATCCACCACTGCATGCGCACGATCGGGCTCGCGGAGCGCGCGCTCGACCTGATGTGCCGGCGCGCCCGGGGGCGCGTCGCCTTCGGCAAGCCGCTCGCCGAGCGCGACACGGTGCGGACCTGGATCGCCGAGGCGCGGATCGCGATCAGCCAGGCGCGCCTCCTCGTGCTCGACGCGGCGCACAAGATGGACACGGTGGGCAACAAGGTGGCCCGCGCCGAGATCGCGATGATCAAGGTCGCGATCCCGCGCATGGCGCAGAAGATCATCGACCGCGCGATCCAGGTGCACGGCGGCGGCGGCCTGTCGCAGGACTTCCCGCTCGGCTACGCGTTCGCCGGCTCGCGCATCCTGCGCATCGCCGACGGCCCCGACGAGGTGCACCTCGAGACGATCGCCAAGATCGAGCTCGGGCGCGCCGCCTGAGCGAACCCGGCGGCGCTCAGAGCGTCGCCGGGTCGAGGTCGAGGAGAAGCGTGTCGAGGCTTTCGAGCAGCGTTGCCTGCGGCCCGGTGCGCGGTAGCTCGTAGCGCGCGAAGTAACGGCAGGCGGCGAGCTTGCCGCGCGCGAAGGCGTCGCCCTGCGGCGCGGCCTTCGCCGCCTGCGCCAGCCACAGCCAGCCGACGACGACGGTGCCGGCCATGTCGAGGTAGGCGGTCGCGTTGGCAAGCGCGCGGGCCGGCGCGGCCTCGATCGCCGCGAGGAGCGTCTCGGTCACCGACGCCAGCCGGCCGACGGCGGTCTCGAGCGCGGCGGCCTCGTCGCGAAGCCCCGCCCCGTCCGGAACCCGGGCGATCGTCGCGCGCATCTCCGACAGCAGCAGCGCGAAGCCGCGCCCGCCGTCGAGGCCGACCTTGCGCCCGAGCAGGTCGAGGCCCTGGATGCCGGTCGTGCCCTCGTGGATCGGGTTCAGCCGCTGGTCGCGGAACAGCCGCTCGAGCGGGTGGTCGCGCGTGTAACCGGCGCCGCCGAGCACCTGGATCGCGAGCGAGTTCGACTCGACCCCGCGTTCGGACGGCCAGGACTTGGCGATCGGCGTCAGCACGTCGAGGAGGAGACGCGCGCGCTCGCGCGCGGCTTCGTCTTCGGCCGAGCGCGCCTCGTCGACGAGGCGCGCGCAGTAAAGGCAGAGCGCGAGCGAGCCCTCCGAGATCGCCTTCTGCGCCAGCAGCATGCGGCGCACGTCGGCGTGCGCCACGAGCGGCACCTGCGGCGACGCCGGGTCCTTGGCGTCGAGCGGCCGGCCCTGGAGCCGCTCGCGCGCGTAGTCGAGCGCGGCGAGGTAGGCGGTGTAGGCGGTGACCGCGGCGCCGGCGCCGACTCCGATCCGCGCCTCGTTCATCATGTGGAACATGTAGGCGAGGCCCCGGTGCGGCTCGCCGACGAGGTAGCCGACGCAGGCCCCGTTCCCACCGAAGTCGAGCGCGCAGTTGGTGGTGCCGCGGTGGCCGAGCTTGTGGTTGAGGCCCACCAGCCGCACGTCGTTGCGCGCGCCCGGGCTGCCGTCGGCGTTCACGAGGAACTTCGGCACGATGAACAGCGAGATGCCTTTGACGCCCGGCGGCCCGCCGGGGATCTTGGCGAGCACGAGGTGGACGATGTTCTCGGACAGGTCCTGGTCGCCGCCCGAGATCCACATCTTCGATCCCGACAGCAGGTAATGGCCTTCGGGCGCGGGCTCGGCGCGGGTGCGGATGTCGGCGAGCGAGGAGCCGGCGTGCGGCTCCGACAGCGCCATGGTGCCGAAGAAGCGCCCGGCGACCATCGGCTCGAGATAGAGGGCGCGCTGCTCCTGGCTGCCGTGCGCGGCGAGCAGGTTGGCGGCCGCGGCGGTGAGGAAGAGGTAACCCGCGGCCGGGTTGTTGGCCGCGGTGAACACGAGCTGCGCGGCGAGCGCGACGGTGTAGGGGAGCTGCGAGCCGCCGTGGTCCTCGTCGAAGCCGGCGGCGAGGAAGCCCGCGTCGACGTAGGCGTCGAGCGCGTCCTTGAGCGCGGGCAGGGTGCGGACGCCCCCGCCGTCGAACGCCGGCTCGTTCGCGTCGAGCTCGGCGGCGAGCGGGCGGAACTTCTCGTCGGCCAACCGGAACGCGGCGTCGAGGACCGCGTCGTAGACCTGCCGGTCCTGGCCGCGGTGGCGCGGGCGCGCCCCGAGCCCATCGACCCCCAGCAGGTCGTAGAGCTGGAAGTCGATGTCGCGGCGGCTGAGGATTTCCGGCAAGCGATCGCCCCTTACGGTTGTCCGATATTGTTCATGCTATTGTTACTCTCTAGTAAAGTCGAGGTGCGGGTTCGCCCGGGCTTGCCGGGCGGTTTGACGCGGGGCACGCTTTGGGCGAAGCACGGACCCGCTTTGGCCGCGTGCCCCGAGGGAGGACGATGACCGCTCCAGCCGCCGCGACGACCGCCCGCCGGCGAACCAACGCCGACGCGCGCCGGCTGCGCAAGGACGCCTTCCTCGAAGGCGCGACCCGCGCGCTGGTGCGGGCGGGCCTCCACCAGACCACGATGGACGACATCGCGCTCGCCGCCGGCACGTCGAAGGTGATGCTCTACCGCTACTTCGCGTCGAAGGAGGACCTCATCCACTGCGCGCTCGAGCGGGTGGAGCAGCGCTTCGTCACCAACGAGCGCCAGCCCTACGCCGGCATCGGCACCGGGGTGCGCGAGGCGCTCGGGCTCGCGCGCGAGGACCCCGACGGGTTCCTGCTGCTGTTCAAGCTGTCGACCACCGATCCCGAGTACGAACGCTACCTCGCCGACTACCGCGCGACGATCGTCGACGAGAACATCAAGCGCATGAGCGCCGACCCGAAGATGGCGCACTTCGACGAGCCGATGCTGCGCATGTGCGCCGAGACCATCGCGACGCTGGTGATCGACGCCATCACCCGTTGGATCGGCACCGGCGATCCGGCGCGCGACGCCGAGTTCGTCGACTGGACGCTCGCGACGCTCAAGGGCCTCTACAAGGGCTGGACCAAGCGCTCGGTCGCCGGCGCCTAGCCGGACCTCCGCGACTCGGATCCACCTCGGCCGGCGGCGCCCGGCCGCGCGATCGCCGTTGACATTTGCCTGAACTTGTTACTCCATAGTTACGCACAGGCTGGAACGGCCGGCGTCATTTTGGGGAGGAATTGATGTCGCGATCGATGCTTCTGATCCGTGCGTCCCTGCTGGCCCTCGGGATGGGGGGCGCCGCCTCGGCGCAGGAGGCGACGTCGGGGCAGACCGGGCAGGGCGCGGCCTCTCGGCCGGCGGCCGCCGCGGCGAACGCCGACGAGATCATCGTGACGGCGCGCAAGCGCGAGGAGACGCTCGAGGAAGTGCCGGCGGCGGCGAGCGCCTTCTCCGGCGCCGACCTCAAGGCCTACGGCGTCGAGTCGGGCATCGACCTCACCCAGTTCACGCCGGGCCTCTACGTCATCAACAACGGCTCGGGCATCAACAACGAGTTCGTGATCCGCGGCGAGGGCACGACGCGCATCAACAACGTCGAGACCGGCTCCGGCCTCTACCGCGACGAGATGTACATCCCCGGCGGCAACGCCGGCGGCCGCGACTTCGCGCCGATCGACTTCTTCGACCTCGAGCGCACCGAGGTGCTTCGCGGGCCGCAGGGCTCCTACTTCGGGCGCAACTCGGTGGGCGGCGCGGTCAACATCATCTCGACCAAGCCGACGGACCGCTTCGAGGGTTTCGTCGAGCTTCGCGCCGGCTCGCAGGAGACCTACGGCGCCGAGGCGGTGCTGAACGCGCCGCTGTCGCCGTCGGTCGCGGTGCGCGTCGGCGCCTTCGGCGAGCGGCAGGACGACGGCTTCTACCGGAGCACGATCACCGGGCGCGTGCTCGATGACAACGACCGCTGGGGCGTGCGCGGGCAGATCCTGTTCGAGCCGAACGACCGCTTCAGCCTCAACCTGCTCGCGGAGCGGTCGGAGGAGGACGCGCCGCGGCCCGAGGTGTTCGAATTCGTGCTGCGCGAGAACGACCCGCCGTTCAACCCGGTGGGCTCGCCCGCGTCGGGCTTCTCCATCGACCGCTTCGACAAGCCGATCGACACGCCCACCCGCTTCACGCGCGACATCGAGACCTACCGCGCCGACCTCAGCTACGACTTCGGCGCGGCGACGCTCAAGACGATCACCGGCCTGCGCAAGCGCACCGCGACCTCCGAGCAGGACGTCGACTTCATCGTCGCGAACCCCGCGCAGCGGTTGCTCAACGCGACCGGAACGGCGACCGAGGACTTCGAGCGCTTCTACCAGGACGTGCGCCTGACTTCGAGCGGCGAGGGAAGCGTGTTCTGGCTCTTCGGCGCCGAGTACACCGAGGTCGACAGCTTCCTGCCGCAGCTCACCCAGGCCACCGCGCCGACCGCGCTCCCGAGCCCGCTGCCCGTCGGCTGCACCGCGGCGACCTGCTCCATCGCGCAGCTCCAGAACGCGGCGCGCAACGCCTACCGCAATCAGCGAACGGGGCTCGACGACGAGTCCTACGCGGTCTACGGCGCCGTCACCGTCGACCTGACGGACGCGCTCGCCCTCACGGTCGACGGGCGCTACACCGTCGACAAGAAGCACTTCGATAACAACGAGATCCGTCGCCTCGACAACCCGGCGACGCCGGCCAACGAGCAGTTCGTCCGCAACTTCGGCATCGACCGCACCTTCGAGAAGTTCACGCCCGGCGCGTCGCTCAGCTACGAGCTCGCCGAGGACACCAACCTCTACGCGCGCGTCGCGACGGCCTACCGTTCCGGCGGCTTCAACAACGACCAGGGCGAGCCCAACGACGGGGTGAGCGCGACCGCGCTGCCGGTCGCCTACGACCCCGAGTTCGTCGTCGGCTACGAGCTCGGCCTCAAGGGCCGCGCCGGCGGGCAGCGCTACGCGGTCAACGCCTACTACGTGGACAAGTCCGACACCTTCCTCAACTACTCGCTGTTCGTCGGCTGCCCGGCGACGCCGCCGCGCGCCGGCTGCCCGGCGAACACCATCCGCAACGTCGGCGCGCTCACCAACGTCGGCGACTCGCACCAGTACGGCGTCGAGGCGGAGCTCGCCGGCCGCCTCGTCGAGACCGGCTCGGGCGAGCTGAGCTACCGCGCCTCGGCGACCTGGGCCGACGGCGAGCACGACGAGGGCGCGCAGTTCACCAACAACAACGTCAATCCGGCGACCTCGCTGCTCGCCGACCCGATCGAGGGCAAGCGCCAGAGCCGGCTGCGCGAATGGACGCTCACCGGCCTTCTCGCCGGCTCGGTCGACCTGTCGGACGGGCTCGAGCTCTTCTCCAACCTCCAGGGCCGCGCCGAGCTCGGCGGGTTCGAGGACGCCCGCAACACCATCCCGTTCGACGACCTCGTGCTGTTCAACGGCAGCCTCGGCGTGCGCGGCGAGACCTGGTCGCTGTCGCTCCAGGTGCGCAACCTGTTCGACGCCGAGTCCTACAACATCAGCCCGCTCAACCCGCAGTTCGGCACGCAGGTCATCGAGCCGCGCACTTTCCTCGTGCGCTTCACCACCCGCTTCGGGGACTGAGCGGTGCGGTCGCGCCGCGCGGTCTTCGCGGCCCCGGTCCTCCTCGCGCTCGCCGCGGCCTGCGCCGGCGCGGCCCCGCCGACCCCCACCCCGATCGTCCCGATCACCCCGGCGGCGCGGGCGAGCGAGGCGCGCGGTTTCGCCTCGATCGACGGGGAAGCGCGCCCGGGCTCGCTCAGCCTGCCCGCGGCGCCCGGCCGCTACCCGGTCGTGGTCACGCTCCACGGCGGCAACGGCGGCCGACCGCAGAACGTTCTGGACCAGCACGCGCTCGCCACCGCCGGCTCGCCGACGGTCCGGATGCTCAACAGCGAGCCCTGGGCGGTCTACGCCGTCGGTTACCGCGCCGGCGTGCCGTTCGGCACGATGGAGGAGGACGTCGTCGCCGGCATCCGCTCTATCAAGGCCGACCCGCGGATCGACCCGGCGCGCGTCGCGGTCTTCGGCGGCAGCCACGGCGGCCACCTCGCGCTGCGCGCGGCGATCCGGCTCGGCGACGAGATTTCCTGCGTGGCGGTCGGCTCGCCCTGGATGGTCGATCCCGTGCGCCACGTGCTGGGCGACCCCGCCGAGCCGCCGATCGCCGGGCTGCCCGAGGCCGCCAGGGACTGGCTGCTCGACACGCGGGAGCGCCTGCGGCCCGGCCTCGAGCGCGCCGCGGCGCGGGCCGGCAAACCGCTGCGCGAGCTGCTCGAGGCGCGCTCGATCGAGGGGCAGGTCGAGCGCATCCGGGTCCCGGCGCTGTTCCTCACCAGCCGCGCGGACGTCCAGGTCCACCACCGGCTCGTCGAGCCGACGATCGCGAAGATGCGCGCCGCGGGCGCGAAGGTGGACAACTTCGTCGTCGAGAAGAGCCTGCACGGCTTCTACTGGGGGCGCGACGGCGAGTTCGGCGCGCGCGCCGGCGCGGGGCCCAAGACCGACGAGCAGCGCGCCGAGGAAGCCGCCGCGCGCGACCGGCTCCGCGACTTCCTGCGGACCTGCCTGAAGTAGCGGTCAGGTCTCCGGCCGGAGCAGCGCGCGCACCTTGCGCGCGTAGGTGCGGCCGACCGGCACCTCGACGCCCGTCGACAGCGCGACCTTGATCGCGCCGTAGCCGGCTTGGCGGATCGCGACGATGCGCTCGCGCCGCACGATCGCCGAGCGGTGGACGCGGACGAACACCGCCGGGTCCAGCCGCTCGTCGAGCCCGCCGATCGTGTCGCGCAGCAGATAGGCTTCCGGGCCGGCATGGAGGCGGACGTAGTCGCGCTCCGCCTCGATCCAGTCGAGCCGCGCCACCGGCACGCGCACATACTCGGCGCGGCGCTGCACCCAGAACTCGTCCTCGAAGCGCGGCGCCTCGTCGGCGGTCGCGCCCCGGCGCAGCGCGTCGATCACCTGCGCCATCTCGGCGGCGCGCGCCTCGGCGTCGCGCGAGCGTAGCAGCTCGCGCGCGCGGTCGAGCGCGGCGCGCAGCCGGTCGAACGACACCGGCTTCAGCAGATAGTCGACCGCGGCGACCTCGAAGGCCTTCACCGCGTAATGGTTGAAGGCGGTGACGAAGATCACCGCCGGCGCGCCCGAACCGCCGAGCAGCGGCAGCAGGTCGAAGCCGCTCCTGCCCGGCATCTTGACGTCGAGGAGCAGGACGTCGGGCGCGCGCTCGGCGGTCAGGCGCAGCGCCTCGTCGCCGTCGGCCGCCTCGCCGGCGATCTCGACGTCGACCGCCTGGCGCAGCATCGTCGCCAGCCGGCGGCGCGCGAGCGCCTCGTCGTCGACGATGAGGACGCGCAGGGCCAAGCTCAGACGAACTGCAGCGGCATGCCGAGCGTGACGCGGAAGCCGCGCGCCGAACCCGAACCGGCCTCGAACAGGCAGCCCTCGCCGAAGCGGGCTGCGAGGCGGCGGCGCACGTTGTCGAGCCCGAGCCCGGTGCCGCCGCCCGGCGGCGCGCCCGCCGACCCGTCGTCCTCGACGTCGAGCAGCAGCCGGTCGTCGGCCCGGCGCGCGGCGATGCGCAGCCGCGTCCCGGTCTTGGACGGCGCCACCGCGTACTTGATCGCGTTCTCCACGAGCGGCTGGAGGATGAGGCTCGGCACGCGCGCCTCGCCGAGCTCGTCGGGCACGTCGAACTCGACCTTCAGCCGGTCGGGGAAGCGGGTCTGCTCGATCTCGAGGTAGAGCTTCTGGAGCGCGATCTCCTGCGCGAGCGTCACGTCGGCGGCCGGGTCGATCTCGAGCGTGGTGCGCAGGAAGTCGGACAGGCTCACCACCATCGCCTCGGCGCGGTCGAGCTCCTTCTCCCAGATCATCGAGGAGATGCTGTTGAGCGTGTTGAACAGGAAGTGCGGGTTGATCTGATACCGGAGCGCGCGCACCTGCGCCCTGTGCGCGAGCGCCTGGACGCGCGCCAGCCGGCGCTCGCGGTCGCGCACGTCGAAGCTGTAGTCGAGCGCGAGGTAGAGCGCGGTCCACGAGAAGAAGGACGGGACCCAGGGCACCGTGTCGTGCCAGAACATCAGCAGCGTGTAGGGCTGGTAGGGTCCGACCGCGGCGATCACCTCGGGCAGCGAATAGTAGAAGAGCCAGCCGCTCGCCGCGCCGAAGACGCCGGCCGCCGGCAGCGTCAGGAGGCCCGCGGCCGCCACCCGCTGCGCGAAGGAGCGCGTGGGCAGGCGGCGCAGCAGCCGGTGGATCGCGACGCTCATCGCCGCCGCGAGCATCATCAGCAGCAGCCAACGCCCGGCCTGCGTGCCGAAACCGATCGGGTGCGGCCGCTCGGCGGTCGCGATCCGCGCGAGGATCAGGAGATACTGGAAGGTCCAGAAGCCGGCGATCGACCCCAGCACGGCGCGGCCCTCGGCCGGGGCCCGCGCCGCCGGCGGCGATGGCGTGTCGTCGGTCATGCCCCGACCTTTCCCACGCCGCCCGGCCGCTGTCGACCGGCGCTCGTCATCCGATCTTTGTCGTTCGTCGCGCCGCCGCGCCGTCCGACGCGCCGGCACCGACGGCGGTCGCATCGGCCTCGCGCGCGGGGTGCCGCGACGCGATCCGGGGGCGCGATCCGCCGCCGGACGGAGCCGATCAGGAGAAGAACATGCTGTCCCGCCTCGCCCTCGCCGCCCTCCTGGCCGCGTCGCCGCTCGCACTCGCGCCGGCCGCCGCGGCCGGGCCCGCCGTCCAGCCCGCCGAGACGCCGCAGGCCGCGGTCGACGGGCTGCTCGCCGCCGACCGCGCCTTCGCGGCCGCCGCGGCCGGCACCGACGTCGCGACCGGCCTGTCGGCGATGTACGACGCGGACGTCGTGGTGCCGCTGCCGGGCGCGGCGTTCGCGCGCGGCAAGGCGGCGGCGGTGGCGGCGCTGCGCGCCAATCCGGCGAACGCGGCCGGCCGCGCCACCTGGGCGCCGGTGCGCGGCGGCGTCTCGGCGGACGGGCGGCACGGCTTCACCTTCGGCTTCATGACGGTCGCCGAGCCCGGCAAGCCCGACCGCGGGCTCAAGTACCTCGCCTACTGGGTGAAGCGGCCCGAGGGCTGGCGCGTCGCCGCCTACAAGCGCGCGCCGCGCGGCCCCGGCGAGGCGTCGGCGGCGATGCTGCCGCCCGCGCTCCCGGCCCGGCTCGTCCCGCCCGTCGAGGACGCGGGCGCGGTGGCCGAGCACCGCGCGAGCCTCGACGCCGCCGAGCGCGCCTTCTCCGACGAGTCGCGGACGATCGGCCTCGGCCCGGCCTTCGCCAAGTACGGGCGGCCCGACGCGATGAACATGGGCCGCGGGCCGGGCTTCACCATGGGCGCCGAGGCCATCGGGCGCGAGATCGGCTCGAGCGGCACGCCTCCGGTCGAATGGGCGCCCGACGACCTGCTCGTCGCCTCGAGCGGCGACCTCGGCGTCACCTGGGGCATGATCCGGCCGCTCGGGGCGGCGCCCGCCGGCATGCCGGCGGCGATACCCTTCTTCACCGTGTGGCAACGCGCGGGCGCCGGCGAGCCCTGGTTCTACGTCGCGGAGTGACCAGAGGGGGCGGGCCGGCGGCCGTCACGCCCGGCGCGCCGCCAGCTCGCCGACGATGCGCTCGTGGCCGCCGCGCCGAAGCGGGTAGAACAGCATCGCGCCGGCCGCCACGCCGAAGCCCGCGGCCGGTAACAGGACGAGAATCCATCTGAAGCCGGCGAGCGTGGCGGGCGCCTGCGCCTCGTTCGGCAGATAGCCCACGAGGTCGAGCGCCCAGCCGAGCAGGGCGGCGGCGAGCCCGAGCGCGAGCTTCTGGAAGAACATGCCGAGCCCGAAGATGAGCGACTCGGGTCGGTACCCGGACCGCCATTCGCCGTACTCCACGGTGTCCGGGACCATGGCCCAGAAGCAGACCCAGCCGCCGAGCGAGGCGACGTGCATGAAGAGGAAGAAGGCGCCGGCCTCGACCGCGCTGCGGGCGTCGAGCAGCGCCAGCCCGACGGTGCCGGCGAGGCCCCACGCCGCGGCCGTCAGCCACGCGCTGCGCTTGCCCAGGCGGCGGACGACGAGCATCCAAAACGGGATGATGGCGAGGCCCATGGCGGCGTTGAGGGTCAGCGCGTAGCGCGCCGCGCCTTCGTCGCCGACGACGTACTTGAAATAGTAGAGCACCATCTTCCCGAGCGCGGTCGACGACAGCGAAATCGCGCAGGCGGCGATCATCAGGATCCAGAAGGCGCGGTTGCTCGCGAGCGAGGCGCAGCATTGGCGGAACGACAGGGCCGGCTCGCGCCAGGCGGGCTCCGGCGGCTCGCGCGAGGCGAGGAAGGCGAGCGGGTAGACGGCGGTCGCCAGCAGCGCGACGACGCAGGCCGCGTAGAAGAAGCCGCGCGCGGCGTCGCCGCCGCCGAGCGCCGCGACCAGCGGCTGCGTCGCGAACGACACCGTCATCCCCGCGAGCGTCGCGCCGAGCATGCGGAAGCCGGCGAGGTCGCCGCGCTCGCGTGCGTCGTCGGTCATCCGCGCGGTGAGCGAGGCGTAGGGCACCGACACGAGCGTGTAGAAGAGCCGGAACACCAGATGCGTCGCGAGGACGACCGCCAGCAGCCCGAGCCCGTCCGCAGCGGGACGCCAGTAGAGGGCGGCGAAGGATAGGCCGAGCGGCACCGAGCAGAACAGGATGTAAGGGCGATAACGACCCCAGCGGGTGCGGGTGCGGTCGGCGACGGCGCCCATGACCGGATCGGTGACGCCATCCCAGATCGAAGCGATCATGTACAGCACGCCCGCCGTGCCGGCCGGCAGCCCAAGCGCATCGGTGTAGAAGAACATCAGGAAGAGCGAGACGCTCTGCCAGTAGAGGTTGTTGGCGTAGTCGCCGGTAGCGAAGCCCGCCGTCCGAAAGAAGCCCAGCCGCGTCGGCGGCGCGCCCTCCTGCATGCAACCTCCCCTGCCGCTCCGGGCGGCCCTCGGATACGACGCGATCCTCCCCGAGCTGCGAAGCCGCCGCAAGAGTTTGTCGGTAGTTGACATATTGCAGCTTTTCGACACACTCGACAATAATCTATAGAAAAATAGCTTATAAGCGGTAATGGATATGGGGAGGTTGACCATGCGGAGTCCTGTACGCTTCCGTGCGACCGGTCGCGGCGCAAGCGCGGCGCGCCTGCTGCTCTCGAGCTGCCTCTGCGGGCTTTCGATCGCCGGGACGGCGTTCGCGCAGGAGTCGGGAACGTCGGCGGCGAGCGAGCCGACGTCGTCCCAGGCCGACGCCGGAGAGGGGGGCGAGATCGTCGTCACCGCGCAGAAGCGCACCGAGCGGCTGCAGGACGTGCCGGTGTCGGTGGCGGTGCTGCAGCCCGAGTCGCTCACCGCCTTCGGCACCAACGACGCGGTCCAGCTCGCCTACCGCATCCCTAACGTCAGCCTGCAGAACAGCGCCGGCCCGCGCTCGTTCGGCTTCTTCATCCGCGGCATCGGCACCACCTCGTTCGCGGTCGAGTCGATCGAGAGCAGCTCGGCGTTCGTCGTCGACGGCGTGGTGCTCGGCCAGGCGGGCTCGTCGCTGATGGACCTGCCCGACCTCGAGCGCGTAGAGGTTCTGCGCGGCCCGCAGGGCACGCTGTTCGGCAAGAATGCGTCGGCGGGCGTCATCAACGTCGTCACGCGCCGTCCGTCCGGCGAGCCCACCGCCGAGTTCCGCGCCAGCCTCGCCTATCCGGACGCCGACCGGCGCTTCTCGGCCTATGTCAGCGGACCGTTGAGCGACGAGGTGCGCTATTCGCTGTCGGCGCGGCTCAACCGGCGCGACGGCTACGTCGACAACCTGTTCGACGGGCGCGAACTCAACGACGAGAAGAGCTACGGCTTCCGCGGCAAGCTCGAGCTCGAGCCCTCCGACGACCTCACGATGACGCTGATCGGCGATTTCTGGCAGCGCCGCGCCGACTGCTGCATCTTCACCGTGGTTTCGGCCAGCACGCCGCCGGCGGCGCTCGAGACCGCGCTGATCGCGGCCGGCGCCGAGATCGGCGAGCACAACCTCGAGGCGAACATCGACGGCGGCATCTTCGCCGACGTCGACAGCTACGGCTTCTCCGCGCAGGCCGACTACGGTTTCGGCGACCACACGCTCACCTCGATCAGCGCCTACCGCAAGTGGCGCACGCTCGACGGGCTCGACACCGACGCCCAACCGGTGAACCTCTTCAACGCCAACTTCGCCGAGCTGAAGCAGAACCAGTTCAGCCAGGAGCTGCGGCTCACGTCGCCCAAGGGGGCGTTCGTCGACTATGTGGCGGGCCTGTTCTACTTCAACACCAACGTCGACACAGACTCGACGCAGCTCCAGCCGGCGTCGAGCGCGCGGCTCGTCAACCGGCTGGTGAACGTCACGGCCACCACCGAGAACCTCGCCGCCTTCGGCCAGGCTAACCTCAACTTCACGCCGGATTTCCGCGCGATCGTCGGCGCGCGCGTGCTCAAGGAGAACTACGAGGCCGGGAAGCGGCGCTTCGACCCGGTCACCGGCGCGAGCGACTCGGCGGCGGCCGAGAAGGACGACACCGCTTTCCTGTGGCGGCTCGGCCTCCAGTACGACTTCAGCCGCGACGTCAACGTGTTCGCGACCGTCACCCGCGGCTACAAGGGCGGCGGCTTCGACACCGGCATCGGCTTCCGCGCGCTGCCCGACGTCCAGCCGGAGCGCCCCATCGCCTACGAGGCGGGCCTGCGCGCCGCCGTGCCCGACGCGGGCCTCACCTTCAACGTCACCGGCTTCTGGCAGAAGGTGAAGGACTTCCAGGTCAACGCGCGCGATCCGGTCGATCCGACGCTTTTCACCATCCTCAACGCCGCCACGGCGGAGACCAAGGGTTTCGAGGCCGAGCTCTACTACCGGCCCTTCGACGACGTCGACTTCAACCTGAGCGCGGCGCTCGCCTACGCCGACGCCGAGTTCGACACGTTCCGCGGCGCTCCCTGCTACCGCGGTCAGACGGCCGCGCTGGGCTGCGTCGGCGGCGTGCAGGACCTGTCGGGGATGCAGCTGCCCTTCGCGCAGAAGTGGACGGGCAACGCGAACGCCGCCTACGCGACCCCCCTCGGTTCGGGCGGGCTCGAGCTGTCGACGAACCTCAACGTCAGCTACCGTTCGAAATCCTTCCAAAACTCGCCCAACGATCCTCGCACCATCCAGGGCGGCTTCGCGCTCGTGGACGTCGCGGTCGGCATCGGGGCGGAAGACGGCCGGTGGAAGCTGAGCGCCTTCGGGCGCAACGTCACCGACCGGCACTACAACACGCGCAAGTTCAGCACGCCGTTCACCACCGGCCCGCTGAGCTACGGCGCCTACATCCCGTACGAGGCGCAGGCCATCTACGGCGTATCCGCCGACCTGAAGTTCTAGCCGCCGGCTGCGGGGCCTCGCGCCCCGGCGGCCGACCCCATGTAGTCGGAGCTCACATCATGGCACGATCCGCGACGCCCCCGAGCGCACCGGCCCTGCACCCGCTCAACCGCGGCTTCGCGTGGCGCGACATCCCGCCGGGCCGGCCGGCCCGCATCGACGCCGAGCAGGCGCGCCGCTTCGACGAGCTGGGCTTCTTCGTCTACGAAAAGGCCTTCGGCGCCGACGAGATCGCCGCCGTCATCGCGGCGATCGATCCGCTCGAGGAGGAGCACGAACGCCGGACGCGCGAGCAGGGCGGCAGCCTGCGCATCAGCCACGCCGGCGCGATCACCTTCACGACGCACCTCGTCACGAAGTCGCCGGTGCTGCGCGACTTCGCGGCGCACCCGGTGCTGAAGGACCTGTGCCGCGACCTGATCGGCGACGACGTGCGGCTCTACTGGGACCAGTCGGTCTACAAGAAAACCGGCAAGGTCCAGGAATTTCCCTGGCACCAGGACAACGGCTACACCTTCACCGAGCCGCAGCAGTACGTCACCTTTTGGATCCCGCTCGTCGATGTCGACGACCGCAACGGCTGCCCATGGATCGCGCCGGGCCTGCACAAGCTCGGCACGCTCGAACATTGGATGACCGACGTCGGCCAACGCTGCCTCGAGGACGTGCCCGACGCCGTGTGCGTGCCGGCGCGCGCGGGCGACATCATCGTCTTCTCCTCGCTCGCGCCGCACCGCACCGGCCCGAACCTCGCGACGGGCAGCGTGCGCAAGGCCTATGTGCTGCAATACGCCCCCGACGGCGCGACCGCCCGGCTGCCGAACGGCGAGCTGGTGCCGCAGAACGACCCCGCGCGGCAGTTCAAGATCCTGGAAGGCGGCCGCTAAGGCCCGACTTGCGGGGCCGCCCGACGGGCGCTAGGCGACCGCCGGCATCTTGCCCGCCGCAGCGGACGAACGGCCGCGGCCGCGCGCCGGACGCGCCTCGCGGGCACGCAGCGTCTCCCGGATCGTCCGGCGCAGCGGCTCGCCGGTGCCGAAGTAGGCGTCGATCCGCCGGCGCGCGGCGGTCGCGTCGCGGCCCATCACGGCGTCGACGATCTCGCGGAACTCGGCGTGGTGATCGCGGGCGCGGTCGAGCTCGAGCTCGGCGAACAGATTGACGTAGCGTTCGAGCCGATGCCCGAGGTCGCGGTAGATGCCCATCAGCAGCGGCGAGCCGCAGCCCGACAGGAGCTGGAGGTGGAAGCCCCAGTAGGCGCGCTGCCAAAGCTCGCGCGCCTCCGGATCGCCGTCGCGCAGCACCTTGCGTACCTTCATCGACCGGTGGAGCTGCACGACGACGCGCTCTTCCCACGCGTCGTCGCCGGCCTCCACCGCCATCTCGAGCGCGAGCTTGTAGACGCGCTTGTACACGTCCATCGTGTCCTCGTAGTCGGCGAGCGACACGGGCGCGACGCGATGCCCCTTCTGGTGCTCGTGGACGACCAGCCCGCTCCCAGAGAGCATGAGGATCGCCTCGCGCATCGGCGTCACGCCGATGTCGTAGAAGCCGGTGAGCTGCTCGATCTTCAACCGCTCGAGCGGCTCGAACACGCCGCGCACGATGTCGCGCCGCAGCCAATAGGCGGCGACCTGCGTCTGGCTCGCCGCCGCGTCGTCGGGGGCCGAGGCCGCGGGGTTGGCGAAGGTCGCGACGGACGGGAGGCTGGTGGGCACGTCGGGCTCCGATGGTCGATAGAGAACGTAGCGCAAGCCAAATCTGCACAGCAAGGCCGGCCGCGAACCTCTGATCCTCCGTCCAGCGGTCCCCGCAAGGCCGCTAGCCGATAATTGCTGCTTTCATATAGATTGTGATTTCGAAACGGAATATCGGATAGAAGATCGAGTATGCGTGTGCGCTCGGTGACGGAGGTGGGAGATGGCTCTCGATTTCGTGCGGGTCGAAGGCGACCGCTTCGTCGACAGCGCGGGTCGGCACGTGATCCTGCGCGGCGTCAACCTCGGCGGCGACTGCAAGGTGCCTTACCCGGACGGCGGCACGCACGTCCCGAGCGACTTCTCAGACCACCGGGCGGTGAGCTTCGTCGGCCGCCCTTTTCCGATCGACGAAGCAGACGAGCATCTCGGGCGGTTGCGAAACTGGGGCTTCAACGTCGTCCGCCTGCTGACCACCTGGGAGGCGGTCGAGCACGCCGGGCCCGGTCTCCACGACCGCGAATACCTCGACTATTTCGCGGAGGTGTGCCGCCGCGCCGGCGCGCACGGCCTCCACGTGTTCGTCGACTTCCACCAGGACGTGTGGAGCCGCATGACCGGCGGCGACGGGGCGCCGGGCTGGACCTTCGAGGCGGCCGGGCTCGACTTC
>Ga0164290_1001393_pt1 | contig 36900 bp, 32 predicted proteins | sample Micstemetagenome_FD_108782 | JGI IMG/M metagenome (GOLD analysis project Ga0164290, IMG submission 108782) | Contaminated culture microbial community from soil near Moab, Utah, USA - Microcoleus steenstrupii SON62 (Illumina Assembly) | ecosystem: Environmental > Terrestrial > Soil > Soil crust...
GAAGGAGGAACTGATGCCGCTCTTCGACAGAGTGACGCGGAACGGTCCGCTTCCAAAGCTCTTGCGAAAGCCCCAACCCATAATCCTGATTCTAACGATCGAGCCCCCGACCGTCCACCGGCATGAAGGCTCGCTTCAAAACCGCTTTGCGTTCGCCTCGGCCTGCGCGAGCCGCTTTCGTGCCTGATCGATCGGTTCCGACAGCGCGCGGCGAGCGTTCTCGATCTTCGCGGCGGCCTGTGCCAGTCGAGACGCTCCCGCACCCAGCCTCGCCTCCAGCCGCGATCGAGCGGCCGCGAGGCTCGCCTCGACCTTCCGCAGGTCGGCCGGATCGACGCCCTTCGAGGGGTCGAACCGGAACTGCAACTCGATCGAACGCCTCCAGAAGAGCAGTTCCCCAGCGAGGCGGGGACCGATGCCAGGGACCGAGAGCAAGGCCTGCTGAGTGACGTCGGCCGCCGTCTCAATCCCATAGGAGCTCAGAGTCGCGCACCTGCCGGAACCCACACCGGCGACCAGTCCAGGCTTCAATCGGTGCCGGTCGAGGTGTCGGCGCATCTGTCGGTCCCTCACGGAGCCTTCGAGGGCTTCGATCTCCCGCTGGCGACGAGCGGGGAAGTTCTCAAGCTCCGACTTGGCGGTGATCAGTTGTTGCAGCACCTCGTCGAAAGGTTGCCTTGAGGCCGTCGCGATCCATTGCTCATTAAGCTGAGAAAGGTGCCTTCGCGCCGCCGCGATCTCCGTCGCGGCTCGCTCCTTAGCGTCCTGGAACGACCTCTCTCCAGCTCCGGTGATGAGAAACCAGGCAGCGACCGCGCCACCGAGCGCAGGGCAAGCGAACGAGGGAAACACGAGCACGCAAGCGAGCAGCGCCAGCGACGCGCACGCCGCGACGGCGCGGATCGCAGTTCGTCGCTTCGCGAGCGATGCGTACTCGGAGTTCGGTTCCAGCGGCTGGAGCGGTGCCTGCGCGGGATTGTCGTCGTGTGGCGGCGGGCCGACCTTCTGGATCGAAGCCCACACGAGGGCCAGGTCGAACCCTCCTTTCGTCTTGGCGGGCGCGAAGGCGATGGAGAAGAGCGCCACTCCAGTGGCCCCCTCTATCGCGCACCAGGGGCAGTCGCGAACGCTGGGGTGATAGAAGTGGCTCGCGTCCCGGGCGCACCTCTTGAGCTCTCGTTGCAGGCCGGACAGCGCCGTTACCCACTCGGCCGCGCTCGGACGGCCTTTCGTCGCCCCCTCTGGGGAGAACGCCCGCTCGAAGGCCGACGAGATCGCTGGGGAAGTCGCTTGCAATGACAAGGTGTTCGGGGGCTGCTTGACCTGCCGTCCCGCCGCCCCAGCCCCGTACGCGAACAAGTATCGCGCGATCTTCTGCTCCAAGGACACGTCGCCGGTGCCTAGGTAGGCACCGGCGAAGGGGTGGCGGCCCATGAACAGGAGCTCGAAGATCAGGACCGCTAACCCGAATTGATCGTGGTTCGGCGTCCGCTCCAGGCCTTTGAGGGAGCGCCCCTGCAGCTCAGGCGCAGTGTGCAAGGGCTCGGCCACGTCGCACGGGAAGCAGCGACCGGCGGCCTTGATCTGGAAGCTGTCGCAGTCGATCAGCCTCACGGTGGTGTCCGGCGCGATCATGACGCTGCTGTGGTTCACGTCGCCGATCACGTGGCCCTTGCGATGCACCACGGCGAACGCCCGGGCGACGTTCGTCGCGGAAGCGATCAGAAAACGCCAATCGACGTCCCGGAACTCGGTCGCGCGCGCTTTGGGGCTGTAGAGCTTGAACGCCTCCTTGTGGCCTGCCGCGTTGGGCATGAGGAATCCTTGAACATCCTCCGATCGGGCGTCCTTGAGGAGGTCCAGAGGCCAGCACGCCAGCTTCGTCAACTCGGGCGAGTGCTCGCTGGCCATCGAACGGAGCTTCGCCACGCGATCGGCGCTCGGAGGTTTGTGATACACCTTCGCGACGAGGTCCGCTCGTCTGGCTAGACGATAGACGGCTCCCTCGCCGCCTTGGGCGATGAGTCCGTCGAGAGCGACCTTCGCTCCTCGTGAGTCAACCAGCGACTTCGTCATCAGGGCTTACGCGGGTCGCTAGAACGAGCGTCTTGTCGTCGTCCGTCCTTTCGACGACCTGCTTCGAGTTCAGGAACGTCGAGAGGCCGGCGGACATTGGTTCGGAGAGACCGGGCGGCTGCTGCCGTAGCCTTGAGAAGAAGGCTCGGAAGAAGGGGTTGTGCGCCGACCTTGTGGCGAGGTGCAGGGCGAGGCGCTGGAGCCCGTCGGTGAAGACGGCGACCTCGGCCACCGGAGCGCCGGCAGAGACGTGCAGGTGATCCTCCGCGTCGTCCGAGTAGACGAAGAACGTCGTGTTCGCGTACTCGCCGGACTCGGGCCAGATCACGGGATCGTACTCGTCCGGCTGATCCTCGCCAGAGACCACGATCGCCCCGTCCCCGATCTGGAGGAACAGCGACCCGGACGCACCGACGATCGCGCCGAGGAAGGTGCACGCGAACTCTCGCACCGACACGGCTTCGGCTCCCGCCATCTCCCGAAGGCCCTCGCGCGCCTCGGCCAACCAGAGGCGGCACTCGGCCTCGGTGACGTCGACGACCTCCGCCCGGTCCTGTGAAAGGCGCTCAACGAAGTGACGCAAGAACGACTCGCAAACGGCTCGCGCCGCTTCCAGTGCTCGGGACGCGCTGCCCGCTCCGTCTGCGGCGCATAGGAGCAAAGCCCCGTCCCCGGAGCCCTCGACGGGAACGAACGCGGAGAAGTCCTGGCAGGGCGTGTCGGTACGCTCGTGGGACGAGCCTAGGACGCTGGCGAGGCAAATCCGCCAGGCTGTAGTCTCACCCAACCGCTCCCCAGCCTCCCGGTACGGTCGGATTCGTGAGGGGAACTTGATCACTCACCTGGCTGTGCGAGACGCTGCCAAGTGAGCTCGACAGCCAGAAGAAGAGGTCCCTAAACCGCAGCCCGTCGAGCCTCAAGGGTTCTCGGACGCTGATCTGCTTGAGCACTTCCATGTTGGCTCCCTGGACGCCGACCGCAAAGAACTGGAACTGCTTGGCGTCCTCGCCCTGCTTCACGAGGGCGGCGGCATTGCGCCAAGAGTCGGTCGGTCCGCCGTCGGTGATGAGGAACACCCACGGCCGGTAATACTCGACTCCGTTCTCGCGATAGGCGTCCTTCCGAGCTCTCAGCATCGCGAGACCTCGCTCGATCGCTGCTCCCATCGGGGTGTCCCCGGAGGCGGAGAGTCTCGGCACGTGGAAGGCGTCGGCCGTGGCGAAGTCGGCCTCGACCTTGACGGGTCCGAACGAGACGATCGCGACCTCGACGCGCATTGCGGCGAGCGAGTCAGCCATCAGCTCGTCCTTGAACAGCGACAGTCCTGCGTTCAGTTCTTGAATCGGCCGACCGTGCATCGATCCGCTGGTGTCCAGCAGGAGGAGGCAAGGACAACGCGGCTCGGGGTTCTCGGCGAAGATCGCCCCATCGTAGGGCACGATCTCGGTGAAGGGCACTTGGTCGAACAAATCGCTCATCAGGGACCCACTATCGTAACCGATCGGTTCTGCTGTTGCAACCTAGACTACGTACCGGCGCGCGATCTTCGGAGTGGGTCCCGTCGCTCGACGCACGCGTCTTCGTTCATTCCTTACTTTCCTGTTGGGAAAGCTCCTGGTTCGGACTGCGCGCGCCGCCTCCTGCTGCCCATGCCCCTGTCTGCCGCGACGTTGCCCGTACGCGGCCCGAAACGTCGTCCACTGTTCAGTTACGCGCGAACAAGGAACAGCACTCAGGCGAGCGACTTACCGGGTTTTCGCTGCTCGCCTTTGTTTGTTGTTGCGACCGGCGATCAACGATAGGCCTCACACCTAGAAACACCTGTGCGCCTTCAGTGGTGTCGCAAGGAGCAAGTACGGCATCAGGACTCACGCCGCAACGAACTGACGAAAGCATTGGCCGTTCCTACCGGAGGAACGTCAAGTGAGGAAGAGCGGGTTCGACGCGGTGAACCTCTTCATCGGGGCGCACGACCTCGTCCGCTACGGCCGTCTCCCGGAGGGCAAGGCGCGCATCGGGGCCGCGCAGAAGAAGGCGCTCCAGCAGGTGATCTTCCGGGTGCGCCAGACCTACGGCGTGAGCCTCGACGAGATGCGCGGCGCGATCTACTTCATGTACGCGCACAACCCGCTGGGCCTAGAAGACCTGAGCGGCTACGGCGACTCGGCGATCCTCAACCAGGTCATGCCGCACTACCTGCGCTGGAAGCGGGGCGCGCGGGAGCTCGTCGAGCGGGTCGGCGTACGGCGCGCCATCACGCAGACCATCCCCCGCCGCACCGAGGCCGACGACTACCTCGGCGACATGATGGACTCGCTCTTGGGGGAGGCGTAGGGCGTGGCTTGGTGCGGTTATGGCAGTGGCGTTCGACCTTAGAAAGAAAGTTGGCGGAATGGGATATTTCGGGCGCTTCCACGCATAGAAACAAGAGGCCTGTGGTTGTGGCGCTCCGGGGAGATCCCAGAGACCGGGTTGAGTGTTTCCCCCGCTTGGCATCAGTACGCAGGCCAACCAACGATTCGCATGAGCGCCGCCCCCGTTTCGCAGGAAGCCGAAGTCATCGAGTTCATCCCGTACCTTAATCGATCGTCGGCCTCCCCTTCGATCGGGTCTCTAGTGGTCCTCACCGCGATGCCGCTCAAGTCCTATTGGGCTGCGCTTCCAGTCGAAGCTCGCATCCCCTATCCCCGCTTGGAGGAGCTCGCCCGCGACGGCAAGCTCAAGGGCGTGTACAAGCAGGGGCGAGTCTGGTTCATCAACCTTCTCGCCCACGCAAGCCTAGGAACCCATCCGACCCAACCTAACGACGACAATGCCGAGACGACCGTTACCGAAGCAGCAGCGCCGCCCCAAGGGCACGGGGTCGGCGATTCGAAGGGGAAACACGTGGTACGGCCGCCTAAGAATGAACGGCCAAGAGGTGCTGACGGAGGGGTGCGCCACCGAAGAGGCGGCGCTCGCTGCGCTTGACCGCATCCTCGCGGGCCACGTCGATCCCCGAACTCTTCCCACGCTGGAGGCGTTCTGGGAGCAGCTCCTCGTGCCGGACGGTGACTTCGAGCACCGCTACGATTTCCAGACGTGCAACCTCTATGACACCATTCTGAGCACCACGGTCCGGGGAAGTGCCCTCGGCCGCGCGCGGCTCGATCAGATCAAGCAGATCGACGTTCAGCGCCACATCGATCGGCAGTACAAGAAGTACGCCGAGTCGACCGTGCGCCGACACGGCTCCTGCATCCGCGTGGTGTTCGGCTTCGCCAAGGAGATGGGGCTGCTGCGGGACCGCATGGAGGGCGCGACGTTCGTGCCCGGCAACCCGGCTGACGGGGTGAAGTACCGGAAGATCCCGGACGCCCCCTCCTACATCTTCTCCGACGAGGAGCTGGTGCGGTATCCGGAGCTGCTGTACGAGTACAACCCGCGCCTCTCGGCGATGGTGACGGTGATCGCCGACACCGGCGCGAGGCCCGGCGAGGTCTGCGCCATGACGACCGAGGACGTCGGGAACGGCATTTGGACGATCGGCGCGAAGATCCGCCGCGACGGGCAGCGCACGCAAGGGGCCAAGGGCGGCAAGACGCGCGCCATCGCGCTCACGGCCGACGCCCAGGCGGCGATCCGCGACCAGGGCAGGGCGCGGGGCCTGGTGTTCGTCAACGAGGACGGGAACGTGATCCGCCCTGACGCGCTGAACACCCACCTCCAGCGGTTCCGCAAGTGGCTCCAGAAGAGAGAGGACGCGTTCGCCAAGGAAATGGGTCGGGAGCCCCGGCCGGTGCCACCGCTGAACCCGCGCAACCTCCGGAAGACGTTCGTGACGCGCGGCGTCGAGATGGGGGACGTGAAGGCGGTGCAGGCGGCGGTGGGCCACTCGTCCTCCCGGACGACGCTCGACGTCTACGCGAAGGCTCGCCTCAACCCGCAGAAGAAGCTCATCGAGAGCATGCAGGAGGGCGTCAGCCGGTCCCTGTTCAGGGATAAGGGTAGCAATAGGGGAACCGGCCGCGTGAACGATTCCACGCCCGAACCTACGCAAGGGTAGGTTCAAAAGAGGGTGGTGGAGAATAGGGGATTCGAACCCCTGACCTCTTCCATGCCATGGAAGCGCTCTCCCAACTGAGCTAATTCCCCACGCGAAGGGTTTGATTGTGAACCATCGATTGCCGTCCCGTCAAGGGACGTTGGTGAAGAGCTGCTGGAGGATGCCGAAATGGCCGCCTTGCTTCACCTGGGTGTAGTCGTAGATGGTCACGCCGTCGCCCGCCGCGTAGGCGTGCTGCAGCGACTGCTCGAACTCAATCGGAGTCGGGGCGACGTACTTGCCCGTGGCCCAGCCGGAGAAGGGAGTGAGCTCCACGTGGACGATCCGCTTCGGATCGGTCGTCGCCGTGAGGCGGGAGACGAACTGAGCGCCGGCGTCGGCTGTCCACGCGGGGGTGAAGACGGTGCTCGTCGGACAGTCGGCAGCGCGCTGTTGCCAGATCGCCTCTAGGATCATGCCCGTGGGACGTAGGTTGGCGATGCCTCGATAGTCGTAGCCGCACTGGCGGCTGTAGTCGAGGAAGCTCCGCAGGACCGTGCTGCTCTCGTTGACGGTCGGCAGATCCTGGACCGCGTACGACTCTCCATTGGGGATTTGCTTCGCGACGTTGAACAGGATCTGATGGAGTTCGGTCATGCCCAGAGCGCGGACGTCCAACCATTGGGGGCTTCCTGCCGTCCCTCCGGGATACAGGCTCTGGAAGGCGTTCTTCGCGGCCTGGTTCCAGTCCGGCATCGTGGACAGGGTGCCTTCAAGATTCAGGGCGACGGCTCCCTCACACGCCTCGAGACCGGCGAGCCCTGGGTTGCGAACCACGCAGTCCTGAAGGATGCTTTGGAAGTACGAGCGGTAACCGGAGTGCCAGGCTGAGAAGATGGTGTCGTAGTTCTTCCCGCTCTTGAGCTTGCAACGCCACGCGGCGTTGCTGGCCAGCATCTGGTCGAACCGGTTCATCCGGAAGGTCGCCACGACCTTTAGGCCGCGCGCGGCCGCAGCCTCGATGAGCCTGGGAAGGAAGTCTTCGCTTCCATAGCCGCCCTCCACCCACGCGCCGGCGGCGGTGGTTCGGTAGAACGCGCCGTACGCGTGGGAGTACGCGAACACGAAAATCGTATCGATCCCCGCGTTCGCGCAGTCGTTGACCACGCCCTGCACCGTGGCGGCCGTTCCATCGAAGAAGCCGTAGAGCCGGCCCGGGTCCACGCGAAGACCTTTGAGCTTCATAGGCTACGATCTTGGCGTTGGGCGGCACTCTCGCCAGGGGACCGTCGCCAAAAGGAGCAACGATGCACCCTGCCCTCGGCCGGATCCGGCAAGAAACCCTGGGGACTCCCTACGAAGGAGACCTCTATCTCGTTGGCGGCGCCGTTCGCGACGAGTTGCTCGGCTTCCCGCACAACACCGATTTCGACTTGGTCACCCGGCAGTCGGCCCCAGACCTCGCCCGCTTCCTGTACGAGCGCGGGGCGAGCGAGATCGCGCCGGTGACCTACGAGCGCTTCGGCACCGCCATGGTGCGCGTCGAAGGCATCGACGTGGAACTGGTAACCGCGCGCAAAGAGAGCTACGACGAGCACTCCCGAAAGCCTAATGTCGAGCCTGCCACGTACGAAGAGGACGCCTCACGCCGGGACTTCACGGTGAACACGCTCATGCGCGGCGTGCACGACGGTGACTTGAAAGACCCCCTCGGCAAGGGCCAGGACGACCTTCAAGCGCGCGTGCTCCGGACGCCGCTCGACCCTGCCGCGACGTTCCACGACGATCCCCTCCGGATGCTGCGCGCGGTGAGGTTTCGCTGGAAGCTTCACTTCCAGCCCGCGCCCGGACTTTACGAGTCGATCCGAGCCACTCGTGAGAGGCTGCGGATCATCTCGCTCGAGCGCGTGAGAGACGAGCTGCTGAAGATGCTTGCCCTGCCCGACGCCGACCATGCGCTTCGGGACCTGATGGAACTCGGCCTGCTTGACATCTTCGCCCCCGAGTTTCGGCCGATGGTCGGCTGCACCCAAGGCTCGTACCACCACCTCGATGTGTGGGACCACTCGCTCCTCGTCCTGCGGAACGCCGGTCCTGCGGACCCGATCCTCGCATTGGCCGCGCTGCTGCACGACGTCGGAAAGCCGGCGACCCGTTTCGTGGACGACGAGGGGAACGTCCGGTTTTTCGGTCATGAGTCCGTGGGCGCGGAGATGACCCGCGAGCTTCTGCGTCGACTCAAGCTCCCCCAGCGTGAGGTGGACCTAGTCGCGACGCTCGTGCGCAACCACATGCGGCTCGGCTCGTCTCCGGAGTTCACGGCGGCCGCGGCGAGACGTTTGGTGCGGGACCTCGACGGCGAGGTGGAACGGCTGCTGCAGCTCGTCGAGGCGGACGCGAACGGGCTTAAGGCCGGGGTGCGCGTTCTGGACCTCGCCCCAATCCGCGCGAGGCTGGAGGATGTGCGACTGGCCACCCCCAGAGAAACGCTCGAAAGCCCTCTCTCGGGTCAGGAGATCATGGAACTCCGCCAGCTACCGCCCGGCCGCGAAGTCGGCCGATTGAAGCAAGTGCTGACGGAAATGGTTCTCGACGGCACCCTCGCTCCGGACGACAAAGAAGGCGCCAAGGCCGCCCTCGAGCGAATCTGACCTTCTTCTGTTGCGCGCCGGCAGGACGCCCGAGCCATCGTGGTCGCTAGACCGCATCCGCTGGGACCGCCGGCTTCAGCGGGCACGACAGCCTTTCGATCGCTAGGTCGCTCGAATGCTGGCTTGCTCGATTGGGGAAAGGTCTTTGCGGCTCAGCCGCAAAGCATCGAGCATCAAGAGACGCTCCACCCCCAACCCCCTCCTCATCAGCCTAGTTCGCCCCTTGGCTTGGAGGGGACTGTTGGCTTGGGGCTGACGAGGAGGGGGCTCTGGCGGTCATGTGGAGGAGTAGGAGACTCCAGGCGGCTTGGGTGCACACGAACATCAGGAACTGCAGGTTCGCCGGAAGAGCGAAGACGATGAGCAGAACGGGGAGCCAGAACGCCCAGCAGGTGACCAGGAGCGGGGCGTAGCGCCGCGCGAAGCCTCCATTGGCGAACGTCTCACCGGTCTGCCTGAGGTCGAAGCCGCTTTCCTTCCAGCCAAAGGCGAGGGTGCTGAACGAGATGGTGACCAGAGGTGAGAAGACGAACTGGTCGAAGAGAGCCTTCTGGAGGACCGTCTGGAGCGTGACCTGGGTGCCGAAGAGGCCACCGAGCAGGCCGTAGAAGGTGTCCACGAGCATGCCGATCGTCGCGAAGAACGCGAGCTGGAAGACGATGTCGCGCGCGGGTGTTCGCTCGCCCATGGTTGCCCGCTTGGCGATCTCCGGAAGGATCGCTCCGGCGATCGCGGTGGTGACGGCGGCGAAGGCGGTGCCGCCCGCAAGCTTGACCTGTTGGATCGACAGCGTCGCCTCTTGGACGGTCGGCGACGCGTAGTACAGCGCCGCCAGGCCGGCAGCGACGGCCTGGATCACGACGAACGGCCGCCAGTTGTGGCGGACGGCGGCGATGCCGGGGGCGAGGACGCTCTCGCGAGCGGGGCGCGTCATCCGGGTCAGCCGTTCCGCCGAGCGAAATCCGCCATGAACTCGGCGAGTGCCAAGGCTCCTTCGAGGGGGAACGCGTTGTAGATGCTCGCGCGGCAGCCTCCTACCGAGCGGTGCCCCTTTAGCCCGTCCATCCTATGCGCCTGGGCTTCCTTCAGGAACGCCTTGGTGCGGTCTTCGTTCTCGAGGGTGAAGGTGACGTTCATGCGAGATCGAGCCCGCGCGGCGGCGTGTCCCCGATAGAAGCCGCCAGAGCCGTCGATCGCGCCGTAGATCGCGGCCGCCTTCGCTTCGTTCCGCTCCTTTGCGGCGGTCAGCCCACCGGTTGCGAGCAGTCTCTTCAGCACTAATCCGGTCAGGTAGATGGCGAAAGTCGGAGGCGTGTTGTACATCGAGCCGTTCTTCGCGTGGACCTTGTAGTCGAGCATCGGAGGCAGGCCGGACGGCGTTCGCTCAAGAAGGTCGTCGCGCACGATCACGACGGTGAGGCCGGCCGGCCCCATGTTCTTCTGCGCACCGGCGTAGATCAGCCCGTACCGCTCGACATCGACCGGTCGGGAGAGGATGTCGCTCGACATGTCGCAAGCCAGGATCCCTTGAACCGCCGGCTCGTTCGGGAACTGTACGCCTTGGATCGTCTCGTTGCTCGTGGTGTGCACGTATCCCACACTCCTCTCCGAGGAAATCGTGTCGGGGTAGTCGCGGAACCCTTCCGACTCGCCGTCGTAGAGGACCTTCACCGCGTGCGTTACGCCGGCGGCCTCAAACGCCTTCTGGCCCCACGAGCCAGTGATGGTATAGCCGCCTTCTCCGAGATGGGCGAGGTTCATCGGCACCATCGTGAACTGCAGGCTCGCTCCCCCTTGCAGGAACAGCACGCGGTAGTTGCTTGGAATCGCGAGGAGGGTTCGAAGATCCGCTTCCGCCTCGGCGAGAATCGTCTCGAACGGCGGCGTGCGATGGCTCATCTCCATCACGCTCATTCCCGTGCCGCGAAAGTTCAACAGCTCCTCGCGGGCCTGCTCGAGCACTTCGACGGGCAGTGTCGACGGCCCGGCGGAGAAATTGAACACGCGATCGTGGAGAAGCATCGTCTGGCGTTTTACCTGTGGCGCCGAGGATGTACCCTAGTAGGTCTGATGGAAGGGGTCGAACTGCGAACGGAGCGGCTGATGGTCCGCACGCCGCGTACGGGCGATGGCGTGCGGTACGCCCGCTATTACGCGGAGAACTGCGACTTCCTGCAGCCGTACTCCCCCCGTTTCGATGCCAGCATGTTCGCGGAGCGAGACTGGGAGGCGAGCATCCCGATCATTCAGCAGCAGTTCGCCAACGGGCAGGCCGCGCGTTTCTGCCTCTTCTTGGGAGATGAGATGGCCGGCGTCGCCAACCTCACGCAGATCAGCCGAGACCCCTCGTACTCCTGCACGCTCGGCTACACCCTGTGCGAACGTCATCAGGGAAAAGGGCTGATGTACGAGGCGCTTCAGGCGATCGTGCAGTACGCGTTCGATCGTCGCCACCTGCACCGGATCCAGGCGAACTACATGCCGCACAACCGACGCAGCGGCGACCTGCTGCGCCGCCTCGGCTTCCACGTCGAGGGGTACGCGCGGGACTACCTGCTGATCGACGGGCGCTGGGAAGACCACGTGCTGACGAGCCTCACCAATACCGACTGGTCCTAGTCGAGGTCGGGGGCTTGCGGTCCGTCATCGAGCATCAGGGCACCTGATGCTCTATCCCAGGAGGACGACCGCCCTTGGGCGAGCGGTCGTCCTCGTTTGCAGGGCTTTAGATCGGTGAGCGCGTGACTCGGATGCGGTGCTCGCCGGCCAGCGATCTGGCCTCGATGGTGTCCGGGAGCTTGGGGCAGCGGACTTCGAGAACCCCACCTTCGGAGGTTAGGAAGTTGTCCAGGAACGGTGACGGGTCGCCGTCCGACGTCAGCATCAGGTCCACCACCGGAGTGGGGCACTCGATGCGCAGATAGCCCTCCTCATGGGTGGAGATCGTGAGCGACGCCGGCGCGGCGTAACGCGCCTGTTTCGGCTCGGCGAGGAGCTGCCACGCGGTCGCCTCGCCCGCCTCCGCGATGAGGAGCACGTCCGGCACCGCCATGCCCGCGACGGAGAAGTCGATCACCACGCCCCGCGAATCGGCGTCGATGGTGAAGTCGGCCTCCCATTCACCCAGCAGGTTGCCCGTCGAGACTTCGATCGCCCGGACGTTGAGCAACCCACCGAGATCGTGTGGTCCATCGTTGATCGCCCACACGCGAACCGTGTCGTTCTCCCGCTCGAGCGAGATCAGCAGGTCGGCGTACAGCCGCCGCAACTCGTAGGCGAGCGCCTTGTAGGTGCCGTCTGAGTCGAGGATCGCCCAGCTCTGCACCGGCCAGCAGTCGTTGAGCTGCCAGATCAGCGAGCCGCGGCAGAATTCCGAGCGCCGGTAGTGCTCGATGCCGTGACGCAGGGCGTCTCGTTGGTTGAGCTGGCTGTAGTACACCCAGTCCTCCAGCGTCACCGGCTTAGGGTAGTGAAGCTCGACGTAGCCGTGGAAGACGTCGTGACCCTTGCCGGTCTTGTCGTGCCAGCGGACGGCGGCCGAGTGCGGATCCCAGTCCTGCTCACCGAGGGTCTTGGCCCACAGTGCGGTCGAGCACGAGGAGGCGAAGCCGTACTCCGAGCTGAAGCGACCCTTCGAGTCCGTGTAGTGCTTCCAGTCGCCGCGCCCGTGCCACACGTCCCAGTTGTGCTGGTCGCCGTAGTGATCGGCGTTCGGTCCCCGTCGCTTCGCATCCACGACCTTTTCTGCGGGTGGAGTTCCGATGGGAGAGGAAGCGATGTAGCTGCGGCCGGGGTCGAGTGCCTCGACGACCTGCGGCAGCGTTCCGTCGTACAGCGCCGAACCGTAGTAGTAGCTCGGGTGCTTACTGGCATCGCCCCACTTGTTGAAGTGCATCTCGTGGTTCTCGTTGTTGCCACACCAGAGCGCGAGACACGGGTGATTCCGGATGCGTCGAACGTTTGCCTCGGCCTCCTGCCGGATCACCTGCTGCCACGCCTCGTCGTCCGGGTAGTAGCTGCAGGCAAACGGGAAGTCCTGCCACACGAGAATCCCGAGCTCGTCGCACAGGTCGTAGAACTCGTCCGTCTCGTACAGGCCGCCGCCCCAGATGCGGAGCATGTTAAAGCCCATGTCGACGGACTTCTCCAGACGGTCACGCAGTCGCGCCTTGTCCACGATCGACGGGAACGAGTGGTCGGGAATCCAGTTCGCGCCGCGGGCCCAGATTCGTCGGCCGTTGACCTCGAACTCGAACGACTCGCCGAACTCGTCGGGCTCTCGCAGCAGCCGCGTCTCAACGATGCCGATGTTCTGCTCCCGGAGGTCGTGCGCGTCCGTCTCGAGGGTCGCGAGCTGAATCGCCTCCGCGGCGTCGCGCTCGAAGTCGTCCTCGATCTCGTCCAGCGACATGGAGAACGGCTCCATGTCCGCGTCCGGCGGGAGCAACGCGCTCGTCAGGCGGAAGGCGAGTGGGTGGTCCGGATCCCAGCGAACGGGTCGGTGGAGGAGGAACGCGCCGTCGCCGACCCGCGCACCGACCTCCTCCAGGTGATGCACCACCGTGCCTTCGCCATCGAGCTCAGACTTGATGTTGAGGACGATCAGGTCGCCGTCGCGCCGCTCCTGGGTGACGTGGACGTCGACGAGTCGCGCGGCGTACTCCACCAGCGTGACCGGCCGCCAAATGCCGCAGGAGACCAGACGGGGACCCCAGTCCCAGCCGAACATGTACTGCGCCTTGCGGACGAACGGCCGCTCATCGAAACGCTCCGTGTCCTCGGCGATTCCGTTGGCGGCGAAGTAGGCGGCACGCCGCTCCTCTCCGACCTTGACCGCGCTGCGGAAGCGGATCTCGAGCGCGTTCTCGCCCGCCGCCAGCCGGTCGGTGACGTCGACCTCCAGGGCGACGAACATGTTGTCGTGCTCCGCGACGACCTCACCGTTCAAGAGGACGGTGCAGACGGTGTCGAGCCCTTCGAAGCGTAGCGCGCGCCGGGGCAGCTCGTCCGTCGGCATCCACTCGAACGTCGTTCGATACGTCCAGTCGTGCTCGTCCACCCACTGGCAGCCGAGCTCGTTCATCCGCTCGAACGGGTCGGCGATGACACCGTTGATCACGAGGTCGAGGTGGACGTGGCCCGGCACCTGCGCCGGGAGCCACTCAGCGTCGGAGAAGCCTACTTTGCGACCGATTTGGTCGGCGCGGGCGAACTCCCAGCCTGAGTGGAGGTAGGTCGTCTGGAGCATCGCGGGCAGATTACACGGGCGCGCGGTCTCGGTGCCCGTCGCAATTGGGCTCTTTGCACCCCCACGTCATCCGCAACCCCGTCGCACGTCGTCCAAGACCCGTGCCGAAGAAGGTGTTGCTCGTCATCATCGACGCGCTCACTCCGGGCGTGCTCTTGCCCGCCATCGCGGAGGGGCGATTGCCGACCTTCGCCGCGCTCGTCGAGCGCGGCGAAGTCAACCCGGAGTGTTGCTCGATCTTTCCGAGCATCACCCACGCGTGCCTCTCGTCCATCGCCACCGGCACGTACCCGACGAAGCACGGAATCGTCGGCTCGTTTTGGTACGACCAAGACTCGAAGGAACTGGCCTACTACGGCGCGCAGTTCTGGGTGATTCTTAACCAAGGAATCGACAAGTTCCTCGAGGACCTACTCGGCAAGATGAACATGGAGCGCCTGCGCGCGCCCACGATCTTCGAGGAAGTGGAGGACGCGGGGCTGCGCGCGGCTTGCCTCAACTTGCTCATCTTCCGAGGCCGGCACACGCGCAACGTTCGCGAGCCGTTCCTGCTGCGGCCGCTCCCCGTGGTGACTACGAACCGAACGATCAAGGGGCCGAGCACCCACATGCTGGGTGACTTCGTGCCGCTCGAGATCGACGGGAAGCGGGTGAGCACTCCGGTTGGCATCCGGAACCGCTTTGGCATGAACGACGTGAGCACCCTCGGCGGCCTGAAGGCACTCGCCGAACACAATGCCTTTCCGGATTTCACCGTCGCGTACTTCCCGGACAACGACATCGAGAGCCACGCATGCGGCCCGCACGGTGCGGTCTCAGCACTGGAAAAGCTCGACGCTGGCCTCGCGGAGATCTTCGAGGCCATGGGCGGGATCGATCGCGTGCTCGAGGAGTTCGCCATCCTCATCCACGGCGACCACGCTCAGACGGACGTGCTGCCGGGTGAGACGCGCGGCGGAATCCTCGTGAACGAACTGCTGAAGGAGTTCCGCGTCCTCCATGCGGGCGACGTGCTCGACGCTCCGCACGAGATTCTCGTGGCCCCGAACCTCCGAACGGCCTTCCTTTACTTCAGCGAGCCGACGATCGGGACCCGCGATCGCGTCGCCCACCTGTTGTTGGCCGATCCTCGCATCGATCAGGTTCTCTGGCACGACGACGTGTTTGAGGGCGGGCAGAAGGGATTCACGGTCCAGACTCGCGATCGAGGGTGCCTCCGGTTCTGGCTAGCCGGCGAAGGCGACGAGGCCGCGTACGACGAGTACGGCTGCGCCTGGGCCTGGGATGGCGATCTCCGAGCGGTCGACGCCTCGGTGGAAGGAAGACTGATCAAGTGGGGCGACTACCCCAACGCTTTCGAGCGCATCGCGTGCGGCATCGGCCCGGTCCACGCAGGACACCTTTGGACGACGGCGAAGCTGGGCTACGGCTTCCGCCTCCCCGAGATCAAGGCCCACTCCGGCGGCGGCTCGCACGCCTCGCTGCACAAGGGCGACTCCTTCACCGCGCTCATCGGAGCCGGATTGCCCGAGGGGATTCGGCTGCCCGACCGACCGAGGATCGTCGACACGGCACCGCTGATCAAGCGAATCCTGGGGATGGAATCGAAGGGGCTTGGGCAAGCTCGCTGTCTGCCGAGCTAGCCCGTCCGCGGGGCGAACGCCGAATCTCGACGTCCGAAGCAGGAAGGGATCCGGTCCGGGGCCTTGCAACTCCAAAGCCGGAGCGAGCCAAGTAAGCTTCCGCCGCCATGCCCCAGCCTCTCGAGCTCGCGCCGGCGAAGTGGATCTGGTTTCCTTCGCGCCGAACGCTTTCGAACACGTTCGTGCTCTTTCGCCGCGAGATCGAGCTCGCCGAGGTTCCCGCCACGGCAATGGGTTGGATTGCCGCCGACAGCCGCTATCGCCTCACGGTCAACGGCGAGCGGGTGCAGTGGGGCCCGGCCCCCCACGACCCTCGGCATGCGGAGGCGGACCCGGTGGAGCTCGCGCCCTACCTACGTCCCGGCAAGAACGTGATTGGCGTCGAGGTGCTGTTCTACGGCTACGGGGAGGGAACGTGGCCGTTTGGTAAGCCTGGACTTCTTTTAAACGTGCAGATCGGCGGCCAGCGAGTCGTGAGCGATAGTGAGTGGCGAGTCGAAGTGGACCGCGCTCACCGGCCGGGACAGTTCCGGCGCTCGTTCCTGCGTGCCCTGCAAGAAGAGTTCGACGCTCGACGGCGACCGCAAGGCTGGGACCGAGCGGGATTCGACGATTCTAAGTGGTTATCGGCCATGGAACTCTCGACCCCGCCAACTCGAGCGGCTTTTGCGGGAGGCTACAGCGACTACCAAAACGAAGTCTGGATGCTTGACGCGAGCCAATCCACGCTGACGGAGCGTTCGATCCCTCTGCTGAACGAGGACTGGTGGCCGGCGACGCTTCGGCACGAAGACCGTGTCGTGTGGCACCGCGAGCCCGAGGACTGGTTCGAGTTCCGCACCCCCGGCAGCTTCGAGATCCGAGCGGAGGAGGCCAGGTCACCGATCGCCCACCCCGCGGCTCCTGTTCCCGTCGCTTCCCGCGGTGAGGGCGTGTCGCCCGTTACTCTTGGGCCCGCGGCGACCGGAGAAGGGGTGGCACTCACCTACGAGTTGGTTCAGGAGGTCGTCGGGTGGCCGGCGTTCACGATCGACGCGCCGGAAGGGACGGTCGTGGAGCTGATGGTTCAGGAGAGCCACGACCACGCGACGACGCCGTGGCTCGACACGCACTTCCACGCGTGGAGTCGCTTCGTCTGCCGCGAGGGGATCAACCGATTCGAGACGTTCGACTACGAGGCGGGCCGCTGGCTGCAACTCCACGTTCGGGGCAACTCGCGACCGGTGACGATCAGCGACGTCGGCATCCGTCGACGCGTCTATGCGTGGCCCAACGAGGCGCACGTTCAGGTGGACGAGCCGGCGCTCCAGCGGCTGTTCGACGCGAGCGTGAACACGATAAACAACTCCGCGCAGGACATCATCGTGGACGGCATGGGCCGGGAGCGCCAGCAGTACAGCGGCGACGGCTCGCACCAGCTGCACACCGTTCGCTACGCGTTTGGCGACACCCTCCTCTCCGCCCGGTATCTCCGCACGTACGCCAAAGGGCAACTCCTCGACGGTGTCTTCTCGGACTCGTGGCCGGCCGTCGACCGACTCATGCGTCTATGGGAGCGGAACATGGACGCCAGCGGATGGGGACCGCTCGTCGACCACTCGGTGGGGTTCGTCTTCGACCATTACCACCACTGGATGCAATCGGGCGACCTCGACCCGATTCGAGAGAACTTCCCGAAGTTGGAGAAGTTCGCGAGCTATCTCGAGTCGATCCGCGACGCGGACGGTTTGCTGCCTGTGGAGGAGCTCGGCGTCAACACCGTATGGATCGACCACGACGCGTTCAAGCGGCAGCGCGACAAGCAGTGCTCCTTCAACTTGTACGCAGCGGCGATGTTCGAGCACGCCCTCGCGCCCCTGGCCGACGCGACGGGTCGTTCGGGCGCGCACTACCGTGAGCTCGGGCGCGGCCTGGTGCGGGCGACTCAGCGCCGCTTCTACTCCGAGGCGCACGGAACGTACGTGAGCAATCTGCCCTGGCAGCAGGAGGACGGCGAGATCCGCATGGACGACCGCTCGATCTCGACCGCCCTTCTGTACGATCAGCTCCCCGCCGCCCACGACGCTTCGATCGACATTCTCAGCAAGCGGCCGGCCCACTTGGGAGTGAGCTACCCGTGCAACCTGCCGTGGAACTACTGGGCGCTCTCGAAGACCGGTCACATCCAGGTCGTGCTCGACGAACTGCGCCAGCGGTGGGCACCCATGCAGTCCGTCATCCTAAACAACACCCTCCAGGAGCACTGGCAGGTGACGCCGGACACGACCAGCCTCATGTCGCACTGCCCGCTCGCGCCGCTCATCGCGATGTACCAAGGCGTGATGGGGCTCTGGCCGACGAAGCCGGGCTTCGCCGAGATGGAGGTGCGGCCGCAGCTCGGCGACCTCGGCCGAATCGATCTCACCGCTCACACTCCCGTTGGCGCAGTCCGGATGAAGGCTGAACGGGACGGAGCGGGACACCGCGTTCAGCTCACGCTTCCGATCCGCGCGACTGTCGTGCTGCCGAACGGAACGGAGATCCTCGAGCCGGGAACGCATGAGCGCATTGTGGTGAACTAGACCGACGCCTATGCTATTCGTGATCGCCGGTCTGGTCTCCGCTCTGTACAAGCTCGCTCGATCTCATCCCGAGTGGCCGGATCGCAAGGCGATCTTCTTCCGGCGAATCGCTGCGCTCTCGGGAGGAATCGTTCTCTCCGTAGCGCTTGGGTTGATCGACTCACCGCTCTCGGAGTGGTCGGGGCTCTTGGTCGTCGTCAGCTTGGTCGTCGGCGAGTGCCTCGTCTACGCGTACGCCCGCGACCATGACCTCGGAGGAACCCACGGACCGCGACTGCTGCGGTACTAACCGAGGCGTGTGGCCCGCTTCGGCAGACTGGCGATCAAGTCGCGGACACCCGAAACGAACACGCCCGAGGCGATCAGCGAGAGAATCCATGCCGGAATGCCGTGGTACGCGGCACCGAAACCGGTGGGCAGCTGCGACCAGCGGATCAGCTCTGGCACGAGATACGCGAGGAACGCGCCGTAGACGATGCCCATGATCGCGTGCATGGCGCGCTCGCCGGGGGGCAGCCTTCGCACCTTGTCCTCCTCGATGAAGTCCCAGAGCGTGATCACGATCTCGGCGAGCAGGATCGCGGCGAGGACGTAGGCGAGGGCACCATTCCAAGTCGCCCAGCCGAGGGTGCCGATGATGGCGGCATAGGCGAAGTCGCGAACGGCGTGCAGCCTCAGCTCGATGGCCGTGTCGTGGCCGTGGGCCAGCTTCAGCTTGTACTCGTGGTAGTACAGGGTGTCGAAGGCGCCCAACGAAGCCTGAACGAGCAGAATCCAGATGGCGACCTTCATGACCCCTCGATCTTGCCCCAGTATCGAGTGACGACGCCGACGAGCGGGAGCAACACCGTAACGTCGACGTTCCAGCCGTCGTGGAGCCCTTGGACGTGTGCGTTCACCTTCGGAGACAGGCCAGAGGGCATGGGCAACCCCACAAGGCGGCACCCCACTTGGCGAAACAGCATCGCGTCATGCTCGACGGTCACGGAGAAAACGAACGTCAACGGCCCCGCTCGCTCCTCCAATCGGCCACGCCTCAGACGTTGAGTGGTGACGAGCCGATGGTCGCCGAAGGTCCGCGTCCAGATCTCACCTTCGGGCGTCAGCCGCAGGTGGAGAACGACACCGACCTCGGCCTCGGGAGCGGGCAAGCGCATCAGCCGGGCCCAGCGCCGGTGCCACGCCGTCGGCCCGCCGGTGATCTGAAACGTGCCGCGGCGTTCGCCGCCCTCGAGGTGAAACCGCTTGAGAGGAGTTGCCAGCCGCTCGAAGTCGGGCCCCAGCAGTGTGGCGTAGATTCCTCGTTCGCTCACTTCATCACCCTTATTTACTTGACGCGCCACTTGCAACCCTTGGGCCTTTTGTCGTGATTTCCCATGACATCGGCCACAAACAGCAGGCGAGAAGAAGATGTGCGCGGTATACATCTTTAAGAGGGAAACAGATGCTCACCGACAGCCAACTCCAGATCGTCAAGTCCACCGTGCCCGTCCTGCAGCAGCACGGCGAGGCCATCACGCAGCGCTTCTACACCATTCTTTTCGAGGAGAACCCGGCGCTGAAGAACGTGTTCAACATGGCGAACCAGGCCAAGGGTCAGCAGCCCCGCGCCCTCGCCTCGGCGGTCATCGCCTACGCCGCGAACATCGATCAGCTTCAGAACCTCGGTCCGGCGGTGTTGCGGATCGCCCACAAGCACGCGAGTCTGGACGTCAAGGCGGAACACTATCCCATCGTCGGCGCGACGCTCCTCAAGGCGATTGGCGAAGTGCTCGGCGATGCGATCACGCCAGAGATCGTGGACGCGTGGGCGGCGGCCTACGGTCAACTCGCGGAGATCATGATCGGCGTGGAGAAGGGGATGTACGACGACAACGCCGCTCGCGGCTGGACGGGCTTCAAGCCGTTCCGCGTGACCCGGAAGGAGCGCGAGAGCGCGGTCATCACGTCGTTCACGCTGGTGCCCGTCGACGGTCAGCCGCTTCCGACGCACCTCGCCGGACAGTATCTCAGCGTCAAGTTCGACTCCGTGCCGGGTTCCGAGTTCAACCAGATGCGGCAGTACACGGTCTCCTGCACGCCGAATCCTGAGCACTACCGGATCAGCGTCAAGCGCGAGCCGAGCGGCCTCGTGTCGAACCACCTCCACGACAACGTTCAGGAAGGAGACGAGGTCCTCGTCCACATGCCGCAGGGTGAGTTCTCGCTGGACGAGGCGGCCACCGGTCCGCTCGTGCTGCTCAGCGGCGGCGTCGGCATCACGCCGATGCTCGCGATGCTGGAGCGGCTTGTCGAGATGCGAACCGAGCGGCAGGTGCTGTTCGTTCATGCCGCGATCGACGGCAGCGTGCACGCGTTCGGTCCCCGGCTACGGGAGATTGCGCAGGCCCATCCGAACGTCGAAACGGTGATCTTCTACCAGACGCCGCGCGATGCGGATGTCTTGGGCGAGCACTTCCACCGCGAAGGTTACGTGACGCTCGACTCCCTGCGTGACCTCGTTCCGGCCGGTGCCGATTGTGCCTTCTGCGGCCCGATGGGGTTCATGGAAGCGATCAACGCCGCCCTCGAAGACCTCGGCATCCCGGCCGAGAGACGACACTACGAGGTGTTCGGTCCCAGTGCGGAGCTGTCGCGCCCCGAAGCGCTGGCCAAGTAGCCATCGAATCGCCGCCCCATGCCTTCCCGCTTGCCCGCGGAAAGGCATGGGGCACAAGGCGTTAGGCCGGAAGGGCCCCGGTACTCGTCTAATTTTCTAGCTCCGTCCCCGTGCTGCTCATAGCACCAAGTACCCTAGCGAGGCCCGGATGCAACTCACCCGATTTACCGATCTCTCCTTGCGCGTCCTGATGTATCTCGCGTGGCAGCCCGACGGCACCACGTCGAACATCTCGGCAATGGCGAGGGCGTACGCGGTGCCAGAGAACCACCTCGTCAAGGTCGTTCATCATCTGGGCAAGATCGGTCTGGTCAAGACGACCCGCGGTCGCGGCGGCGGAGTTCAGCTCGCAATGCCGCGCGATCAGATTCGAGTCGGTGAGGTCGTTCGACTTACCGAGCCGGGCTTCGACCTTGTCGATTGCCACGCTCCCCAGCCGTGTCCGTTGCGTGACGGTTGCCGATTGAAGTCGCTCCTCGACACGGCGATGGTCGAGTTTATCGACCGGCTGAATCAGATGACGTTGGCCGACATCGCCCGTGGGGAGTTCGGCGCCCGCGCCCTCAGCGCGGCGAGCGAGCTCAAGCCGCTGCCGATGGTCTGAGCCCCTACCCGCAAACCGTACGTGAGCCGTTTGGCTGCATTGCCTCCGTCGCGGGCCGTTGTGCCGCCTAGGTCGCTTCTGGCAGCAGTAAACTCTTGGGCATGAACTCGCACTTCCAGTCCTGGCTGGGCGACCAGATCCAGACGCTGAAGGACCAGAGCCTGTACAAGGTTCCGAAGATCCTCGAGGGCCCGGCCGGAGGGCGGGTCCAGATGAACGGGAAGCAGGTCGTGAACCTCTCCTCGAACAACTACCTCGGGCTGGCGAACCACCCCAAGGTGGTCGAGGCGGCCCACCGGGCGATCGACGAGTGGGGCGTGGGCGCTGGCGCGGTCCGCTGGATCGGCGGCACGATGGCGATCCACCAGGAGCTGGAGGAGCGACTCGCGAAGTTCAAGAAGACCGAGGCCGTCCTCGTCTTCACCGGCGGCTTCACCGCCAACGCGGGCACCATTCCCGCGGTGGTCACGAACAAGGACGTGATCATCAGCGACGAGCTGAACCACGCGTCGATCATCGACGGCGTCCGACTCTCGGCCGCGAAGTACAAGAAGTCCGAGGGGTACGTCTACCCGCACAAGGACATGGAGGCGCTGGAGAAGATTCTCCAGAACACCCAATCCTTCGAGAAGCGGATGATCATCACCGACGGCGTCTTCTCCATGGACGGCGACATCGCCCCTCTCCCCGCCATCGTGGAGCTCGCGGAGAAGTACGACGCGTTCGTGATGGTGGACGACGCCCACGCGTCCGGCGTGCTCGGCAAGAACGGCGCGGGCACCGCCTCGCACTTCGACCTTTACGGTCGGGTAGACATCCAGCTCGGCACCCTCAGCAAGGCGCTCGGCGTCATCGGCGGCTACATCGCGGGCTCGGCCGTCATGAAGGACTGGCTCATCAACCGCGGCCGTCCGTACCTCTTCAGCACGGCGCACCCGCCGGTCGTCGCCGCGGCCCTCATCGCCGCCCTCGATGTGATGGAGAACGACCCGGAGCCGATGGAGCGCCTCTGGTCGAACACCCGCTGGTGGAAGCAGCACCTCGAGGCGGAAGGGTTCGACACGATGGGCTCCGAGACTCCGATCACCCCGGTTTACGTGGGTGAGGAAGGGAAGGCGCAAGAGATGGAGCGCGCGCTCTGGGATGAGGGCGTCTACGCGCTCAGCATCGTCTACCCGACGGTCGGCCTCGGCAAGGCCCGCATCCGAACCATGCCCAGCGCTGCCCACACCGAGGAGGACCTGCAGTTCGCCCTCGAAGCGTTCAAGCGAGTTCGCGATAAGCTCGGCATCGGCCTCGTCGCCCGCTGATCGCGGGCCCCGTGCCGGCGCTGATGGCGCCGGCACGGCCCCGTCGTCCCGAGCGAAGCCGAGGGATCTAACCGTAGGCACTGACTGCTCTCGGTCAAGGCGACTCAGGAGTAAGCACCCGTGGCTGCGGCATTCCTGCCGCGGATCGAGCGCAAGCTCGATAGATCCTTCACCGCAGGGGACGCCCAGAGGGGCCAGACCCGTTGCGTACGTCGCGCCGTGGCGTGAGACCCTCCGGTCCGGGGCATTCCCTCACCGGGAGCGAGCGACATACGGAAGGCTCTCGCACGGCGCGCCGTGCCGCTACACGCCCCCTCCCCTTTGCGTCTTTGCGTGAGTCTCCCTCCGGACGGCGCGAGGAGCGCCGGCTACACGCGCGTTCGCGCGTACCTACGCCTCGGTGGCGTCTTGACCGGCAGTAGTCAGGGCTTCCGGTCAGGTCCCTCGGCTTCGCTCGGGATGACAGCGTCCGAACACCGAACACTGGATACCCCGTGGTAGTGTCGCACTACCCATGCTGCCCATCTTCCTCGCCGCCGTTCTGCTGCAGACGCCCCAGCGTCAGGTGCTGCACACCCTCGAGCACGGGCGCCTCGCGCCGGGGGAGCAGGTGCTCGCGACCACGCTCCAAGGGTTGGTCGGTCGAAGGTCGCCACGCGTCTGGCTCACTACGGGCGGGATCCAAGTCAGCATTCTCGACGATCTCAGGCGCGAGGGAACCGAGGTTCGCCCTGCGGGCGACGTTTGGTCATTGGTCGCGACGTTCCGGCCCGAGTTGAAGGGAGCGATCCTCTACAAAATGGGCACTCCCAGCCTCAACGTCGCGACGGGGCTGTGCGGGCCGATGGGTGCCGTCGCCGTTGACGAGTCGATGATGGAGGCGGCCAGGGCGAACGGACTTCCGATTCTCCTCGACGCGCGTGGCATGACCGAGGCTCAGGCGTACGAGCGGTTCCGATCGCGCTACCGCAAAGGGATCGTGGTCGAGCAGGTTCTCGACAAGCCGGGGCACCTGCGCGACTTTGCGGTCAAGCACTCGGCGTTCGTCATGGACGCGCGGGATCGTGACTTCCGCCGCCGAATCGCCCGGGAGATGGGCCCGAACGCTCTCTTCTTCGGGTGGGGCCGGGATGAGCACGAGTGGGTAGCGGACCTCAGCTCCGGCGGGGCGACCGGCGTTCCCGCCGACTGGTGCCTGAACCTCTCCGCGCTCGAGTCTTTGCCCACCCCGGTCCGCGCGCCGAAGCCGCCGGCCGTGAAGGCGGAGGACGGCGTTCGCTACGTGGCGTTCGTGATGAGCGACGGAGACAACATCCAGTGGCTGACGGGCGGCTTTGCCACCGACCCCAAGTTCTACGGCAGCCCGCTCCGGGGGAAGTTGCCCATGACCTGGGAGGTCTCGCCGTTGTTGAGCCGCTTCGCCCCACGCGTGCTTCAGAGAATCTTCGCCACCGCGACCGTGAACGACGATTTCGTCACCGGACCAGGGCTACCCGGGTACACGTTCCCGTCTCTCCTGCCCAATCGAGCGGCGGCGGCGAGGCAGACGGCTCCCTTCCTACGTGACTCTGGCCTCGGCACGCTCTCCTTCCTCAACGTCAACGACGGCCCGATGACGGACATCGCTCCGTGGATGGAGCTGCCCCAGGCGAAGGCGGGCATCTACAAGGAGTACTCGCCTTACCACCGCCAGAAGGGGCGGATCTTCTGGCATCGAAGCAAACCGCTCGTCAGCTACCGGTTCGTGCTTTGGGAAAACCTGCTCGGGATCGACGATCTCGTTCGGGAGATCGGCCAAATGCCATCGGATGCCCGGAGCGGACAAGCGCGGTTCGCCCTGATCAACGTCCACGCCTGGTCGTACGGGTCGATCGGTGGACCACTTGAGGCCGTCCGGCGCGTGATCGAGAAGTTGCCACCGAACACCAGGGTCGTCGGTGCGAACTCGCTCCTCGAAATGATTCGCACGCAGGGACCCGCGCCGTAGCTCGGTGCCTCAGATCGGCTCGCGCGGCGCCTGACCGAGCCGCAAGACGGGCCGTCCGTTCACGTCTAGAAGGGTCTCACTCGGCATCGCCACTTCGACGCGGTACAGGTCCATGCCAAGCGTACGGTCAAGCGTCGCGCCCGGCTCCGCTACTACTTCCAGAACGTGATCGTTGCCGAGCAGGGAGCGGCTGCGCTCGAAGGCCCGGTATGCGCCCACCGCCGCCGCCAGAGTGGTGAAGGCTCCGAGCACGACGAGAAGCGTCTGCGGCAGGACTGCGACCACGACCCAGACGAGGGCCGCCAGGGCCAAGGTGAGGAACCCCCGCCGTTTCTCGTGGGCTGCCCATGCCCCGAGCCTAGCGCGCTCCTCCTCGCGGAGCTCCCGTTGCGGCGACGTGTACCCTTCCGGAAGCTGGTGCATCCCATCGAGTGTACGCGGCGGGCCGGCGGCTAGATCCGACCGTAAATACACGAGCTAATTTCATTCGTGTTTCGATAAGTCACCGGCATTGAGGTGCGGTCCCTATACTCGCCCCATGCGACCGTATGCCTTGGCCTTCCTGGTGCTCGCCACCTGTCCGATTGCCGCCGCCCAAACTTTCCAGCTTAGGGATGGCGACATCGTCCAGATCTGGCGCCACAAGTTCAAGCCGGCGAAGTTCGCCGAGGCAAGGGCCGAATTCGTGAAGCGGCTGATGCCCCTCGTCAAGAGCGACGGCAACACCCAACACACGGTGATCGCGGAGGACGCGAAGTCGGGCGAGATCCTGGGGATCTCGCTTTCGCGCCCAGAAGGCGCGAGCAAGAACCGAATGCGGAAGCACCTGACGCCGCTGGATCGTCACCGTAATGGCCCGACGACTCGCCACGACTACACGATCTTCGCCCACAACGATGAGAAGATGACGCCCAAGGTCGGCGACGTCGTGATGACGTGGGATCGTAGGGTCGACTCCAAGCACAAGGCGGAGGTGCGCAGCTTCATGTCGAAGCAGTTCGTGGCGATGCTCGCGAAGGACCAGGCGACGCGTGACAGCTACCTGCTCGAGGGCAAGGCCCCGGGCGAGTTCCTCGCCATCGCGTTCACTCCCGCCGCGGACACGCGCCACTTGCATCGGCAGAACATGCGAGCGCACGTCAAGCGGACCGGAAAGAATGCGGTCGCCCGTCAGTATCGAGTCATCGCCGTCCGCTGGGAGTAGGCTCGGCCGCCGGGGCGTGAGTCGCGCGAAGCCGCGCGACTCACGAGGTCTGCCGCGGGGCAGCGGCGATGGCGCCGATCGCGTCGAGCACGCGCTGGGCCGAGAGTGTGGTCGGATCGAGCCCGCTCACGCGGACGGAAGCCTTCTCGCCGCTCGGCTCCACGAACTGCCGATACATCGGGAGCACGTGGCTGTGGTAGCGGCTGATCACCTCACCCGGGGTGCGTCCACGCTCGTTCACGTCTCGGTCGAGCCGTCGTTCGAGGCAGACATCCTCCGGGGCGTCGACGAAGATGCGCACGTCGCAGAGCTCGACGAGGTCGGGATAGCAGAGGGGAAAGAGCCCCTCGACGATCACGAACGGCGTCGGCTGGAGCGTCTCGCGTACGGCGAAACGGGTGTGGCGGGTGAAGTCGTACCGCGGAGCCTCGATCGCCTCTCCCGCGAGCAGAGACCGAACGTGCAGGGTCAGCAACTCGTGATCGATCGTGCAGGGGTGATCGAAGTTGATGTCGCACCGCTCGTCGTAGGTGAGGTGGTCGAGCGGGAGGTAGTAGTCGTCGACGCGGACGAGCGTTGCCTCGAGGCGCTCAGCAAGGGCCGAAGCCAGAGTGGTCTTCCCCGAGCAACTTGCGCCGGCGACGGCGATTCCAATGCGACTCACGGTACTTGAGGGTACCAGCCAAGGCCGGATCTGGGATGTCACCCTTTTGCGGGCTCACTCCTGCTCAGTGATGACGTGGCGCCACGCCGCCGGCTTGCCGTCCACGCTCCACAGCATGTGAGACTCGGGGAGGAACTCCACGTCCCGACCCTCGGTGCGGGTCTGGAAGACGGAAGCCTGCGCCAAGTCGCGCCGGAGCACCGCGCGTTGCCGGTAGACGATGTACAGCGACCGCCCGATCCAGGCGACCAGCGCGATCATCAGCACCATCCGGATGGTGTCCGAGTCGGATCGGTTGGGGCGCAGGAGCAGGACCACGATGCCGAACATCACGTACAGCTGCACGAGGATCTGCCACCACTTCATCCGAGGCCGCATGCGATCGACGGACCGCTCAAGCTCCTGAACCTCCGCCGCCGAGAGCGGGCGGCGCGGCACGCCGTCGACCGAAGCCGAGAAGGCTGGCATGCGGGCGGGAAAGGCATCGTCCGAGTGCGTGGACTCCGGCATCGGCGCAACGTCCGACACCGGCACCATCACGGTCGCCTTCGGCGCCTCGTCCTTGGTGGAGAGCAGCAGCCCGGAGCGAGGCAGGCGCTCCAACCAGTACGGTGGCTCCGACTCGCTTCCCTCCGATTGGTAGCGCTCCGCCTCGGTCTCCTCCACCGCCACGCGCAGAATCGCGTCCTCCTTCCTGCGTTCCGACCAGCGAAGTGGGGCGATGACGCAGAGGGCGAGAAAGAAGCCCGCAAGCGAGAACCCGAGCCAGGGCGTGGGCACCGCCAGCGGAATCACGATCGCGAGCGAGAGGTAGACGGGCAGAAGCGCGGTGGCGAACCCCCAAGCCACTCGTGCGCGAAACGACCGACGTCTTGCTTCGACGATGCGGCGCACCTCCGTCTCGCTGAGAGAACGAGTGGAGTGGAAGGGAAGGCCCCAGGCGAAGCGCGACATCTTGTTGTAACGAACCGCCGTCTGGGCCCGTCGTTCGATTATGGTTCCGGCTTTGCTCCTCCTCGTGACCCAGGCATCGGCGAAGGACGCCCTCCGTGAGGTGCTGACGCATTACCAGAGTCTCGAAACATTCGCCACGACGATCCACCACGAGGACTCGTCGGGTCTGTACCCGGGCAAGTACGTGCAGTCGCTGAAGTGGAAGAAGGGTGGCCACTTCGAGCTGAAGGTGACCAAGCCGGCGAGCAACGCCACGCGAACCGCGCCTGATTTCTACGCGGACGGTAAGCAGGTCACCAAGTTGGCCGCCGGGGTCGCGACGACGGACCCGCTCGAAACCAGGCCGAACTTCTCACCTGGGTGGGAAGTCGCCGGTGGGCCGATCCTCTCGTCGCTCCAGCGCACCGAGACACTGAAGATGCTGCTGGAGCCCCCCGCTGGCTTCAGCACGGAGTACCGATGGGGCACGATCGATAAGTTCGATGGGCAGCCGGTGCGCGACGCCGTCCTCGTCTGGAAGGCGGGCGAGATGGAGAACGAGATCCACCTGTACCTCGCGAAGTCGGCCCCGCAACTCGTGGCGATCAGCTTCCGAAGCAGCGACGGCAAAACGAAGGGGCAGATGGTCTACCGGGACCAGCAGGAGAACCCTAAGCTGCCGGACACGCTGGGTCAAGCGCCAAAGAGGGGTTGAGCTGCCCGTGGATCTCAAGCCGTTACTCGCTCTCCCGAACATCGGTCGCGCGGGTGCCCAAGACCTCGTGGTGCTGGGCATCCGCACGCCGGAGGACCTGAAGGGTCAAGATCCCCTGACGCTGTACCGGCGCCTCGAGGAGGTAACCGGCCACCGCCACGACCTCTGCGTCCTGGACGTGCTCATGAGCGTCGTCCACTTCGTCGAAACGGGTGAGGCGAAGCGCTGGTGGGAGTTCACGCCGGCCCGGAAGGCGATGCTGGCCTCACAGAGTTAAGACCGAGCCTCTCGATGCTCGGTCTCCATTTGGAAGGTCTTCGTTTGGCCCGAAAGGTCGATCAGGTGCGGGTTGTGATGCCCCGCAGGCGGTGTCCATCCATGCCCAGTCATAAAGTAAGAGGGGCGTGAGACCTAGTCTCACGCCCCGCGATCATCGCCGCAAAAACCCGATCAGGGCTTCTCGACGAGCCGCGCCTTCACCGCCTTCATGGCGGCCTCCGTGCGGCTGTTCACCTGAAGCGCCTTCAGGATGTTCGACACGTGGTTCTTCACGGTCTTCTCGGCGATGCAGAGTCGGGTCGCGATCTCCTTGTTGCGCAGCCCCTGCGCCACCAGGTCCAAGATCTCCTGCTCGCGGTCGCTGAGCACGTACATCTCGGAGTCGTCGATCTCGTCCTCTTCCTTCACGCGGCGGAAGTCCTCGAGGACCTTCGCGGCGATGCGGGGGGTGATCTTCGCCTCGCCCTTTTCAGCGAGCCGGATTCCCTCGATGACGTCCTGCGGGGTCGACGTCTTGAGCAGGTAGCCCAGGGCGCCGGCGCGGAACGCCTCATAAACGGTGTCGTCGTCCTCCTTGACGGTGAGGATCACGACCTTCACGTCCTTCTCCTTCTTCAGGAGTCGGCGCGTGAGCTCGATGCCGCTGAGCCGCGGCATGTTGATGTCGGTGAGAAGCACGTCGGGCGGATCGGAGAGGCACGCGTCGAGCGCCTCCTGACCGTCCTTGCAGACTGCGAGCACTTCGCAGTCCGGCATCAGGCTCAGCGTCTTCTCGAGGGCCTTGCGGTACGGCGCCTCATCGTCCGTGACCACCACTCGGATCTTCTCTGCCATGGACCCAGTATAACCACCCGGCGTAATATGCGGCTGAGACTTGTGTCGGAAGTCCAGTTGCGTTTACATTGCGCAGTTCATCTGCGACGGAGGGGCTCGCGTCGTGGCCTTTTCCCGTCGACGTCAGCGCCGCTCCCCAAGACCAGACTAAAATAGCGCGTGCCCGTTCTCGAAGTCCGCGACCTTGAGGTCTCCTTTGGGTCCACCCGTATCCTGCGCGGCGTCTCGTTCGATCTAGAAGCCGGTCAGACCCTCGGCGTCGTCGGCGAGTCCGGTTGCGGCAAGTCCATGACCGGCTTCGCCGTCATGGGAATGCTGCAGGTCCCCGGCCGGATCTCGGGTGGCTCGATCAAGCTCGACGGCCGGGAGATCGTCGGCCTGCCCGAGCGCGAGCTGCGCAACATCCGCGGTAAGGAGATCGGCCTGGTCATGCAGGACCCGTTCACGAGCCTCAACCCGATGATGCGTGTGGGCGACCAGATCGGCGAGGCGTTGCGCCTGCACCAGGGGATGGACAAGCGGCAAGCCTGGGCCAAGGCGATCGAGATGCTGGAGAAGGTCGGTGTCCCCGCGCCCGGGGCGAGCGCCCGCAAGTATCCGCATCAAATGTCCGGCGGCCAGCGGCAGCGCGTCGTCATTGCGATGGCGTTCGCCTGCCGCCCCAAGGTGCTCATCGCGGACGAGCCGACGACCGCGCTCGACGTGACGCTGCAAGCTCAGATCCTGCGACTCCTCCGCGAGCTTCAGGAGAAGGAAGGCACGGCGGTCATGCTGGTGTCGCACGACATCGGTGCGATCGCGTCGGTCTCGCAGCGGATCGCCGTCTTCTACGCCGGACGAATCGTCGAGACTGGCCCGGCCGAGGACGTGCTGCGCCGCGCCGCGATGCCGTACACCCGCGCCTTGCTGAACGCGTTGCCGCAAGCGGGGAAGACGCGCCTCGAGGCGATCGGCGGCTATCCGCCCGACTTCGCCAACCTGCCGGGTGGCTGCCCATTCAAGCCGCGCTGTCCGCTGGCGTTCAGCAAGTGCGAGGAAGAGCCGGGTCTTCTCCCAGTGGAGCCTGGGCACGTGGCCGCCTGCTGGCGCGCCGAAGAGGTTCGCGACATGCCGGTGGGCAAGACGCTTACCCGCGAAGCGCTCGAGCATCCTCTGACCTAGCCTGACCTCGGCGAGGAGTGGAGGGGATATCCTCGAAGGATGCCCCTCCGCACGCCGCTCTGCGATCTCCTCGGGATCGAGTTTCCGCTGCTGCAGTCCGGCATGGGCGGGATCGCGGGGCCGGCGCTCGTCGCGGCAGTGAGCAACGCTGGAGGACTCGGGATCGTTGCGGGGCACGGCGCCACGCCGGCCGAGCTTCGGGAAGCCGTCGCCGAAACCCGCCGCCTGACGAGTCGGCCATTCGGAGTCAATCTCCTGATGCCGGACGATCTCGTGCGCCCCGAACCTTCCGAGTCGGTGCAGGAAAGCGATCGAGTGCAGGGGGTCCTCAACCCGATGCGGGGCGCCGTCGGCGTCGAGCCGAAGCGGGGGCTGCCTCCGGCTCCCGCCGCCGACATCCACGAGAAGGTCGAGGTGATTCTCGAAGCGGGGGTCCCGGTCTTCAGCGTCGGGCTTGGGAATCCCGGGGCGGAGCTGGTCGCGAGATGCCATGCGCGCGGCATGCGAGTCGTTGCGATGGCGACCCAGGTTGAGGACGCCCGAGCGCTCGCCGCTGCCGGAGTGGACGCCGTGGTCGCCCAAGGAGGCGAGGCGGGTGGCCACCAGTCTCAGTTCACCAAGGCACGGCCCGGGGCGGGCCAGGTGGGCACGATGGTGCTCGTGCCGGAGATCGTCGACGCGTTGGAGGTGCCAGTGATCGCGGCCGGTGGCATCGTGGATGGGCGCGGCTTGGTCGCGGCGCTTGCGCTCGGCGCACAGGGAGTGCTCATGGGCACGCGTTTTCTCGCCACGCGCGAGTCGTCCGCGGTGCCGGTGTACAAAGACGCGGTGCTCGCGGCTGGGAGCGGCGACACGACGATCACGGACGCGGCGAGCGGACGCTACGCCCGCGTCATCCGCAATGCCTTCACCGAGGAGTACGCGCAGAGCGAGGCACCGGTCCTCCCGTACGCCTGGCACACCCGCGCGACGGCCGATCTCTTCCAGGGCGCGCGTGACTCGGGCGATCCTCGGTACATGGGGCTGTGGGCGGGCCAGGCGAGCGGCCGGATCCAGGACCTCCCCAGTGCAACCGAAGTCGTCGCGCGCCTTCGCGCCGAAGCGGAGGAAGTGATGGCGCGGTTTCGGTGACGTCGGCTTCCTTCCGGTGAACGTCAAGCTTGGGCAAAGCCGAGCGACTTAAGTCGCAACCTACCTTCGCGTCGGCACGAAATTAGACGTAGATCATGGCGAGCTTACGGATCAGCCGCTGGGCAAGGCTGCAGAGGCGCCGTGCCCAGCGTAGGACTCGCGCCTTAGCCCAACGTATTCGCGAGGCGATCTTCCGCTACGAGTTTGGCGAGGAGGCGAAGTTCCTTTCGCGCCTCTCGCCCCGCGAGCGCAGGCGACACCTCGAGGCGATCGATGGAACTGCTCCGAAGTTGTGGCCGGCGAAGACCCTAGCCCAGCGCGTCGATCAGGAAGTCGAGCAGATGCGGTTCTTGGCGCTTCGACTCGAGTACCTTGCCCGGACTTACGCCGAACGCGTTCATCTGACCGGATACCGCGCGTCGGCGGCCACGATCGTGCGGGCGCCAGATCGCTTCTCGCGGCACCAAGAGCTCGGGCAAGCCCTCGCTTCCGCGGACTGGTATGTCCTCGCACTGGATCGTGCGCGAGAGTTGGTGTCCAACTTCGAGCCGCTTCGTCGCGAGGCCGAGATGGTCGCGCGGGAAGGAGGCGAGCCGAGCGAATCCGTGGTCGCGCGCATGCTCGAGCTTCGTCGCGAGCTAGAGTCGGTCCTCCTCTCGATGCCCCAGGGAAGCGTGGGGCGTCGGCTGCCCGTTCCCCCACCCTCGGACAACGCGATTTGCAGAACGAAGCTGCTGCTGGAGACGGCGGGCATTGCCCTCAAGCTCGCCGAGGATCGGCAGGCCGATCTCTACGAGCGACTCGGGACCGTCGGCGAGGTCGAACGGTCGCGACTCGACGCGTGCCGGCGCGAGTTAGATGCCGTCGCGGAGGTCTTCCAGCCGCTTGAAGCGGCTCCTTCTGCGTCGGTAACGCGCGACCTTCAACGGAGGATCGACCGCCTCATCCGCTCGATTCAAGCCGGCCCTGAAGTCGAATCGGCTCAGCGGCTGCTTGAGGGGCGCAAGCGTTTCGAGGTGGCCGCAGATGTGGCTCAGACCATCAGACTGGCGGTTCTGCAAATGGAGCAGCGGGGGCCCGGGAGCCGCATTCATCTCGTCTACCGAGGAAGCCGCGATCGCATCCAGAGGCATTTGGCACGCGCGGCGGAGGCGCTGGCCAGGGGAGAGACGAGAGTCGCGGCGGGGCAGACGCTCGGCGTTTTCTGGTCGCTCCGGCTCAAACGATACTGTGACGCGATCCTCCGTGAAGCGATGTGGCTCAGCACTCGGAAGTAGACGCTCTCCTAAACGTCGGAGACCGTCGCCGCGCGGGAAATGGGATCTCGGCGAATGTGGAGGCAGTGGTCCGCGACTTGGTGAACCTCCTCGAGGTGCGTCACCACCAGGATCTGCTCGAAGCGGCCCTTAAGGGCGGCGAGCCGGTCCAACACGGCTTGCCGCCGCTCGGCATCGAGGCTGCTGAACACCTCGTCGAGGATGAGAAGCGACATCGGACGGCCTTGCCGCTCTTGAATGAGCTCGCTGAGGGCGAGCCGCAACGCTAGGGCGACCACGTCCTCCTCCCCGCCCGAGAGAACCGGCTTGAGGATGCCGTCTTCCACCACCGACGGGGTGAAGTTCCGGTCGAGCTCGAGCGCGAGATAACGGCCGTTGGTCAGGAGAGCTAAGTTCTCGCTTGCCCGGACGGCGAGGTCGGGGCCGATGGAGGCGTTGAGGTCGAGCCGCAGCGCCCGCATCTCCTTCGCGCAGAGATCGTCGAGCGTTTCACTCGTTCGGAGGTCGCGGATCTCCTGTCGACGAAGGGCGAACTCGGCAAGGCGAGCCTCCGCCTGGGCGACCTCGCGTTGCGCCACTTCCCGGACGCGCTCCGCGCTCTCCGCCTCGGCCTCCAGTCTCGCCAGGGCTTCGGACACGGCACGGTGCTCCCCGAGGGCCGCGTGCGCGGCGTCGTCGTCGGGGAACGGGAGGGCCGCTCGTTCGGTGAGTTCCGTCGCGCGGTGCGATTCCACCGCCATCATCTTGGCAAGCGCCTCGGCGTGCTCTCGCTCGCGCAAGGGAAGCCTCGCTGCGGCATCGGCCACGGCGAGGTACCGCTCGTGCTCGGGCCGCAACCTCTCGCGCTCCGCGTCCACGGCTTCGGACTGTTGGATGACGTCGGCCCCGGGCAACGTAGCGAGCTCCTCCCGGAGGTTCCGGAGTCGGACCTCCCGCGTGGAGAGATCCTTGCGCGTCGCGGTTGCCACCGCCATGGCCTGACGGATGTCGTTCAACGCCGTCCGCGCTTCTTCGACGTCTCGTTGGGCGCACTCCACGTCCCGCTGCAGCTTCCCGATCTCGGCCGGGGCGGACTGGAGCCCCAGAACGCTCGCCTCGGCTTCCGTCACGGCTGAGTTGAGGGCCGCCGTTTCCTGTCGATGTTGGCGGAGCGAATGGGCGTGGCCTTCCGTGAGCGGCTGGCCACACTCAGGGCACTCTCCCCGCGCGAAGCTCGCCTCGGCACGGGCGAGGGCATTTGCCGAGGCATCGCGCCGCGCGACCATGCCCGCGAGCTCGGCCCGGGCGGCGGCCTGCCGTTCTCGCCACTCGGCCTCCACCTGATGGAGTGCGGATCGGCGGTCCGCGAGCCCCGCCTCTTGCTCCTTCAGCGCCGATTCCGCCGCCGCCACGGCGTCCGGAGCGGGTGCGCTCGCAAGTCGCTCCCTCAAACCCTCGACCTCCGCTTCGAGCGTCTCGATCTGCGTCACGATCGGCCCGCGGCGTTCGGCCGCTGCGCGAGACGGGCGCAAGGCGGCTGCCTGGGCCACGGCCGCCTGATAGGCGAGTTCGGCTGGCTGGAGCCGAGTCAGTTCCTCCGCTTCGGAACGGGCCGTCTCGACCGCCCTCTGAGCCAAGGTTACGCCCAACTGTAGGCCTTGCGCCTCGGCGGCCCGAGCCGAGATCTCTGCGGACAGACACAGATACCGTTCCGCCTGCTTGGCCGCCTCGGCCGAGTCGGCGAGGCGCTTGCGCAGGGTCGTCACTCGACCGCTCGTCGTGCGAAGGGCGGCTTTAGCTTCACGGAGCCGCTCCGCGGCGGCGTCGCGCTCACGTTCGAGAGAGCCCGGCTCAGGCATGGTTCGCTCAAGCGCCTCGCGCTGGATGGCGAGCTCGCGCCTCCGAGACGCCGCGAGCTCTTCCGCCTGGCGCAGACGGTCGAAGCCGAGCATCCGGGCGACCTCTTCCTGGCGGACTGCGTTCGTCCGAAACTGAAGGAACTGGAGCTGTTTTTGCTCCGCGAAGAATGAGTTGACGAACTGTTCGTACGTCAACCCCAGCAGGCGTTCACAGGCGCGCGTCGTCTCGCTGAGTCCGGTAGCGCGCACCATCTCGGGCTCGCCGAGCTGAGTCAGCGACGCGTCGGAGTGGGTCCGCTCCACGAGGAAGCGCCGTCCGTCGAAGCCGAACTCGAGGGCGACGGAGAAGCGCTTGCCCGTCGCCCAATGGAACCGGACGGTTTCCTTCTTGTCGCGCTGCTCGCCGTAGAGCGCGAACGTCACCGCCTCGACCAAGGTGCTCTTTCCCGACCCGTTCGGCCCGATGATCGCCGTCATTCCGCGTTCGAACGTGACGTCCGTGTTCGCGTGCTGCCGGAAGTTCTCAAGCTTGAGTCGATGTAGCCTCATGGCTCGCCACCTCCTTCAGAAGGCTCAGGCCGCGCTCCCGGAGCGCCCCCCGATCGACATCGCGGGGCAGCGCCACGGTATCGGCGTGCGCGCGCCACTGGTCTTCCAGGGTCACGACCCGCGTCGTCTCGCGTTCAGGAAGGACGGCTGTCGTTCGCAGAAGCTGGAGTTGATAATTGAGGGCGCGCTGGGCGATCTCCTTAGCCACGCTCGGGTCCAGCTTTCCGCGCAGGGAAGGGGCGAGATTGGCCACGCGTTGGCGGACGATCGGCATCTCGGCGTCCCAGACGGCATTCTCCCGCAGGCGGGCTTCCACCTCCTCTTTACCAAGACCCTGCGCGTCGAGAATCGGGAGGTCGATGACGGCGCGCGTGGCGAGCGGGACGTGCTCGAGTCGGCCGACTTCGGTGTCGAACCAGAGCCAACCCTTCTCGTGCAGGGTCGCTTCCTCCCAGATGTTCGTGGAGGCGAAGTCGGTGGAGCCGGCGTACGCGACGTTCGCGCCGTACGCCTGGAAGGTGTGGTAGTCGCCGAGGGCGACGTAGGTCCATGCGTCGTGCCGCGTCTGGCTCACGTCGAACTCGCCGTGGGCCGGCAGGGCCTGCCGCGCCATGCCGTGCAGGGTGAGGATGGCGTGTCTGCGACCGAGAGTGGGCACGTACTCGGGGCGCTCGTCCCGACTGAGAGCCGGGCTAGGAACGGCCATCACCTCGAGGTCCAAGTCAGGAAAGTCGAGCGTCTCAACCCGGTGTGGCACGAGACGCAAACCCGGGATTCCTTCGAAAAGGCGGAGGATGTTGCCGCTGTCGGAGGAACGCGGGGTGTCGTGATTGCCTCCGATCAGAATCAGCGGCTTGCCCCCACGCAGACTCTGGAAGCGCGTGAAAGCCTGGAAGGTGCGAACGATCGTCGCGTTGCTCGGCCGCACGACGTGGAAGAGGTCGCCCGCGTGAACCACCACGTCCGGATCTCGCGCCAGGATGGCGTCGAGACACGCCTCGAACGTCGCCATGACGTCGGCCTCTCGCTGGTTCAAACCCGCGGGCGTGGTGCGGCCGTAGGCCCGAAATCCAAGGTGAGTGTCACTCAGGTGCGCGATCGTCATCCAGCGTTCCTTTCTACGTCTGACGAGGGGCAATGCTGTCATTCCGAGCGGAGTGGGACCTCGCTGCTGCCAGACAAGAGTTACGCCCGCAGGGCGTGTAGCCGCGACCCCCGCGGTCGCGCATCGAAGGGGAAGCTCACGGGGTGCTGGCTTGACCTTCGCCCGGGATCACAGGGGCTCCGTGAAACTCTGTGTCCTCTGTGGTGATCTCTATCGAGCTCTCGCTCGATCCGCGGCAGGAATGCCGCAGCCACGAGTGTCTTCTTCTGGGTCGGCTTGACCGTGGGTTGTGAGCGCCCTCGTCTGACGCTGTCATCCCGAGCGAAGCCGAGGGATCTAACTGGAGGCACTGACTACTGCCGGTCATGCCACCTCCCCTTTGCGTCTTTGCGTGAGTCTTTCTTCCAAATGCGGCAGGTGCCGCGGCCACACTCGCCTTCGCGCGTA
>Ga0164290_1001394_pt1 | contig 36594 bp, 36 predicted proteins | sample Micstemetagenome_FD_108782 | JGI IMG/M metagenome (GOLD analysis project Ga0164290, IMG submission 108782) | Contaminated culture microbial community from soil near Moab, Utah, USA - Microcoleus steenstrupii SON62 (Illumina Assembly) | ecosystem: Environmental > Terrestrial > Soil > Soil crust...
GATGGCGGTCTTGCCGACGCCGGGCTCGCCGATCAGGACGGGGTTGTTCTTGGTGCGGCGGGCGAGGACCTGGATGGTGCGGCGGATCTCCTCGTCGCGGCCGATGACGGGGTCGATCTTGCCGTCGCGGGCGGCCAGGGTCAGGTCGCGGGCGTAGCGTTTGAGGGCGTCGTAGGCGTCCTCGGCGGCGGCGGAGTCGGCGGTCTTGCCCTTGCGGACCTCGAGAATGGCGGCGTCGAGCTTTTCGGGGGTGGCGCCGACGGAGGCCAGGACGGTGGCGGCCACCCCGCCCTCGCGGGCGATGGCCGAGAGCAGGCGTTCGGTGGTGACGAAGGCGTCGCCGGCCTTCTTCGAGGCGGCCTCGGCGGCGGCGAAGACGCGGGCGGTGTCGCCGTCGAGATAGAGCTGGCCCGAGCCGCCCGAGACCTGGGCGCGCTTGGACAGGGCGGTTTCGGTGGCGGCCTCGGCTTTCGCCGGGTCGCCGCCGGCGGCGGTGATGAGGTTGCGGGCGAGGCCGTCGCGCTCTTCCAGCAGGACCTTGAGCAGGTGTTCGGGGGCGAACTGCTGGTGGCGGCGGGCCAGGGCGAGGCTCTGGGCGGACTGGACGGCCTGTTTGGCGCGGTCGGAGTAGAGGTCTAGATTCACGGCGTGTCCCCTGATCAGGCGGAGTGTGCGCCCAAGCACGCCCTTTCAGGAAGCGACGCCTTGAGATGGCGCAAATCTGGGTGTGGCGATCGGACCACACAAGGGGGCGGCGGTCTGGCGCCGGGGCGGGGCGCAGGCTAGCGTCGCGGCCGGTTCAGTCGGGAGCTCTGCATGTCCATCCGCCTCACGCGCCGCGCGGCGCTGGTTTCGTCCGTGGCCGGAGCGGCCGCCCTGCCGTCGAGGGGATGGGCGCAGGCGTCTGCCAACGACAGCGCGAGCCTGGCGGACCAGGTGGACGCCTATGTGAAGCGGGCCATGGCGGGCTTCCCCGACCAGCCGGCGGTGTCGGTGGCCCTGGTGAAGGGCGGCCAGGCGGTGCTGACGCGCGGCTACGGCGTGCGGTCCGTCGGCGGGGCGGCGGTCGACGAGCACACCCTGTTCGCCATCGCCTCCAACACCAAGGCGGTGACCTGCGCGGCCCTGGCGATCCTGATCGACGAGGGCAAGGTGAAGTGGGACGCCCCGGTGCGGACCTGGCTGCCGGGGTTCAGCCTGTCGAAGCCCGAGCTGAACGAGATGGTGACGGTGCGCGATCTGGTCAGCCACCGGATCGGGTTTGGCCTGGGGGCGGGGGACCTGCTGTTCTGGCCCAACAGCGACCGGACGCGGGCCGAGATCATGGCGGCCATCCCGCATGTGCCGATCGAGGACAGCTTCCGGACCACCTATCACTACTGCAATCTGATGTTCGTGGCCGCCGGAGAGGTGGTGGCGGCGGCCTCGGGCATGCCGTGGGAGCAGTTCGTCCAGACGCGGATCCTCGACCGGCTGGGGATGACGGAGACCCTGCCGGTGATGACGGCCGCGGACCCGGCGAAATCGGCCCTGCCCAACGCCCGGCTGGGGCCGCCGCTGCGGTACCAGGGCGAGATGCGGACCATCGGCCGGTCGATCCAGGAAGTCTGGGACTGGGCCGCGGCGGGCGCGGCGGGCGGCTTCGTCACCAATCCGGTCGACTGGGCCAAATGGATCGCGGTGCAGCTGGCGCGCGGCGCCCTGCCGGACGGCACGCGGCTGTATTCCGAGGCGCGGGCCAATGAGATGTGGCGGCCCAACATCCTGATCTCGAACTCGGCCGGGCCGACGGCGGAGCTGCCGGGGCGGGCCATCGCCTCGACCTACGCCACGGGCTGGCAGGTGCAGGACTATCGCGGCGAGCGGATGATCACCCATGGCGGCGGGGCGCCGGGCTATGTGTCGGGCACGGTGCTGATCCCCGGGCGGGACGCCGGCTTCAGCTATTTCACCAACGCCGAGGAGAGCTTCCTGACGCGGGCGCTGCGCAGCGGGATCACCGACATCATCATGGGCAAGGCCGATTTCGACTGGGTCGCCGACGGCGTCCGGCTGCAGGCCGAGGGCAATGCCAAATCGATCGCGGCGGCGGCGGAGATCGATGCGAAACAGGCGGCGGGGGCGCGGCCGAGCCTGCCCCTGTCCGCCTATCGCGGCACGTGGCGCGACCCGTGGTACGGCGACATCGTCATCGAGGCGCGGGACGTGGTGCTGTGGCTGACCTTCAGCCGCACGCCGTCGCTGAACGGACCGCTTGAGCCCTGGGACGGCGACACCCTGAGGACCCGGTTCACGGACCGGCGCGAGGAGGACGCCTTCATCACCTTCAAGGTCGAGAACGGAGTCCCGGTTTCGGCGACGATGAAGGCGGTCAGTCCGGACGCGGACTTCTCGTACGACTATCACGACCTGCGGCTGACCCGGGTCTGATCCGACGCCGGTGGAACCATCGGGGCGCGGACGTCGTTCCGCCCCCGCATATTCGGGCGGGGGCTCGGGTTCAGGGGGCGTGAATGATGAAGGCGGCAGGGAGCGACACGGCCCAGGACGAGGGCCGCTACCGGCTGCTGGTCAACGCCATCACCGACTACGCCATCTATATGCTGGACGCTGAAGGCCGGGTGGTCAGCTGGAATGCGGGCGCGGAGCGGTTCAAGGGCTATACGCCGGGCGAGATCCTGGGCGAGCATTTCTCGCGCTTCTATTCCGCCGAGGATCAGACCGCCCAGGTGCCCGCCCGGGCGCTGAAACAGGCCGCGACCGAAGGGCGTTTCGAACAGGAGGGCTGGCGGGTGCGCAAGGACGGCACCCGGTTCTGGGCCCATGTCGTCATCGACCCGATCTGGTCCCCCGACGACGGATCGCTGGTCGGCTACGCCAAGATCACCCGCGATCTGACCGAACGGAAGCTGGCGGCCGAGGCCCTGCGCAAGAGCGAGGAGGAATTCCGCCTGCTGGTCCAGGGCGTGGTCGACTACGCCATCTACATGCTGGACCCCGATGGCCGGGTCACGACCTGGAACGTGGGCGCCCAGAGGATCAAGGGCTATCGGCCCGAGGAGATCATCGGCGGCCATTTCTCGACCTTCTACACCGAGGAGGAGCGGGCGGCCGGCGCCCCGGCCCATGCCCTGGCCGTGGCCGCCCGGGAGGGGCGGTTCGAGACCGAGGCCCAGCGGGTCCGGAAGGACGGCTCGCGCTTCCATGCGCATGTGGTGATCGACGCGATCCGCAACGACGACGGCGCCCTTCTGGGGTTCGCCAAGGTCACGCGGGACGTGACCGAGCGGGTCGAGGCCCAGCGGGCGCTGGAGGGGGCCCGCGAGGCCCTGTTCCAGTCCCAGAAGATCGAGGCGATCGGCCAGCTGACGGGCGGCATCGCCCATGACTTCAACAACCTGCTGATGGCCGTGCTGGGCAGTCTCGAGCTGGTCCGCAAGCGGCTGGACTATGATCCGCGGATCACCCCGCTGATCGACAACGCCATCCATGGCGCGGAGCGGGGCGCCGTACTGACCCAGCGGATGCTGTCGTTCGCCCGCAAGCAGGAACTGACCTTCGTGGCGGTGGATGTTCCCCTGCTGGTCCAGGGCATGTCGGAATTCATCGAGCGGACCATCGGTTCGAACATCGAGGTGGCGTTGCGGTTTCCGCCCGGCCTGCCCCTGGTCCACACCGATCCCTATCAGCTGGAGGCCGCGCTGCTGAACCTGGTGGTCAATGCGCGGGACGCCATGCCGCGCGGCGGCTCGATCACCATCACGGCCGAACCCTCGGCGCATCCGGACGCCCTGGGCGGGAGGCAGGACGCCGCCTTCGTGCGGATCAGCGTCACGGACACCGGCGAGGGAATGGACGAGGAGACGCTGAAGCGCGCCACCGAACCCTTCTTCACCACCAAGGGCGCGGGCAAGGGCACCGGCCTGGGCCTGTCGATGGTGCACGGGCTGGCCGAACAGTCGGGCGGCCGCTTCGGCCTGTCCAGCCGCGAGGGCGAGGGGGTCACGGCCCATATCTGGCTGCCCGTCGCCCGCGCGGGCGCGGCGGCGGATGTCGCGGCGAGCGCGCCGGCGGAGGCCTCGGGGCGCAGGGGTCTGCGAATTCTGGCGGTGGACGACGACCGGCTGGTGCTGATCAACACCGTCGCCATGCTGGAGGACCTGGGGCACTCGGTGACCCCCGCGACCTCGGCAAGGGAGGGTCTGGACGTCCTGCGGCGGCAGCCGGACATCGATCTGGTCATCACCGACGAGGTCATGCCGAAAATGAGCGGATCGCAGATGGCGGCGCGGATGCTGGAAACCCGCCCCGACATGCCGATCGGGGTGGTGACGGGCTATGCCGATCTGGCGGACCGGGGCAGCCGGCTGAGCCTGGGCCTGCCGCGGCTGGCCAAGCCGTTTACCCAAGCCGCGCTGGCCACCTTCGTCGACCAGCTGATGCAGGCCGAGGCCGCGCCGGTCTGACGCGACCCCGCGCCGCTATTCGGCCGTCTGGTGCCGGGAGACGCGACCCGCCTCGAGCACCGGCATGCCGGCCTCGGTGGGGATGTAGATGGTCTCGCGGCCCGACTTGCCCGCCGTTTCCTTGAGCATGTCGATATAGGCCCAGCGCAGATAGTTGTCCGGGCCGCCGAGGCTTTCGGCCATGATGCGGTTGGCCTCGTTCGTGCCGCGGGCGCGGGCGACCTCGGCCTGGGCCGTCAGCTGGGCCGAGTCGAGCGCGGCCTGGGCTTCCAGCACGCGGATGCGGCGGTCCTGGACGGCCTGCTCATAGGCCGCCTTGCCCTGCATCTGCTTGGCGTAGACGTTGTAGGTCGGCATGCCGATCAGCGCGATGGCCGCGATGATGACGACGGCGACGACCGCCCCGATGGTGATGCTGAAACCGCGCATGCGAACCCCCTGACGTGTCGCGGAACGCTTCCGCGCCGCCAGAATCGGCGCGGCCGGCCAAGGGGTCAAGCGTCAGCGCGTCAGTTCGAGGATCTCGAGCTTGGAATCGACCTTCGGCCAGGGGATCACAAGGCGCCAGCGGCTGGAGCCGATGCGCTCGAAGACCCCGACCTGGTCGCGGATCGGCTGCTGGCCATAGCGGGGGAAGGTCGTTTCATCCATGCCCCAGGCCTGGGCTCCCACGAAGACCAGGCGACGATCCGTGTCCGGATAAAGCAGGCCGCGGGTCCGCTGCGAGCCGGTGGTCTTGGTCAGGATCAGGTCGCCGCCGGGGGTCAGTTCGACGGTGCAGCGGAACCAGGGATATTCGAGATAGCCGAGGCCGCCGGGCGAGTTGCTGCCGAGCTTGATGGTGCGGCACCGGTACTGGCCGGGTGCGGGTTGAAGGCGGCCCGCCTGACCGGCGTTGGGATCGACCAGCGGGCCCAGCGCCTCGACCTTGTCAGCGAAGCCCTTCTCCTCCGCCTCGGCCCGGCCCATGCGCCAGGCCTGATCCAGCCTTCCGAGGCTGGCGGCGTCGCCGGCCGAGGCTACCTGACGCCAGTCGGCGGTTCCCCCCTGTTCGCCTTCAGCGGGCGGGGCGGGGGTCTGGCCGGGGACGGCGGGCGTGTCCGGGGTCGGCGTCGCGGGGGCTGTCGCAGGCGGGGCGGCGGCGTCGGCGGGGACGGGGGCGGGATTGTCTCCGCAGGCGGCGAGCAGGGCGGCGAGCGAGGCGACGGCGACGAGATTTCGCATGGGCGTTCCTTGGCGGGTGGACCGTTGAAACGGCTGCCGCGCGAAGGGGTTCAGCCGGCCTTTCCGGACCGGGGATCGAGCAGAACGCCGGCGACGGTGGCGGCCAGAAGGCGCGGGGCGACAGGCAGGCGCGCGACCTTGCCCAGCACATGGTCGCGGACCCAGGGCAGCAGGCGGCCGTCGGCCTGGTAGAAGGGGGTGAAGCCGAGGCTGAGCGCCTGGTACAGCCGCACATGCCAGCGCCGCGCGCGGGCGTAGGCGTTCAGCGCCGCGGGCAGGTCGCGGTGGCGGATCAGGGCGTCGGCGAGCGCCTGGGCGTCCAGCAGGCCCATGTTCACGCCCTGGCCCAGCTGCGGGCTGGTCGAATGGGCGGCGTCGCCCAGCACGGCCAGACGGTCGTCGACGGGACGGGCGAGGGTCTGGTGGCCGTACGAGGCCAGGGTCATCTGTTCCGGATCGGTGATGGCGTCCATGACCGGCGTCAGCTCGGGCCAGAGGCGCAGGCAGTGCTCCTTCCATGTGTCGAGCCCGAGCGCGCGCCAGTCGGCCCAGATCTCGGTCTTGAGGCTCCAGAAGAAGGTGGCGAGCGGGGCGGCGGGCGCGGTCGGCAGGGCGCCGCACGGCAGGACGCCCAGCATGCGGCTGGCGCCGAGATAGACCTGCTCCAGCGCCGTCGGATCGAAGGGGGATCCGGGCCAGGGGACGGTGGTCCACAGGGCGCCCCAGTCGAGGTCGCGCCGCTCGACCCCCATGCCGGCGGCGATGGCCGAGCGGGCGCCCGAGGCGTCGATGACGAGGTTGAACGGCGCGGCGCTGCGGCGGCCGCCGCTGTCGGTCAGGCGGCCCGCGTCGGCGGCGACGATCTCGCGGTCGGTCTCGAAGTCGACGCCGGCCTCGATACAGGCGCGATAGAGGATGTCGAACATGGCGGCGCGGTGGATGCCGACAGCCTGGCGCGGCTGTTTGAGGTCGCTGTAGCGGATGTCGAGAACGACGCGGCCGCGGCGCGCCTCGCGGCCGAAGATGTGGTCGATCGGCTGGCCCAGCGCCTCGACCTGCGGCGTCAGGCCGAGGCCGTCCATGACGTGCAGGCCGGTGGGCTGGAGCAGGAAGCCGGCGCCGACCGGGCGGGGCGTGGCGAACCGTTCGTGGACCATGACGCGGCGGCCCTGCCGGACCAGCATCAGGGCGACAGCGAGGCCGGTGGGGCCGGCGCCGATGACGGCGATGTCAGCGGGACGGGCCCGGCGAGGAGGCGGCGGGATGTCGAGGGCCTCGGCCGCAGCTTTTCCGGAGACGCGCGGCTTCCGGCTCTTCGCGGTCTCCGGGTCGGGCAGGGCCTCGACCGCCGCCGGTTTCGCCCGCGGCCTGCGGGGCTTCGGGGCGGGCGTCCTCGTCACGCGGGGATGAGTTCGATCACGTCGAGGTTGGACTCGGCCTGGGGCCAGGGCAGGACCAGGCGCCAGCGGCGGTCGCCGATCCGCTCCAGCACGGCGATCAGGTCGCGGTCGGGGCGCTGGCCGTAGGAGTTGGCGGCGGGTTCGTCGGCGAGGGCGAGCGAGCCCAGCAGTATCATCTGGCGGTCGTTCTCGGGGAACAGCAGGCCGGCCGGGCGCTGGCTGCCGGTCAGCTTGGAGAATTTCAGGCCGCGCGGCGTCTGTTCGATGCGGCAGGCGAACCAGCCGTAGACGACATAGCCAAGGCCCTGCTCGCCGCCCTGGGAGCCCAGTTTGACGGTGCGGCAGCGGTAGTCGCCGGGGGGCGGGGCCACGGGGGCGCGGCGGATGTCGGGGTCGATCAGGTCGCCGAGGGACCGCAGGTCGCCCGAGCCAGTCTGGCGGCGGGCCTGCTGCAGGGCCAGGGACCAGGCGGCCTCGCGGCGGGCGTAGCGGTCGCGGTCGGCCGAGGTGACGATGCTGCGCCAGTCGCGCAGGGCGGGGCCTGCGCCGGACGGCGGAGGCGGGGGCGGCGGCGCGCTGGCGCAGGCGGCGAGGGTCAGCGCCGCAAGGGCGATGAGGGCCGGCGATCGCGACAGGCGGGACATGGGCGCTCCGACAAGGCTTGGGCGCTCTTTGGGCCAGTCCGCGGCGCCGGCGTCAAGCGCGCCGGCGTCGCAAGCGGGCCGTCAGTCCTCGGCCGGAGCCTCGACCTTGCGGCGCGGGGCGCGGCGCTTGGGCGCGGGAGCTTCTCCGGCGGCCTCGGCCTCGACCGGGGCGGGGGCCGAAGGGGCCGGAGCCGTCGAGCGGGTCAGGAAGCCGGGCAGGGCCGAGGGACCATCGTCGGTCGCCACGCCGGCGTCGCGGCGGGGCCGGCGCTCGGGCCGTTCGGCGCGCGCCGGCCGCTCTTCGCGTTCGGGACGTTCCACAGTTTCGGCGTGGGCTTCGGGCGCTTCGTCCGAGGGCGGAGCATCGCCCTCGGGGCGTTCGCCGCCTTCGCGGTCGAAGCGGGCGTTGCGTTCCAGCTGGCGGCGCTCCCAGCGTTCGCGGCGGGTCTCGCGGCGGCTGCCGTCGGGGTTGGTGGTCGCCTCGCCCTCGGGGCGGGGTTCGCGCGGTTCGCGGTCGGCGCGGGGCTGGTCGTCGCGGTCGCGCCATTCGCGGCGGGGCTGTTCGCCCTGACGGTCGTTGCGCTCGCCGGAGCGGTCGCGCTCCTCGTTCTCGCGCTGGCGGGCCTCGATCTGGGCGATGCGGTCGGCCTCGACCTTTTCGGCGGCCATGATGGCGGCGGCCTGTGCGCCGGTCTCATCCTCGAAGTCGATGTCGAAGCCCTGGCCGGCCAGTTCGCGCTGGGCGATCTCGCTGACCGGACGCGAGGGCTGAAGGGCGCGCAGGACGCGGAAATAGTGTTCGGCGTGCTGGGTGTAGTTCTCGGCCAGGACGCGGTCGCCGGCGGCCGAGGCGTCGCGCGCCAGCTGCATGTAGCGTTCGTAAACGGTCTGGGCGTTGCCGCGGACCTTGATGTTCTCGGGGCCTTGCGAGTCCCACGAACGGTTCGGGTTGGTGGCGTTGGCGTTGTTGTTTCCGCCGCCGCTGCCGGGCTTCCTGTTGCGTCCGCGCTGACGCTTCATGCCCTTGAAATCTCTCATCGGACGATACCGTGCTTTGTATGAGGGACGGTCCGGGGCGGAGGCCGCGGGCGCTGTCCGTTTGGTCGTTCCGCTTCGTTCCGGGGCCAATCCCCGCTGACGATGTGATCGGAAATCCGTTGTCGCCCCGTGGTCCGCCGGGCGACCCGGCCCGACCGTCACTGCCCTGATGCGCGCGGGTATGGGCCAGAAGCGGACCAAGGCGTGCGTTTTGGGTGGGAGACAGACGAAGACTTAGCGCGAGCGGCGCCGGTTTCCAAGGGGTAGTTTTCGGTCGCCTACATCTTCGGAATGGGATTGGTGCGCGGATCGGGACCGTTGGTGACCACGCGGTCGCGGTCGGACAGGTCCTTGACGACGATGACGCCCTGGAAGCCGGCGGCCTCGAACAGGGCCTTGACCTGCGGGCCCTGGTCCCAGCCGATCTCGACGGCGAAGATGCCGCCGGGCTTCAGGATGCGGCGGATCTCGGGGGCCAGTTCGCGATAGGCGACCAGGCCGTCGGGGCCGCCGTCCAGGGCCAGAAGCGGGTCGTGGTCGCGGACCTCGGGGTCGAGGCCGGGGATGTCGCCCGAGGGGATGTAGGGCGGGTTGGAGACGACCAGATCGAAGCTGTCGTCGCCGAAGCCGGCGGCCCATTCGGTGCGCAGGAAGGTCGCGCGGTCGTCCAGGTCGAGGTTGGCGGCGTTCTCCTTCGCCACGGCCAGGGCCTCGGAGGAGATGTCGGTGCCGACGCCGCGCGCGCCGGCGCGCTCGGCGAGGGTGGCCAGCAGGATGGCGCCCGAGCCGGTGCCCAGGTCGATCATCTCGAAGGCCCTGTGCGGCGGGAAGGCCAGCATGACGACGTCGAGGATGGCCTCGGTGTCCGGGCGGGGGCTGAGCACGTCGGGTGTGACGTTCAGCATGATCTTCCAGAAGCCCTTCTTGCCGAGGATGCGCGACACGGGTTCGCGGCGCAGGCGGCGTTCGAGATAGGCGTCCAGCTGGCTCTGCTGGTCGGCGGTGACGACGCGATAGGGGTCGGTCAGGATCTCGGTGCGGCTCGCGCCCGTGGCGACCTCGAGCAGCAGGCGGGCGTCGATCGAGGGGCTGTCGATACGGCCGGCCTTGAGGGTCGCGGTCGCGGCCTTCCAGGCGGCGACGAGGGTGGGGGCGGGGGCGACTTCGGTCATGCGGTGGCATTGGCGCGGGTTTGCGCGGATATCAAGCGGGGCGGCGCCGGAACGCCCGTCGAATGGAGCCGTTGTGGCCGGGATGCGAAGACAGTCGGGACACAGGGGCGGGCGAGGGGGCGGCCTTGGCCCATGGGGGATTGCGGGCGCCATCGCGGGCGGTCTGGCCGCCGGCGCGGGCGCGGCGCACCTGCTGTACTCGCGCGGCCACAAATTCGGGATCGAGCTGAGGGCGAAACGACCCGAACCCCTGCCGCCCCGCCCGCCGACGCCCGAGGACTTCGAGGCCAAGGAGCCCGGCCGGGGCCGGCTGGCGCAGCGGCCCGAACATATTCCGCACAAGGGCTGGGTCGACATCTTCTGGCGGCTGGGCATGTCGTATTTCGGCGACCGGATCGGCTTCCTGGCCGGCGGCGTGACCTTCTTCGTGATGCTGTCGCTGTTCCCGACGCTGGCGGCCTTCGTGACCATCTACGGCCTGTTCGCCGATCCGACCGACGCGTCGGCGCGGGTGTCGTTCCTCTATTCGGTGATGCCCTCCGGCGTGGCGCAGTTCCTCTCGGGCGAGATGCAGCGTCTGGCGGAGAATTCGAACACCCAGCTAACCTTCACCCTGGTCTGGACCCTGGCCCTGTCGCTGTGGACGGCCAACGGGGCGATCAAGGTGCTCTTCTACGGGCTGAACGTCGCCTATCACGAGGTCGAGAAGCGCCACATCGTGAGGTACAACCTGATGTGCATGGCCTTCACGGTCGGGGGGCTGGCCTCGATCCTGATCACGGCGGGCGTCATCGTGGGCGTGCCGCTGGTGCTGGGGGTGTTCGGCTGGGCGGCGGAGTGGAGCTATCTGGCCCCGTTCCGGTGGCCGGTGCTGCTGCTGGTCTATATGGCCGCCCTGACGCTGATCTACCGCATGGGGCCATGCCGCCAGAAGGCGCGGTGGCGCTGGCTGACGCCCGGGGCGATCTTCGCCGCCCTGCTGAGCCTGATCCTGTCGCTGATCTTCAGCTGGTATCTGCAGACCTTCGTGCGCACGGCGTCCTACGGCCCGCTGGCGGCGATGATGGGCTTCCTGCTGTGGACCTGGCTGAGCGTGCAGATCATCCTGATGGGCGCCGAGCTGAACGCCGAGATCGAGCACCAGACGGCGATGGACACGACCACGGGCGAACCGCTGGCCATCGGCGAACGCGGGGCGGTGGTGGCCGATACGGTCGGTCCGAAGCGGGGCTCGCCGGCGGCGCTGGCGTTCACGCTGAAGCACGCCGAGGCGCTGTCGGACCGGCTGCTGCGACGGCGGGCCCGCAGGGACCCGGAAAACCTCTAGGCCAGGGTCGCGAGCCGCCGATCCATCTCGGCCACGCCTGCGTCGATCCCGGCGCGCGCGTAGAGGCCGCGGGCCTCCGTCAGGAGGTCGCGGGCGCTCGCGTGACCGACCCGGGCTCTGAGAATGCCGAGCGGCCGGACCGCATTGGCCAGGTCGAGCGGACCGACGTCGGAAAGCGAGCGGACGATCTCCAGGGCCTCGACCAGCGGCGCTTCGGCCGCCGCGACTTCGCCGGCGATGGAGAGAATTTCCCCCTGATGCCGCAGGGCGTGGGCGAGCAGAACCGGGTCCGCGGCGGCCCGCGCCATCTCCGCGGCCTGGCCGTAGAGATCGGCGGACTCCATTATCCGACCCTCGCGGCGCACGTCCCCGGCGCGGGCGATGAGGTCGGCGGCGGTCATCCGAACTCGGCCTCAAGATCGGCCAGGCGAGCGGCCTGGTCCTCGGCGATCAGGGCGTTCAGCAGGGGGTCGATGTCGCCCTCGAGGATCTGCGGCAGGCTGTGCAGGGTCAGGCCGATGCGGTGGTCGGTCACCCGGCCCTGCGGGAAGTTGTAGGTGCGGATGCGCTCGGACCGGTCGCCCGAGCCGACCTGCGACTTGCGGGCGTCGGAACGGGCGTTGTCCTTCATCTGACGCTGCATGTCGTAGAGGCGGACGCGCAGGTTCTTCATCGCCTTGTCGCGGTTCACGTGCTGCGACTTCTCGGACGAGGTCACCACGATCCCGGAGGGGAAGTGGGTGATGCGCACGGCGGAATCGGTCTTGTTGACGTGCTGGCCGCCCGAGCCCGAGGCGCGGAAGGTGTCGATGCGGATGTCCTTGTCCTGGATGTCGATCTCGACGTCCTCGACCTCGGGCAGAACGGCGACGGTGGCCGCCGAGGTGTGGATGCGCCCCTGCGCCTCGGTCGAGGGGACGCGCTGGACGCGGTGGACGCCGCTTTCGAACTTCAGCCGGCCGAAGACGCCGTCGCCGGTGACGGTGGCGATGATCTCCTTGTAGCCGCCGGCGTCGCCCTCGGTGGCCGAGTCCAGCTCGACCTTCCAGCCGCGGTTGGCGGCGTAGCGGGAGTACATGCGGAACAGGTCGCCGGCGAACAGGGCGGCCTCGTCGCCGCCGGTGCCGGCGCGGACTTCCAGCACGGCCGAGGCGTTCTCGTCGGCATCGCGCGGGGCCAGCAGCAGGGCGACCTCCCGCTCCATGTCGGGCAGGGTTTCCTTGAGGGTCTGCAGCTCCTCGGCGGCCATTTCGGCCATTTCCGGATCGGCGGCCATGATCTCGAGGTCGGCCATTTCGGCGCGGGTCTTCGCCAGCGCCATGACGGCGTCGGCGACCGGCTTCATCTCCGCATGCTCTTTCGACAGGCGCACGATCTCGGCCCCGTCGGACGCAGCGCCCATCCGCGCCTCCACCTGGTGGAAGCGGTCGAGGACCTGATCGAGACGGGCCTGGGGCAGTCGCAAGGGGCGGAAATCCTGTGGGGATGAAACGGGCCGGAGGCTTACCCCACCGCCGCCCCGCCTGTCGAGGAAGGCGCTCGCGGCGCGATGGCGTGATCGTGACCGGGCCTCACAAGCCTGTCAGCCACGGTTTCGCCCGCCGGCGGGGACGCCTAGGTCAGGACCGGGCAACAGGCAGAGGGCGGATGTTTGACGGAACGCTGAACGCGACGATCGGAGACGGCGCCGAACTGGACCGCCTGCGGGCGAAATACGACGGGCTGCTGGCTGATCCGCCATCGCCGCCCGGGCAGGAGGCGCTGGCCGAACTGTCGGGCATGGCGCGGATCTTCGATCTCGACGGGTCCCGTCCCCCGGCTGAAGTGTGGCGCGATCTGCGTGCGGTGCTGACGCGCCAGGGCGGCACGGCTCCGGAGACCCGCCATACGGCCGCGGCGCACCGGCCCCTGACCCTGATGGTGGTCGAGGACGATCCCGGCATGGCTTCGGACCTGACGGAGATGCTGGTGGGCGCGGGGCACGGGGTGGTTGGGCCGTTTTCGGACGCGGCGGCGGCCGGCACGGCGGCGGGGCTGCACGTCATCGACCTGGCCCTGGTGGACATCAATCTGGCGGGCGACGACGACGGGGTCGATCTGGCCAGACGGCTGAGACGCACCTGGGATGTTCCGGTGATCTTCCTGACCGGCAATGTCGAGGCGGCGGCCCGGCATGCGCGGCTGGCGACCGCCCTGGTGCTGAAACCCTATGGCGGCCGGGATGTGCTGGACGCCATCGCCCGAACCGTCGCCAGCGGCGCCGTCGCGCCCTGAGGCGCAACCAAAGACGCGGCCAAGCTTTGCTGATAAAACCGGCTGTGCGAGCGGATTGAATGGAAACCTTCCTGCTGTTCCTCGTCGTCGGCGTGCTGGCGCAGTCGGTGGATGGCGCCCTGGGGATGGCCTATGGCGTGATCTCGTCCTCGGTTCTGCTGGCGTTCGGCGTGCCCCCGGCCATGGCCTCGGCCAGCGTGCATGGCGCCGAGGTGTTCACCACCGCCGCCTCAGCCGGCAGCCACATCGCGCACCGCAATGTCGACTGGCGGCTGCTGCTGCCGCTGGCGGCGGCGGGGATCATCGGCGGCTGCCTGGGGGCCTATGTGCTGACGGGCATCGAGGGGAATGTGATCAAACCGTTCGTCATCGCCTATCTGGGGCTGATGGGGCTCTACATCCTGTGGCGGGCCGGCCATGAGATCGTGATCAAACATATCCGGTCGTGGGTGACCTGGCCGCTGGGACTGGTCGGCGGCTTCCTCGACGCCGTGGGCGGAGGCGGCTGGGGTCCGACCGTGACCTCAACCCTGGTCGGGGCCGGACAGGAGCCGCGCCGCGCCATCGGCACGGCCAATACGGCCGAGTTCTTCCTGACCACGGCCATCAGCGCCACCTTCGTCTGGGCCTTGCTGACGGGGCATTGGCAGGACGCCGGGGCGCTGGAGCATCATGCGTCGGCGGTCGGCGGGCTGGTGGTCGGCGGGCTGGTGGCCGCGCCGTTCGCGGGACTGATCACCAAGCGCGTGCCGCGGAAGGCGCTGGCCTATGCGGTGGGCGCCGTGTTGCTGCTGCTGTCCGGCTTCCAGGGGCTGCAGCTGGCGGGGGTGCTGGCCTGAGGGCTATAAGCGTCGCGGTTCAACCCTAGTGTGTCGGCTAGCCGATATACGCTCATCAGATTGATGGGCTAACCCCTCGGCCAGCATCCGCGTGAGGCGGATCGTTCCTGAGGGGGAATCCAAATGAATAAATCCATCGTGGCCGCGCTTTGCGCGAGCCTGGCTGTCAGCGCGTGCGCATCGTCGCCCGAGGACGTCAGCAGCCAGTTCGTCTCGCCCGTCCTGTACGAAGGATATGGTTGCGATCAGATCAAGACCGAACTGATCCGGATTGACGGCCGCGTGACCGTACTGACCGGCCAGCAGCGCCGGCGCGCGTCGCAGGACGCCTGGGCGGTCGGCGGCGCGCTGATCTTCTGGCCCGCGCTCTTCTTCCTGATGCGCGGCGACAAGGCCGACGAACTGGGTCGACTGAAGGGCGAGTACGATGCCCTCACCGCGGTCGCCCAGCAAAAGAACTGCACGTTCCAATCGTCGCCGGCTCAACCGGCCGCCAGCTGATCCTGACTGAAACGACGCGTTATCCGATCGAAACGGCGGTCCCGGATGGGGCCGCCGTTTTCTTTTTCAGGCGGGCCGGGTCTGCTCGAAGCTGGGCCGCGCCTCGATCGCCTCGTGCAGGGCGACCAGGTTCGGCCGCCCGCCGCGCCAGTCGAAGTCCGGGTGGCGGAAGCCGATCCATGCCACGGCGCAGCCGGCGGTGATGACGCCCATGTCCAGCCGGGCGGCGTCGGGGCGGGCGGCCTCCAGCGCATCGAGGGCGCGGGCCATGTTGTCGGTCCAGCGCGCCATCCACGACGGCGAGCGCTCTGCCTCGGGGCGGCGCTGCTCCAGCAGCAGTTTGACGCCCATTTCCAGCGCGCCGTTCGCCAGGGTCTCCATGCGCCGGACGCGCAGACGTCCGCCGCCGTCGGGCAGGAGGCGCGGGCCCGAGCCGATGGAGTCCAGATATTCGCAGATGACCGGGCTGTCGGTGACCGGCAGGCCGTCCTCGGCGATCAGGGTCGGGGCCTGGACGATGGGGTTGGCGGCCAGCAGTTCGGGAGTGTTGGCGTAGGGATCGACCATGATCTCCTCGATCCGGTCGATCAGGCCCTTTTCGCGCGCCACGATGCGGCATTTGCGGGCGAACGGGGACGGGGCGGTGACGTAGAGCTTCATGGTCGCCTTTCCAGCGGACGCCGGACTATTCGGCGGGTTCGAGGACCGGGGCCGGCGCCTGAAGCGCGCGGGCGGCGTCCAGTTCGGCGGCCTTCTGTTCGACCAGGTGGACGATCTCGTCGATCATGCCCTCGTTGGCCTGTTTGTGGGCCATCTTGCCGTTCAGATAGACCATGCCGGCGCCCTTGCCGCCGCCGGTGAAGCCGACGTCCGTGTACAGGGCCTCGCCCGGGCCGTTGACCACGCAGCCGATGATCGACAGCGACATGGGCGTGGTCACATGGGCCAGCTTCTCCTCGAGAATGCCGACGGTCTCGATGACGTTGAAGCCCTGACGCGCGCAGGAGGGGCAGGCGATGATGTTGACGCCCCGGTGGCGCAGGCCCAGCGACTTGAGGATGTCGAACCCAACCTTGATCTCTTCTACCGGATCGGCGGCGAGGGAGACGCGGATGGTGTCGCCGATGCCGGCCCACAGCATGTTGCCCATGCCGATGGCGGACTTGATCGTGCCCGAGCGCAGGGGGCCCGCCTCGGTGACGCCGAGATGCAGGGGGCAGTCGATGGCCTCGGCCAGCTGCTGGTAGGCGGCGACGGTCAGGAAGGGGTCGGACGCCTTCACCGAGATCTTGAACTCGTGGAAGTCGTGGTCCTGAAGGATGCGGGCGTGGCTGAGGGCGCTCTCGACCATGGCCTCGGGGCAGGGCTCGCCGTATTTCTCGAGCAGTTCGCGCTCCAGCGAGCCGGCGTTGACGCCGATGCGCATGGAGCAGCCGTGGTCCTTCGCGGCCTGGATGACCTCGCGGACCCGGTCGGGCGAACCGATGTTGCCGGGGTTGATGCGCAGGCAGGCGGCGCCGGCCTGGGCGGCCTCGATGCCGCGTTTGTAGTGGAAGTGGATGTCGGCGACGAGCGGGACCTTCGCCTCGCGCACGATCTGGCGGAAGGCGGCGGTGGACTCCTCGTCGGGGCAGGAGACGCGGACGATGTCGGCCCCGGCCTCTTCCAGCTGACGGATCTGGTCGATGGTCGCCGCGGCGTCCGAGGTCGGCGTGTTTGTCATCGACTGGACGCTGATGGGGGCGTCGCCGCCCACGGCGACGGAGCCGACCATGATCTGGCGGCTCTTGCGGCGCTCGATGTGGCGCCAGGGACGGATATGGGAGTGGTCAGCGCTCATGACGGCGCAACATAGGCTTTCGAATGCGGCAAGGCCACGACACGCGCTGTCGCAATCAGCCGGCCGGGGCGACGACCATGGCGGACTGGACGGTGGCGGCGCGCGCCTGGGCCTCGGCCTGGGCGGCCTGGTTGCGGGTGGCGGCCTCGGCGGCGGTCTGACGCGCCAGGGTCTGGGCGCGGGCGTTCAGCTGGCTGAGCGGGGTCTGTTCGGCCGTCAGCGTCCCGCCATGCTCGCCGTTCAGGTAGACATCGAAATCGGCGAAGTCGGACGAGGCGTCGACGACGGCGGACAGGCCGATCGGGGCGCGCCACGCGTCGCCGGCCGCCAGCTGGCGGGCGAACAGGACCCGGCCGTCGGCCATGCGGACGACCAGACTGGCGGCCTTGCGGGCCTGGATCACGACCTGGGAAGCGCTGGCCGAGGCGCCGTAGATGGCGCCGCGCGGGTTGAAGGCGCGCTGGACCGGCGATGCGGAGGATGCGGCGGCGGCGAGGCCTTCGGGCGAGGTCGGGTCGATGCCCGTCAGCTCGGCCTCGAGGCCGGGGGTGACGTAAAGGGCCGGAATGGTCTGGTCGGGCGGGGCCGGCTGGGGCGCCGACAGGCGCAGGGATTGGCCGGGGACTTCGCCCAGGGTCCAGCTTTCGGGCACGGCGGCGATGTCGGACGGCTGGGGCGCGCGCATCAGGCTGACGCGCTGGAAGACGTTCCAGCCGACGACGGCGACGACCAGGGCCAGGCCGGCGGCGATCAGGCGCGGCGAATAGCGGCGGACGTCCTCGAAGGCGACACCGACGGGCGCCTGCAGCGGCACCGAGGGGTCGGGGGTCTCGCGCTTGAACCGCTCGACGGCCAGCTGTTCGTCCAGTCCGAGGGCGTCGGCGTAGGCCCGGACGTAGCCGATCGAGAAGACGCGGTTGGGCAGGGTCGAGAAATCGTTCTGTTCCAGCGCCGTCAGATAGCGGGCGGGAACGCGGGTGACGGCGGACAGTTCGGCCAGCGACCGGCCCGACTGCTCGCGGGCTGTGCGCAGGCCGTCGCCGAGAGTCGCCGCGTCGGTGATCGACGGAACGACGTCCTTCCATTCGGGATCAGCCCGGAATTCCCCGGACCTATCGCCTGTATCCAACGCCATGGCGCCTGACCCCACGCTCGGCTCGCATGGGGTGTGCCCATGCGGCGCCGTACTCGAACTCGGGGCCTGTATCATATCGGGATGACAGTTCGGGCCTGCCCCCGCAGACCACCCGGTTCCGACTTGTGGATAACTCATTAGAGCTGACCGATCAACGATTTGTTAGGCGTACCGGCCGGGTTTGGCGCGGGACGATCAGATCGTGACGTTCAACTTCCGGGCCAGGGATTCCAGTTCGCCGCGGATCGATCCGGCGGACGAGCCGAGCAGGTTGGCCATGCCGCGCCGTGCTGCGCCGAGATCGGCCGACAGGATCATCCGCTTGACCGGCCCGACGCCGCCCGCGGGCGCCGACAGGCGGGTGTAGCCCAGGGTCAGCAGGGCGAAGGCCTCAAGCGGCTTGCCGGCCAGTTCGCCGCAGACCGAGACGGGGGTGCCGGTGTCGGCGCATTTCTTCTGGATCTCGGCCAGGGCGCGCAGGGCCGGCGGCGACAGGGGGTCGTAGCGTTCGGAGACCAGCGGGTTGGTCCGGTCGGCGGCGAACATGTACTGGAACAGGTCGTTGGTGCCGATCGAGACGAAGTCGGTCAGCGGCAGCAGGGCGTCCAGGTGCCACAGCAGGCTGGGGCATTCGATCATGGCCCCGACGCGCAGCAGGGCCGGAAGGGCGCGGCCCCGGCGTTTCGCCCAGGCGCATTCGACATCGACCAGTTCGCGGGCGGCGCGGAACTCGTCCACCGTGGCGATCATGGGGAACATGACGCGCAGCTCGCGCCCGGCGGCGGCGGTCAGCAGGGCGCGCAGCTGGAGCCGCAGCAGGCCGGGCCGATCGAGGCCGAGGCGGATGGCGCGGCGGCCGAGGGCCGGGTTCTCCTCCCGCTCGGTCTCGAGATAGGGCAGGACCTTGTCGCCGCCGATGTCGAGGGTGCGGAAGGTGACGGGGCGGTCGCCGGCGGCATCCAGCACCAGGCTGTAGAGCGCCGTCTGGCTGTTCAGCCGGGGCAGTTCCTCGGAGACCATGAACTGGAATTCGGTGCGGAACAGGCCGATGCCCTCGGCCCCGGTGGCGTCGAGGTTTTCGAGATCGACCGCGAGGCCGGCGTTGGTCAGCAGGCTGATCCGGGTTCCGTCCAGGGTGACGGCGGGCACGTCGCGCAGCTTGGCGAACTCGGCCTGACGCTCGCTGCGCACCAGCATGCGCGACTGGACGGCGGCCAGCATGTCGGGGCGGGGGCGCAGATAGGTCTCGCCCGTCTCGCCGTCGACGATGACGAGGTCGCCCTCGGACAGGCGGTCGCGCAGGCCCATGATGCGGCCGACGCAAGGGATCTGCAGGGCGCGGGCGACGATGGCGGCGTGGCTGGCGGCCGAGCCCTCTTCCAGCAGCAGGCCGCGCAGCTTGTGGCGCGGATATTCCAGCAGGTCGGCGGGGCCGAGGTTGCGGGCCACCAGGATGGCGTCGTCGGGCAGGTCGCGCTCGCCCGGCTTGTCGCCGGCCAGAACGCGCAGCAGGCGGTTGGCCAGATCCTCGAAGTCGTGGAGCCGTTCCTTGATGTAGGGGTCGCGGGCCTGGGCGAAGCGGGCGCGGTGTTCGTTGCGGACCCGGTCGACGGCGGCCTCGGCGGTCAGGCCGGTGCGGACGGCCTCCTCCAGCGACCGGTTCCAGCCCCGGTCGTCGGCGAACATGCGATAGGTTTCCAGCACCTCGAACGACTGGCCGGCCAGCTTGCCCTGACCGCCGTCGAGGATGGAATCGATATTGGCCTTGAGCGCGATCAGGCCCTCGCGCAGGCGGATTTCCTCGACCTGCTGGTTCTCGGCCAGCAGGTTTTCCGGCGGGACCGGGGCCTCGTGCAGGATGACGTGGCCATAGGCCAGACCTTCCGCGAACCGCTGGCCCTTGAGGCGTTCGGGGCGGTGCGGGGCCACCTCGATGTCGCGCAGCTCGTCCTGGGCCAGTAGTTCGCCCGAGGCCACGGTCTCGGCCAGGACCATGGCGATGGTCTGGATGTCCTCGACCTCTTCCTCGTCGTAGCGCCGTTCCGAGCGGTTCTGGACGACCAGGACGCCGATGGCCCGGCCGCCGCGCAGCAGGGGGGCGCCGAGGAAGGCGTGGTAGGGGTCTTCGCCGGTTTCCGGGCGGTAGGCGAAGCTGGGGTGGGACGGGGCGTCCGACAGGCTGATGGGGGCGGCGCTGCGGGCGACTTCGCCCACCAGACCCTCGCCGGGGCGCAGCCGGGTCTTGTGCACCGCCTCGGGGTTCAGGCCTTGGGTGGCGAAGAGTTCGAGCTCGCCCGAGGCGCGGCGCAGATAGATAGAGCAGACCTCGGCGACCATCGACTGGGCGATGGTGCGCACGACCATGTCCAGACGCTCCTGCGCCGGAGCCGCTCCGGCCATGGCCTCGCGGATCTGGCGAAGGAGGTTGCGCGGCCCCCTCGTCGTCAATCCGCCAACCGGCATGGCCCCTCCCAATGGTCAGCGCCGCAGATGGGCGCCGTAGAGCTTTCTTTCTAGACCGCTTCCAGTCCGTAAGCCGAATGAAGCGCACGAACGGCCAGTTCCGCATAGGCCGCATCGATCAGGACGCTGATCTTGATCTCGGACGTCGAGATGGCCTGGAACTTCACGCCCTTGTCGGCGAGGGCCCGGAACATGGTCTGGGCCACGCCCGCGTGGCTGCGCATGCCGACGCCGACGACCGAGACCTTGGCCACGTCCTCGTCGACGCGCAGCTCCTCGAAACCGATCTCGGCCTGGGCGGCGCGCATCAGGTCGGCGGCGCGGGCGGCGTCCCTGCGGCCCGTGGTGAAGGTCAGGTTGACCGCCCCCTCGCTGCGCGCCTGCGACTGGACGATCATGTCGACGTTGACGTTGGCCTCGGCCAGGCGGGTGAAGACGTCGGCGGGCGCCTCGACCCGGTCGGACAGGCCCAGCAGGGTGATGCGGGCCTCGTCGCGGCTCATGGTCACGCCGGATACGATGCGTTTTTCCACGATTTCCTCCTCGTCGCAGATGAGTGTGCCGGATCTGGCGGGCAGGACGCCGTTTTCGTCAGGTTCGATGAAGCTGGACAGGACCCGGACCGGGACCTGTTTCGCCATGGCCAGTTCGACCGAGCGGGTCTGCAGCACCTTGGCCCCGAGCGAGGCCATCTCCAGCATTTCCTCGTAGGATATCTTCTCGAGCCGCCGCGCCCTCGATTCGATCCGGGGGTCGGTCGTGTAGACGCCGTCCACGTCGGTGTAGATGTCGCACGGGCAATTCAGCGCCGCCGCCACGGCCACCGCCGAGGTGTCCGAGCCGCCCCGGCCCAGGGTGGTGATCCGGCCCGAGCGGCTGACGCCCTGGAAGCCGGGAACGACCGCGATCTCGCCCTTGTCCATGGCGGCGCCGAGGACCTCGCCCGGGACGTCCTCGATGCGGGCGCGGCCATGGGCGTCATCGGTGAGGATGGGGATCTGCCAGCCCATCCAGCTGCGGGCGTTCAGGCCCATGTTGCGCAGGGTCAGCGCCAGCAGTCCGGCGGTGACCTGCTCGCCCGAGGCGACGACGATGTCGTATTCGTCGTCGGTCGCCTCGACCCCCGCACCCGGCCGACCGGCGCCGTCGGTCCAGGCCACCAGCTCATTGGTCTTGCCGGCCATGGCCGAAACCACGACGGCGACCTGTTTGCCGGCGGCGGCCTCGGCCGCGACGATGCGGGCGGCGCGGCGGATGCGTTCGAGATCGCCCATCGAGGTGCCGCCGAACTTCATCACCAGTCGCGTTGTAGCCGGCCGCGTCATCGTGGCGGATCGCCCCATCTTGCGTGGATCGCCGCACGGGTTCATCCCTCGGCGCATGGTCGCTTCTAACGACCCCCTATCGGCGCGCAAACCCCAAAGCGGCGGGCTTTCCGCAGAGGCCGCCGCCGGTCCCTCGATCGATCCCGCCGACGTGGCGCGGTTCTCGGCCCAGGCGGCCGAGTGGTGGGACGCGCGCGGACCCTTCGCCCCGCTGCACAAATTCAACCCGGCCCGGCTGGCCTTCGTGCGCGAGCGGGCGGCGGAGCGGTTCGCCAGGGACGTGAAGACGCGCGGCGCCTTCGAGGGTCTGACCCTGCTGGACGTCGGCTGCGGCGGCGGACTGATCGCCGAGCCGATGCGGCGGCTGGGTTTCGCGGTGACGGCCGTAGACGCCTCGGCCGAGAACATCGGCACGGCGCGGGCCCATGCGGCGCAGCAGGGTCTGGACATCGCCTATCGCGCCGCGACCGTCGAACAGCTGGAGGCCGAAGGCGCCGGGCCGTTCGACGTGGTCCTGACCATGGAGGTGATCGAGCATGTGGCCGATCCCGAGGCCTTCGTCCGGGCCTGTTCGCGGCTGGTGAAGCCGGGCGGAATGATGATCGTGGCGACCCTGAACCGGACGCTGAAATCGCTGGCGCTGGGCAAGGTGGCGGCGGAGTACATCCTGCGCTGGGTGCCCGCCGGGACGCACGACTGGAGCCAGTTCCTGAAGCCGGAGGAGATCCGGCTGATGCTGTCGGAAGAGCCGGTGGCGGTGAGCGGCCCCTATGGACTGGTCTATGATCCGCTTGCGGACCGGTGGAGCGAAAGCGACGACGCGGGCGTCAACTATATGATGGTGGCGACGCGGGACTGAGGCGGTTCATCGGGGGTTCATCGACCTGACGTCGAAGTAACGGGACAGGCAAGCTTGGCAGTGGGAAGACGGGACTCCCCTCAACCTCCCCTGTTGGAGACCTCCCATGAAACGCCTGCTCATCCTGGCCGCCCTGTCCGCCGCCTTCATGACCTCGGCCTGCGTCACCGTGATCGACGCCAGCGACGACGACGACCTCGCGTGGCATGGCGAGAACGCCCAGCCGTTCGACGCCGCCCGCGCCGAATGCCGCGCCTCGACGGGCAAGGGCCAGCACAGCGACGAATTCCGCGGCTGCATGGCGGGCAAGGGCTGGACGCGCAGCTAGTCCGCCAGCGGGCGCACCATGTAGCGGGCGCCCGCGCCGTAGCCGGCCAGTTTTTCCGCCATGCCCGGGGGATCGGCGACCACGAAGCCGCGCCTTTCCCAGAAGGGCGCGGCGTCGTTGACGGCCACAAGCGCCAGCGCAGCCCAGCCTGCGGCCCGGGCGTCCTGCGCCAGCCGGTCGACGATCGGGCGTGACCAGCCGCCGCCCCGGACCTCGGCGTGCAGGGCCAGGTCGTGCAGATACATCAGGGAGGCGTCCGCCGGGATGGTCTCGATCAGGGTGTCCAGCGCGGGGGCCGCATCGGCCGTCCACGGATAGGCGACGAGATAGCCCCTCGGGCGTCCCTCCCCTTCGGCCAGAACGAAACAGCCGGCGGGGTTAAGGGCCAGGCGGTTGGCGAAGCACTCGCGGCCCTCGAAATGATCGGGGAAACAGTCGCCCGCGATGGCGACGACAGCGTCCAGATCGTTCGCCGTCATCGCCCGCCAGTTCAGGTCGGGCAGCGGGTGTTCAGCGGCGCCGCCGTGAAGTTCCATTCCATGCTCCGCGCCTGCCCGTCGATCTCGCCCTCGATCCGGGCCTTGAGGGCGTCGTCGTTGCGTTCATAGATCACGCGCGTCGGGAAGTCGTTTTCGGCGTTGGCGAAGACCGCGCGGGACGGTCCGGTCTCCGTCGCGACGAAGGCGGTGGGCGGGACGCCGCCGGGCTGGGCGACGTAGGCGACGCCTTCCGGCGTCCGGCGGATGTGCGAGACCTCGAAGGAGACCCGGCCGTTTTCCAGGGTGACGGCGTGGCCCACGCTGAGGCCGTCGCGCGGGTCGCTCCAGGTTTCGGAGGCCTCCCGGCCGTTTGAACAGTCGAGCCAGTAGCCGGCCATCCAGGACAGGTCCGGCGCGACGGACGGCGCGGTCTGCATCAGGGCGGCGGCGAGGGCGGCGGTCAGCATGGCGGGATCCCCTTGGGTTCGGTGTCTTCGGGGACCCTAGTGCGGCGACAGCGGGCCGGGCTTGTAGGATTGCGACGCGAGGCTGCGCGCGAGACCGGCCTGGTCCCGCGCCCATTCGGTGGCGGTGCAGCCGAGAAAGCGGCGGAAGTCGCGGGCCAGCTGGGGCTGGTCGAAATAGCCGGCCTCGAGCCCCGCCTCGAGCCAGCCCAGCGCCTCCGGGCCCGGATCGGCGGCGTGATCGAAGACGCGGCGGAAGCGGAAGATGGAGCGCAGGATGCGGGGCGGCACGCCGACGCGGTCGCGAAAGCGACGCTGCAGGGCGCGCTGTTCGGCCGGAGATCGGTCGGCGCACGGACGGTCCGCGGCGGCGGACTCGATCTCGGCGCGGACGCCGGGGTCGAGCTTCCAGAGGTCGCGACGGAGATGGTCTTCCAGAACTCGCGCCATGACCTCGACCTGGGCGGCGGGATCGCCGGCGGGCGCCAAGACGCGGGCCAGCCGGGCGGTCATGTCGAGCCGGCGGTCCGTCGCCTCGGCCACCGGACGGCCGAGCCAGTCGCGGGCGCCGTCGGGCTCGAAGCGGACGGCGACCAGCTCGACCGGCCCGACCGGTCGCAGCGCCAGCGGGCGGGTCATCTGGCCGGCGAACAACGCCTGCGGCTGGAGACGGAAGACGCCGTCGTCGCCCTGTTCCTCATAGGGGGCGCCGATGTCGAGGATCAGCTCGGGACAGCCGTCGGGGGCGATGCGCTGGACGACCGGCTCAGGCGCCGGGGCTGCGTAGGTCCAGATCGTGCGGACGAAGGGGCGCAGGGCCGCGGGCGGCTCGAACTCCTGGTACCGCTCCCCCTCCCCCACCGGTCAGTGCGCCTTGGCCGGGTCGGGCGGCAGGGGCGGCAGGGGGGCGCAAGGCACGCCGTCGTCCCTGAGCTTCTTCACCTCGGCGGGCGTGGCCTCGCCGTAGATTTCGCGCTTTTCGGCGCGACCCTCGTGGATGTCGCGGGCCTCGCGGGCGAAGGCGTCGCCGACGTAGTCGAAATTCTGCTCGACGTGCGACCGCACCTCGCGGGCAATCTGCGTCATCATGGTCCGGACCTTCGCCGGATCAGCGTCGGCCGCGGTCCTGCGGGTCCCGGTCACGGCCGGGGCCATGATCTGTTTGCAGATCTCGCGGGAGCCGCAGTGCGGGCATTCCACCAGTCCGCGTTCCGCCTGATCGTCATAGTCGGCTGAAGCGCCGAACCAGGCTTCGAAGCCGTGGCCATGGTCGCACTGAAGGGCGTAGCGGATCATGCCGGACCTGCGAAATCGCGGTCATGGGTCAGTTGCGGCACGGCGTTGCGCGCACGGGCGACGGCCTCGAAATCGAGCTCGGCGAACAGGACGCCAAGCTCGTCGTGATCGAGTTTGGCGACGACCTCGCCCCACGGCCCGACCACCGTCGACCGACCCCAGGTGCGGCGGCCGTCCTCATGCGCGCCGGCCTGGGCGGGGGCGAGGATCCAGCAGCCGGTCTCGATGGCCCGCGCGCGCAGCAGGACCTCCCAGTGCGCCTCTCCGGTGGGAACGGTGAAGGCGGCCGGGACCGAGATCATCGCGGCCCCGGCCTTCGCCAGCGCGCGATACAGCCGGGGAAAGCGGACGTCGTAGCAGATCGTCAGGCCCAGCCGGCCCCAGGGCGTGTCAGCGGCGACGGCGGCGTCGCCCGGCCGGATGGCGGCGCTCTCGCGCCAGCGCTCGCCGGTGGGCAGGTCGACGTCGTAGACGTGCAGCTTGTCATAGGTGGCGACCACCGCGCCGGCGTCGTCGATCAGCACAGACCGGTTGGCGGCGCGGTCGTCGCCCGCCTGCCCCGATCTGACAATGGCGGAACCGATCAGCAGCCACACTCCCAGCTCCGCGGCGAGGGCGCGGAGGTCGCGCACCACCGCGTCACGGCCCACGGTCTCAAGGACGGCCGCGCGGGCTGCGGCGTCCTTGATGAGGAAATTGGTCGCTTCCGGCGTCAGGATCAGTTTCGCCCCGGCCGCCGCCGCTTTTCGGATCAGCGGCTCGACATGGGCGAAGGCCGCGGCCGGGGACGCCGGCGTGCGGGTCTGGATCAGGGCGATCGGAAGCTTTGCCATCAGGCCTCGAGCAATGCGTCCAGCTCGCCTTTGCGGTCAAGGGCGTGAAGGTCGTCGGAGCCGCCGATGTGCTTTCCGTCGATGAAGATCTGCGGGAAGGTCATGCGGCCGCCGGAGCGCTGGATCATCTCCTGCTTCTTCGCCGGATCGTTGGAGGCCACGATGTCCTCATAGTCGACGCCCTTGCGGTCGAGCAGATCGCGGGCGGCGTGGCAGTAGCCGCAACCGGGCTTGGTGTAGAGAACGACGTCGGCCAAGGGGGGTCTCCTGAAAACTGATCCGCCTATACAGGCAATTCCCGCGCCGTCCTTACCCGGGCCACGACGGCCAGGTCCACGGCGCGGGCGCCGGCCTCGACCAGCGCGCGGGCGCAGGCCTCGGCGGTGGCGCCCGTGGTCAACACGTCGTCGACCAGAAGGATGCGCCGCCCCCTGATGCGACGACGGCCGGACTCACTGACGGCAAAGGCTTTCCTGACGTTCAGCCGGCGTCCCCGCGCGGACTTGCCGCCCTGACTGTTGGTATGGGTGGTGCGGATCAGGGCGTCCGGCAGGTAGTCGACCCCCGCGCCGCGCGCCAGCGGCCGCGCGATCTCGGCGGCCTGGTTGAAACGGCGGGACAGCAGGCGGAGCGGGTGCAGCGGCACCGGGACCACGGCGTCGGCCTCGTCCAGCAGGGGCGCGGCGGCGCGCGCGATCCAGCGGGCGAACATCGGCGCATAGGGCTGGTGATCGCCGTGTTTGAACTTCAGGATCAGCCCTCGCGAAGCCTCGTCATAGACGCAGGCCGCCCGGGCGCGGTCGAAGGCGTAGGGCCGGGTCAGGCAGGCGGCGCAGCGCGCCGCTGCGAACGGGCCTCCGTCCATCTCGAATCCCGCGCCGCAGCCGTCGCAGACGGGGTCCTCCAGAAAGGCGACGCGCGCCCAGGCCCCGGCCGTCATGCCCGGAGAAGCGGCCGCTTCAGGGCGGTCCCAGGCCAGCGACGGCAGCAGCAGATCGGCGACGCCCCGGCCCAGGGCCCTTGCGCCGAGCGCGATCCGCGGAACCGCCGCTTTCAATCGGTCGCGCCAGACCCCATCCTGAAGCCGCATGAGCCCCTCCTCCGGTCCCCCCCGCATCTTCGACGTTCAGCGCCGTACGGCAAGGCTTGAACGCAGCGAAAAGACGACTGCCCGGGCCGATTTCCTGCTGGCGCGGGCGGCGGAGAATGCGGTCGGCAGTCTTGAAGCGCTGGTGCGGACGTGGCCGGACGCCGTCGACCTGTCGGCCCTCCCCGGCGCCTTCGAGGCCGCCCTGGCCGAAAGCGCCGCGGCAGACCGGGTCGGCGCCGTCAGGACGATCGGCGATCGGGCCGCGCGCGCCGCGCCGGGGGCGGCGCCGATCGATCTGGCGGACGGCTCGCAGGATCTGATCGTGTCGCTGATGAGCCTGCACTGGGCCAACGACCTGCCCGGCGCGCTGAGCCAGATTCGCCGGGCCCTGAAACCCGACGGACTGTTCCTCGGCACATTGCTGGGAGCCGGAACGCTGAAGGAATTGCGGGCGGTCCTGACCGAGGCCGAGCTGGAAGCGCGCGGCGGGGCGCAGGCGAGGGTCTCGCCGTTCGCCGACGGTTTCGACGGCGCGGCCCTGCTGCAAAGGGCGGGGTTCGCCCTGCCGGTGGCCGATGTCGACCGGGTGACGGTGCGCTACCGCGACCTGTTCGCCCTGATCCGCGACCTGCGGGCCATGGGCGAGACCAATGCGCTGGCGGGACCGGCGCGGCCCCTGACCCGCGGCATCCTGGCCCGCGCGGCGCAGCTGTACGGCGAACGCTACGGCCAGCCGGACGGCCGCATCCCCGCGACCTTCGAAATCGTGCATCTCGCCGGCTGGGCCCCGCACGAGAGCCAGCAGAAGCCGCTGCCGCGCGGATCGGCGAAGATGCGGCTGGCGGATGCGCTGGGGGTCAGGGAGCAGACCGGAGACGAAGGCGACTAGCCGCCCATGGCGGTGCGGATCTTGTCCATGGCGGCGTTGAAGATGCCACTGCCGGTCGCGCCGAAGGCCTGCAGCGCGCCGAGGATCACCAGGAAGATCAGGGAGAGGATCAGGCCGTATTCGATGGCCGTGGCCCCGCTTTCGTCGCGCCCGAAGCCGGAGAGGAAGCGTTTCAGCATGTGGCCCCTCCTTTCGGCGGTCAGAGCAGGTCGCGAAGCCAGGCGACCAGGGGTTCGTCGGCCGGCGGCATGGGATAGTCCGAAAGCTGGTTCGGCCGCACCCATTTCAGCGCCGCGTGCTCGCGGTTCTGCACCACCCCCGACCAGCGTCGGCAGAGGTACAATGGCATCAACAGGTGAAACGAATCGTAAGCGTGGCTCGCAAAAACGAACGGCGCCAGACAGGCCTCGGTGACGTCGATCCCGAGTTCTTCCTTCAATTCGCGGATCAGGGCGGGTTCCGGCCGCTCGCCGGGCTCGACCTTGCCGCCGGGAAATTCCCACAGGCCCGCCAGTTTCTTGCCCTCGGGCCGCTGGGCGATGAGCACGCGGCCGTCCGCATCGATCAGGGCGACGGCGACCACGAGGACGGTGGGGAGACCGTTGCTCACGAGCGGTAGTCGCCATTGATCTCCACATACCGCTTGGTCAGATCGCAGGTCCAGACGGTGGCGGAGGCGCGGCCGGAGCCGACATCGACGGTGATGTCGATCTCGGCGTTCTTCATATAGGCGCTCATTTTCGCCTCGTCATAGGCCGGCGAGGGCGCGCCATCGACGGCGGCGACATGCGGCCCGAAGCGGATGGCGAGGCGGTCGCGGTCAACCGGCTCCTCGGTCTTGCCGACCGCCATGACCACGCGGCCCCAGTTGGCGTCCTCGCCGGCGAGGGCGGTCTTGACCAGCGGGCTGTCGGCGATCGATTTGGCGAGCTTGCGGGCCGAGGCGGGCGATGCGGCCCCGTCGACCGTGACCTTGACGAATTTGGTCGCCCCCTCGCCGTCCCGGACCAGCTGGTGCGCCAGGTCGAGCATGACCTTGTCGAGGGCGCGGGAGAAATCCTGCAGGCGTCGGTCGCCGACGCGGCCGATGCGCGGCGCTCCGCTCGCGCCCGTGGCGAACAGCAGGCAGGTGTCGTTGGTCGAGGTGTCGCCGTCGACCGTGACGCTGTTGAAGGTGGTGCGCACGTGCAGACCCAGCAGGGCCCGCAGCACCGGCGGGGCGATGGCCGCGTCGGTGACGATGAAGGCCAGCATGGTGGCCATGTCGGGCGCGATCATGCCCGAGCCCTTGGCGATGCCGGCGATGCGCACCTTGCGGCCCTCGATCTCGCATTCCGCGGACGACCCCTTGGGGAAGGTATCGGTGGTCATGATGGCCTGTCCGGCGCGCGCCCAGCCGTCGGGGTCCAGTCCGGCCTCGATCTCCGGCATGCGGGCCACGATCCTGCGATCGTCCAGCACCACCCCGATCACGCCGGTCGAGGCGAGCATCACATCGCGCTGGCGGCAGCCGAAGCGTTTGGCGACCTCGGACGCCGTGCGGCGGGCCGCGTCGGCCCCGGCCTTGCCGGTGAAGGCGTTGGCGCAGCCCGCATTGACCACCAGCGCCCGGACCTCCTGTCCGCCCTCAGTGGACTCCAGCTGGCGTTTGCACCAGTCCACGGGGGCCGAGCCGATCTTGTGCCGGGTGAAGACGCCGGCGCAGGTCGCGCCGCGGGGGAAGTGGAACACCACCAGATCGTCGCGTTCATGCTTGTAGAAGCCGGCCCGGGCCGTGGCGATCTCGACGCCGCCGATCGGCGGAATCGTCGGAAAGGGCACGGCGAGGGGTGAAACGTCGAGGCCGGGCTTGCCCGGAGCGGCCTTCTGCGGCGTCGTGGCGCGCTTCAGCGCGGTGGCGAGCGGGTCGAAGGCCTTTTCGATCGCCTGTTCGATCTTCTGCCCGGTCGAGGCGCGACCGGTCTCCGGCGGACGGCTCATGACGCCTTCACGGGGGCGGGGGCGGCGGGCGCAGGGGCGGGCGCCGCGGGACGGGAGGCGGAGGCCGGCTCCTGCGTCCGGGCCGCGTCGCCGGGCAGCAGCACCTCCACCTCGGCCTTGCCGCGGAGCTCCTCAAGCAGCTGGCGCACGCCTTCATAGGTCAGATAGCGGACGATCTGGGGCCTCGCCTGCTCGAGCGTCGGCGGGGTCTCGCGGCGACGGTCCTCGACCCGCAGCACGGCCCAGCCGCCCTCGGTCTGGAACGGACCGACGGTCGAGCCGGCGGGACGGTCGCGCAGGGCGTTCTTGTAGGCCTCGGGCATGACGTCGAGCGTCCGGTAGCCGAGGTCGCCGCCCGAGTAGCGGGTGGCGTCGTCGATGGAGCTTTCGGCGGCCACGGCCTCAAAGGCTGCGCCCTGGGCCAGTATCCCGATCACGGCGTCGGCTTCGGGCTTCGTCCGGGACAGGATCAGACGGACACGGATCTCCTCGGACGTCTGCGCCAGGCGCACCTGCTCCTGGTAGATGGTCTCGACGGCGCGGTCCGAGATTGAGCCGTTGACCACGGTCTCGACCAGCATGTCGCCGAGGATGCGTTCGCGGGTCGCCTCAAGCCGCCGCTGCGCGAGGACGGAGTTGTCGAGGCCCCGGCGCTCGGCCTCTCCGGCGAGCAGTTTCTGGTCGATAACCTCGTCAAGCACCCGCCGGAACAGGTCGGAGGTGACATCGAGCGGCTCGCCCTCCCCGACCAGGCCCTGGGCCACGGCCTCACGCTTGACGTCGGACGCCCAGATGGTCTGGCCCTGGACCTCGGCCACGGCGCGGTCGCCCGGCTCGGGCGCCCGGTCCGAACCGCCGCCCTGGCCACAGGCCGCAAGCGCCAGAACCGCTGCGAGCAGAACCGGGACGAAGGGGCTGGAAGGCCGCATTTGGGCGCGCTCCGTCACGGGGCCGGAAAGGCCCTCGCGTTGACAGGGATAAGGTCGGTGCTTAAGTCCCGCCTGCGCCCAAGTCGAGGGGTTTTCGAACGATCGCGCGGCCCCCGCGCGCGCCTGTTGCAGGCGCATCGGGCCGCTGTCGCCGGGATCCCCTTCCCGGGCGCGTTCGTCGCCGCTCCTTCGAGACCTCCAGTACCAGAGCCCCTGTCGCTCGCCCGCCCTTCGGATCATCCATGCTCGGCATCGCCAAGAAGATTTTCGGCTCCTCCAACGACCGCAAGGTCAAGGACTTCATGAGCCGGGTTCAGAAGATCAACGCGCTGGAGGAGAAGTTCGCCGCCCTGTCGGACGACGAGCTGCGCATGATGACCGACGCCTTCCGCGACCGGATCGCCGGCGGCGAGACGCTGGACAAGGTCATGAACGAGGCCTTCGCCGTGGCGCGCGAGGCCTCCAAACGGGTGCTGGGGCAGCGTCAGTACGACGTCCAGCTGGCCGGCGGCATGATCCTGCACGACGGCGGCATCGCCGAGATGCGCACCGGCGAGGGCAAGACCCTGGTCGCGGTGGCGCCCGTGTACCTGAACGCCCTGCTGGGCAAGGGCGTCCACGTCATCACCGTCAACGACTATCTGGCGCGGCGCGACGCCGAGTGGATGGGCCGGGTCTATCGCTTCCTCGGCCTGGAAGTGGGGGTCATCGTCAACGGCCTGTCCTCCGGACAGCGCCAGGCGGCCTATGCGGCCGACATCACCTACGGCACCAACAACGAGTTCGGCTTCGACTATCTGCGCGACAACCTCGTCTATGACCGGCGCGAGATGGTGCAGCGTCCACACCATTTCGCCATCGTCGACGAGGTCGACTCCATTCTGGTCGACGAGGCCCGGACGCCGCTGATCATCTCGGGCCCGACGGAAGACCGGTCGGACCTCTATCTGATCGTCGACGGCATCATCAAGGAACTGATCCAGGACAAGACCACCTACGATCTGGACGAGAAGCAGCGGCAGGCGCTGCTGACCGAGGAGGGCTCCGAGAAGATCGAGGAGATCATGGAGCAGCGCGAGCTGTTCGCCGCCGACACCACCGGCCTGTACGACGCCGCCAACATCACCCTGGTGCACCACATCAACCAGGCGCTGCGCGCCAACACCCTGTACCAGCGGGACAAGGACTACATCATCAAGGACGGCGAGATCATGCTGATCGACGAGTTCACCGGCCGGATGATGCAGGGGCGCCGCCTTTCCGAGGGCCTGCACCAGGCCATCGAGGCCAAGGAAGGCGTGAAGATCCAGCCCGAGAACCAGACCCTGGCCTCGGTCACCATCCAGAACTATTTCCGCCTCTACGAAAAGCTGTCCGGCATGACCGGCACGGCGGCCACCGAGGCCCAGGAATTCCTCGACATCTACAAGATGGACGTCCTCGAGGTGCCGACCAACCGGCCGGTCAAGCGCATCGACCATGACGACGAGATTTTCCGCACCTCGGCCGAAAAGAACCTGGCCATCGCGGCCCTGATCGCGGAATGCCACGTCAAGGGCCAGCCGATCCTGGTCGGCACCGTCTCGATCGAGAAGTCCGAGACCCTCTCCGAACTGCTCAAGACCTATGAGTACGAAGTCACGCTCAAGACGCTGAAGCCGCAGCACGCCCATCTGACCGAGATGGTCATCAGCGAGGACGAGAAGGTCCGCCGCGAGGCGAAGAAGGCCTATCAGGCGCTGAAGGACGAGGATTTCGACATCGAGGTCAAGCGCGGCAAGGGCATTCCGCACAGCGTGCTGAACGCCCGCCAGCATGAGCAGGAAGCCTATATCGTCGCCGACGCGGGCCTGCCCGGCGCGGTGACGATCGCCACCAACATGGCCGGTCGCGGCACCGACATCCAGCTGGGCGGCAACCTGGAGATGCGCCTGCAGAAATGGCGTCAGGACCGCCGCAACATGGCGCAGGAGATCACGCCGGAGCTGGAGGCGGAGGAAGAAACCCGCCTGAAGGCCGACATCGCGGTGCAGAAGCAGAAGTCGCTGGCCGCCGGCGGCCTGTTCGTGCTGGGCACCGAACGCCACGAAAGCCGCCGCATCGACAACCAGCTGCGCGGCCGCACGGGCCGTCAGGGCGACCCCGGCACCTCGAAATTCTTCCTGTCCTGCGAGGACGACCTGCTGCGCATCTTCGCCGGCGACCGTCTGGACGGGATCATGCGCAGCTTCGGCGTGGCCGAGGGCGAGGCGATCAGCCACCCCTGGCTGAACCGCGCCGTCGAGACCGCCCAGAAGCGCGTCGAGACCCGCAACTACGACATCCGCAAGAACCTGCTGAAATACGACGACGTCGTGAACGACCAGCGCAAGGCCGTGTTCGAGCAGCGCCAGGAGTTCATGGATTCCACCGACCTGTCCGAACTGGTCGGCGAGTTCCGCAACGACGTGATCGTGGACCTGATCGAAAAGCACATGCCGCCCAAGGCCTATGCCGAGCAGTGGGACATCGACGGCCTGGACGAGAAGGTGAAGTCGATCCTCGGACTGGACCTGCCGCTGCACGCCTGGGCGGCCGAGGAAGGCGTGTCGAACGAGGAGTTCGAGGAGCGCCTGGTCGCCGCCGCCGACGCCCGCGCCGCCGAACGGCTGGAGATGATCGGGGCCGAGCAGACCCGCGGCCTCGAGAAACAGTTCCTGCTGCAGATGATCGACATGCAGTGGCGCGAGCACCTGGTCCATCTGGATCACCTGCGCGGCGTCATCGGTCTGCGCGGCTACGGCCAGCGCGATCCGCTGAACGAGTACAAGACCGAGGCCTTCAACCTGTTCGAGACGCTGCTGTACGAGCTGCGCCACAACGTCACGCGCTGGCTGATGACGGTCGAGTTCCGCTTCGAGGCGCCGCCGGCGATGGAGATGCCGGAGTTCCAGGAAATCCACCTGAACCCGGGCACCGGCGAAAACGAGATGGCCGACCCGCTGGCGCAGAATCCCGAAGGCATGGTCCAGGGCGACGATCGCGCCCGCCTGCCCGTCGACGTCCTGCCGGTCGGCTGGGAGCGCACGCCGCGCAACTCCGACTGCCCCTGCGGCTCGGGCCGGAAGTTCAAGCACTGCCACGGCAGCCTGATCTAGGGGGCCCCACCCTCGCCCCGCGTCCCGGCTTTGGCCGGGATGACGGGCTCGCCGCTTGAGCGCGGCATGAGGGGCCGCTATCGACCGTCGGTGTTCGCCACCGACGGGAGAGACTGATGGCCGCCCGCAAGGACCTGTTCTCCCGCGCCCTGTCGCTGGATCCGGATCGGCTGCATTTCGCGGCGCACAGCCATCATCTCTGGCCGGACGCCAGTTTTGACGCCCAGGTGCGGGCGTGGGTCGAGGCCAACCAGTTCGCCGACCGGAAGTGGGATCTGATTTTCGGCGACGTCATTCCCGAGGCCCAGGGCCATGTCGCGCGCGAGCTGAACCTGCCCTCGCCGGAGACGGTGGTGTTCGCTCCCAGCACCCACGACCTGCTGCTGCGGATCGTCTCGGGGATCGAGCGCAAGCCGGTCCGCATCCTGTCGACGGACGGCGAATTCCACTCGTTCCGGCGACAGGCCCAGCGCTGGGATGAGGCCGGCGAGGCGGTGGTCGCCCGCGTGTCCCTGGATCCGTTCGGGACCTTCGACGAGCGGTTCGTCGAGGCGGCGCGAGCGGGCGGCTTCGATCTGATCCTGGTCAGCCAGGTGTTCTTCCGCAGCGGCCAGACATTCGGAAGGATCGCCGATCTGGCGGCCCTGGCCGATCCGGCGGGGCCGTGGGTGGTCATCGACGGCTATCACGGCTTCATGGCCCAGCCGACCGACCTGTCGGCGGTCGCGGACCGCGTCTTCTATCTGGCTGGCGGCTACAAATACGCCATGTCAGGCGAGGGCGTCTGTTTCATGCATGCGCCGGACGGCTACTGCCCGAGACCGGTCGTGACCGGCTGGTTCGCCGAGTTCGGGGATTTGTCGGGGCCGCCCGGCGGAGTCCAGTACCGCAGCGACGGCGGCCGGTTCTGGGGCGCGACCTTCGACGTTTCGCCCCTGTACCGCTTCAACGGCGTGCGGCGGATGCTGGACGAGGCCGGGCTGGGCACCGCCGAGGTCAGCGCTCATGCCGGGGCGCTCATGGGGCGGTTCCAGGCGGCCGTTGCGGACGGCGAGGCCGGACGTCTGGCGGCGGCCGAACTGATCAATCCGCTGACCGGCGACGCCGGACGGGCGCGCTTCCTCGCCTTCCGGCATTACGACGCGCCGACATGGAAGTCGCGGCTGCTGGAGGCCGGCGTGGTCACGGACGTGCGCGACGACGTGATCCGCTTCGGCTTCGGCCTGTATCAGGACGCAGACGACGTCGAACGGCTGATCGCCGCCTGCAAGCGCGCGCTTTAGCCACCCGACTATCCCGCTCATCCCCGGGAAAGCGGGGATGAGCGGATCAGGAGAGAGACTCTGGCCGCTCTAGAAGAAGGTCGCGTCGTCGGCCTGTTTGGGCTCGGGCGCCTTGCGCTCGGCCGGCGGCCTCGCCGGGGCAGGCCGCGGCGCGGGTGCGGGCGTCACGCCCGGGGCAGCGCCCGGTGCGGCGCCGGGCGCTGCTCCCGGAGCCGGGGTCATGGGCGGCAGGGTCGGATAGGGCAGACTCTCCGGACTGCCGTCGCCAGGGAAGGCCTGCGGGGCCTGGGGATCGCCCGGTGCCGGCGTCGGAGGATCGATGCGGTCGGGTGCGTCCAGATCGTCGCGGATGAAGACCCAGGAGCGGGCGTCGGTGCAGGCGCAGGCCTTCATGAACCCCTCGCGGTCGCGCCAGATGACCAGAGGATACCGGGGCTGAAGCCCCGCTTCGCCGAGGTCGGCGGTCAGGCGGGCGACGAAGGCCCGACTCGCCTCGACCACGGCGCCGCGCGCCAGATTGCCGTCGGCCGCCGGAATGCCTGCGGCGGTCCAGCTACGCACCGGGGTGGCGGTCCAGCGCTGGTACAGGGTCCAGTCGCGGGTCAGCCAGAGCTCGGCGATGGTCGCGCGTTCGGCGGCGGTGGACTGGGCCATGCCTTCGCGGTCGGGGCGGGCGAACAGGATGATGCGCGCCTCGACGCCCGCCGCGCGCAGCTTGGGAACCTCCTCGCGCTCATACCGCTGCATGGCGGCGGAGTCGCGATAGCCGATGATGTACAGCGGCTCGCCGCCTCCGCCCGCCGAGACCCAGGAGGCCTCGTCGAGCAGGCGCTGGATCCCGGCCTGGTTGCGGGCCACGGTCACGGGCTGGAACCGCGCATAGTAGGTCCAGTAGGCCCAGTAGGCGACGCCGGCCAGGATCAGGCCGAAGACGGCGGCGAGGGCGGACCAGACGAAAAAGCGACGCATGCGGGGGGACGTCTCCAGCTTCACGGTTCGAAGACGTTAACGCCTAGCACCGAATTGGGTTGTCGCGCACGCCTGTGAGGCGAGTGCTACGCCATCGTCGGAATGACGAAGGAGCTGTCCGAATGCTCCAGGTCGCTGTCGGGCCAGCGGGCGGTGACGGTCTTGACCTTGGTCCAGAATTTCACCCCCTCCATGCCGTGCTGGTTGGTGTCGCCGAAGGCCGAGCGCTTCCAGCCGCCGAAGGTGTGATAGGCGACCGGCACCGGGATCGGGACGTTGATCCCGACCATGCCGACATTGACCCGGGCCGCGAAGTCGCGGGCCTCGCGGCCGTTCTGGGTGAAGATGGCGACGCCGTTGCCGTACTGGTGCTTCGACGGCAGGGCCAGGGCCTCCTCGAAACTGGCGGC
>Ga0164290_1001395_pt1 | contig 36588 bp, 31 predicted proteins | sample Micstemetagenome_FD_108782 | JGI IMG/M metagenome (GOLD analysis project Ga0164290, IMG submission 108782) | Contaminated culture microbial community from soil near Moab, Utah, USA - Microcoleus steenstrupii SON62 (Illumina Assembly) | ecosystem: Environmental > Terrestrial > Soil > Soil crust...
CAAAGCGGCCTGAGCTTAAGGGGGGCAGTAAAGGATATAGAAGAGATCGTAACAAAGCAAGGTAAACAACTGCTGATACTGCAGAACAATGAACTGCCCGTAATGTATAAGCTGAAATAAAAATGATGAGAGATAGTTTTAAGATATGGTGTTGTTTTATGCTGCTGACAGCATGTATTTCCTCCTGCAAAGAAAAACAGGAAGCTAAAAATATTTTATTTAAAACACTGGGCAGTAAACAAACAGGCATTGATTTTAACAACAAGCTCAGTTACGATAATAAGTTTAATCTTTTTAACTACATGTATTTTTATAACGGCAGTGGTGTGGGTGCTGCCGATTTTAACAACGACGGTTTTACCGACCTGTTCTTTGGTTCAAACCAGGGAGATAATAAATTATACCTCAATACCGGTTCAATGCGCTTTAAGGATATCAGCCAGCAGGCCGGCATACCACATGATGGTGGCTGGACAACCGGCCTGTCTGTTGTTGACATCAATAACGATGGATTAAAAGACGTATATGTATGCAGGGTGGGAAATTACGAAGTGCTGCATAGCAAAAACCAGCTGCTTATCAACCAGGGCGTTGATAAAGAAGGGATTCCCCGGTTTGCCGATCAGGCAAAAGAATACGGACTGGATTTTTCAGGGTTTAGCACACAGGCGGCTTTTTTTGATTATGATATGGACGGCGACCTCGATATGTTTTTGCTGAATCATTCTGTGCATGAGAATGGAACTTTCCGTCCACGAAAAGATTTTGCAGATACTTACCACGAATTATCAGGCCACCGGCTGTACAGGAATGACAGGAACATCTTTGTGGACGTAACAAAGCAAAGCAGGATAAACAGTTCTGCCATTGGTTATGGGTTAGGCATTGCTGTGAGTGACATCAATCTTGATGGCTGGCCGGATATTTATATAGGCAACGACTTTCATGAAAATGATTATCTCTACATCAACCGGCAGAATGGAACTTTTACAGAAGAAGGTGAACAACGGATGATGCACAGCAGCCAGTTTAGTATGGGGGTGGATGTGGCTGATATCAATAATGATGCATATCCCGAGATCATCTCTGCAGATATGCTGCCCGCAGACCCCTATATATTGAAACGGTCATTAGGCGAGGATGCGTATGATATTTTTAAATTTAAGATCAGTGTTGGTTATTCTCACCAGTACACAAGAAATAACCTTCAGTACAACCGCCGCAATGGGCTGTTCAGTGAAACAGGTTTGTACAGCGGCGTGGCTGCCACAGACTGGAGCTGGGCGCCGCTATGGGCCGACTTTGACAATGATGGCTTCAAAGACCTGTTCATTTCCAACGGCATACCTAAAAGAATGAACGATATTGATTATATCAATTTTGTAACGCAGGGTGAGGTACAGCAAATGATCAGGGATAATAATATGCAGGGCAAAGACCTTGCGCTGATCAATAAATTTCCTGAAATAAAACTGCCCAATAAGTTTTTTACCAACAACAGGGATTTATCTTTTACCGACGAAACCGGCAATATCATGGGAAACGAACCCTCGTTTTCTAACGGAGCTGTATATGCTGATCTTGATAATGACGGCGATCTCGACATTGTGGTAAATAATATTGACGCAACGGCAATGGTATATGAAAACCAAAGCAGCACAGCCGCCCGGCCATTTTCCATTACAATACGTTTAAAGGGAGATACAGGCAATATAGATGCCACCGGCGCAAAAGTGATTGTATATGCCGGCAACGAAATAAGGACCTATGAAAAATACCCGGTAAAAGGGTTCCTGTCAAGTATGGAAATTCCGTTACTGATAGGAATTAAAAATTCCAGCATTGATTCAATACTGCTGGTGTGGCCTGACAACTCTTACCAGCAATTGGTTACAGACACCTCATCCCTTTCAGTCAGGTACCAGAAAGGGCTGCCTCAGTTTAATTATACACAAATCACAGGAAAGTATAAAAGTATTTCACAGCAGGCAGAGGATATTACTGCGGCTACTGGTTTCAGTTACCTGCACCAGGAAAATCACTTTGTAGAATTTGACAGGGAGCCCCTGATACCGCACATGGTTTCTACAGAAGGACCCGCTTTGGAAGTGGCCGATATAAATAATGACGGGCTGGAGGATGTTTTTATCGGTTCATCAAGAGGAAAGAAGGCAGCTGTGTTTTTGCAACAGGTATCAGGTGTTTTTTTAAAAAGCCAGCAGCCTGCGCTGGATAAAGACAGTGTGTATGAAAATACCGGGGCCTGTTTTACAGACGTGAACAATGATGGCAAAACCGACCTGGTAATAGTAAGCGGCGGCAACGAATTCTTTGGACAGGATTTTCATAATACACCCAGGGTTTACCTCAACGACGGCCAGGCAAAATTTTCAAAACTTGACAATGCTTTCCCGGGTTTATACCTCACTGCATCCTGCGTCACGGCGGGCGATGTAAACGGTGATGGTTTTGTTGATCTGTTCGTAGGTGCAAGGGCAGTTCCCTGGGAGTATGGGCAAATACCAGCATCTTATCTGCTGCTGAATGATAAATCAGGAAAGTTTATTGATGCAACAAAAGCCATTGCACCCCAACTTTCGCAGGCAGGCTTTGTTACCAGTGCACAGTGGTTTGATATGGACAAAGACGGCGACAAGGACTTATTGCTGTCGCTCGAATGGGGCGGCATTGATGTTTATATGAACGATAAAGGAAAGCTGACCAAAACACCTCTTACAGATAAAAAAGGATGGTGGAATTTTGTTTTGCCATGCGATATTGACAATGATGGCGATATAGATCTGATTGCTGGCAACCTGGGTCTCAACAGCCGTTTAAGAGCTACAGATAAAGAACCGGTACAGCTTTACTTTAATGATTTTGATGGCAATGGAAAAAAAGAGCAGGTACTTACTTATTTTATCGGCGGAAAAGAGATACCCTTTGCCAATAAAGCCGAACTGGAAAAGCAAATGCCCGTATTAAAAAAGAAATTTTTGTATGCAGGCGATTTTGCAAAAGCATCACTGGAGGAACTGTTTGGTGCCGACAAACTGAACAGTGCCCAGCTCCTTACAGCAAATTATATGGCCAATGCAGTACTCATCAATCAAGGCAATCTTCGCTTTGATATGAACGAATTGCCCGCTGAAACGCAGTTTTCATCTTTGAAAGATGCAGTTGTAATCAATGCAAATAATGATCAGTTGCCAGACATATTAATAGCCGGAAATTACTACGATCCCAATATTGAAATGGGAAGATATGACGCTGACTATGGGTCGGTTCTTATCAACAAGGGCAATGGTAAATTTGTAGCCGAACCGATGCAGGGCCTGTCGGTAAAAGGGCAGGTACGTCATATAAAACCTATTACAGTTGGTAAACAGCAGGCTTATATTTTAGCCCGCAACAGCGACAGCGCACTGGTAATAAAATTTGTTCCGGTCAAATAGAACTTAGTCTTTGAAATACATCACAGGGTAGTAAATTCTTGTTCTCCATTTAGTGCTGTCTTTTTCAACAAGCCGGTTGGTAAGCAGTTTGCAAAACGGGATAGCAGGTGATGTGAGTTCAAAATCGTGTACATAATTATCTACGGATATAAATGCATCCTGCACTTTTTTAGTATCACCTTGTACATCTGCAATCAGGATATTGCCATGGCCGAGCATCCATTTGTAGGTGATCCTGCCAACAGAAGGCAGCGCTCTATTGGTTGGTATAGCAACTTTAGTAAGATAATGTATGCTGTCTGTAGTAAAAACATTGAGCATGGGAGAGTCTGCAGCCACAGCGGAAAAAGCCTGTATATGTTCCCTGAGATTGTTAATTAAGGAATAGATCTTTTCTGTGGAAGGATAGCCCTTTGAAGAATCATAGGTGAATATCAACGTGGAGTCCTTTACAAAATCCCGTTCAATCTTAACCCCATATAAATTGGTTGTATCACTGTAGAATTTTTCAATCGAAGACAGGATAAACTGCATATCTTCTTCCAGCGATTTGGCAGCCAGGTAAGCCTGTACTCTTTTTACAGGGTTGTATGACGTAGGTACCACGGTTCCCCAGTAAATATTCTGTGCTTTCATTTGTACAGGTACCAGCATCAAATCTGCAGACAGGGTGAATAAAGGATTTTTAATATTCAGCAGAACCGTATTGCTTGTATAACCTTTATATTCGAAAATATTGTCATGCCATTTGAGTTGGCCAGTAACGCTGTCGGCATTACCCGGCCACCATTTCTTCCATTCATTTTTATTGGTGAGCGCTCTGTAGATACCTTTGGGATTATTGTTTATGGTAACTGCATGCTTTACGGTAACATGGTTTGGGATAAGCCAATACAGTAATGCAGAACATACAATAACAGCAATAAAAATGAACAACAGTTTTTTCATACAAGGAAAAATGCTTGGCAATTAAAATTTCAGCAAATAAAACCAAATTCACTCATTAAATTGTACTCTAAATCTTGTTTTATGAAACGATTACTTGCTGCTTCACTTTTATGTTTGCTTATTTCGGTTGCAAATGCCCAGGATCCCTGGAAGATTACCGCTGCAAAAATTGATCCTTCTAACTATTACGGCATCACGGTAGCTAATGGGCAGATCGGTATCGTAAGCAGCCCGGAAGCCTTTAAGGTAAAAGAAGTGGTGCTGGCCGGTGCTTATGACCTGTATGGCCGCGGCAGGGTAAGTAATTTCTTAAAAAGTTTTAACCTGCTCAATATGTACCTCGAAATTGATGGCAGGAGGCTGAGCAATGCAGATGTCACCAACATGCAACAGGAACTGAATATGCAGCAGGCCAGCTTTACCACTTCATTCGACTATAAAGATGTGGCCACTGTTTCTTACACGTATTATGCACTCCGTCATTTGCCTTATTCTGTTTTGATGGATATCAGCATTACCGCAAAAAAAAATATTGCCATCGGCAGCGCCAGTGTAATGGAAGCCCCGGATGCACTGAAAGATGTACAGAATTATTATAACGAAATCGACAGGCCGCATACCACTATCAGCTTGCTCACTTCATCGGCCAAAAGCCCCACCGGTAAATTGCTGATGTGTGCCAGCAATGCGTTTATTTTTAATGAGCATCATGGCAGCGAACCAAGGGTGATACATGAAATGTGGGATAATAACATGCACCTGGTAAAATTCAGTAAAAAAATAAATGCAGGGGAAACCTACCGTTACTCCATTGTTGGCTCGTCAATTACCTCCGCCCACCATGATGATCCGTTGAATGAAGCAGAACGACTTACCATTTTTGCAAAATTGCAGGGGCGTGACAGGCTGGTAGACATGCACAAAAAAGCATGGGCCGAATTGTGGACGAGTGATATAGTAATAGAGGCCGCAGGTTCCAATGTATCAGGAGAGGTTGCACAAAGCCAGCAGGATGTACACAGTATGATCTATCACCTCTATTCCTTTGTACGGGAAGGCAATACCAACAGTCCTTCTCCAATGGGATTAAGCGGACTGGGTTACAACGGCCATGTGTTTTGGGATACAGAATTGAGGATGTTTCCTGCATTGCTGCAGTTGCAACCGGCCCTGGCCAAAGGCGTGATTGAATATCGCTTTGAAAGGCTTGAAGCGGCAAAAAGAAATGCATATGGCAAAGGTTATAAAGGCGCTATGTATCCCTGGGAAAGTGCCGGCAGTGGTGCAGAAGAAACGCCGGTATGGGCATTGAGTGGTCCGTTTGAACACCATATTACTGCTGATGTGGCATTGGCAGCATGGAATTATTATTGTGTAACACAGGATAAGAACTGGCTGAGAGAAAAAGGCTGGCCCATCTTACAGGCAACAGCGGATTTTTGGGCCAGCAGGGTGGAGCGGAATGGCCCGGGACAGTATGATATAAAAAATGTGGTGGCCGCCGATGAGTGGGCAGAGAATGTTGACAACAACGCCTTTACTAACGCTGCCGCCAAAGCGAATTTGCAATACGCAACAGAAGCCGCCAAACTATTGGGCATAGCGCCTGATGCTGACTGGATGATCGTGCATGCCAATATCCCCGTTTTAAAAATGAAAGACGGCATTACAAAAGAACATGCCACGTATAATGGAGAGGGAATTAAACAGGCTGATGTGAACCTGCTGGCTTATCCATTAAAAGAGATCACCGATGCTGCACAGATAAAAAAAGACCTGGATTATTATGCTGTGAGGGTGCCCAATGAAGGAACACCGGCAATGACACAGGCTATTTTTGCATTGCTGTATGCCCGCATAGGCGATAAAGAAAAAGCACTGCATTTTTTCAATGATTCTTACAAGCCTAATTTATTACCGCCCTTTAATGTAATTGCAGAAACCAAGGGCGGTACCAATCCCTATTTTGCCACCGGTGCAGGAGGAATTTTACAGGCAGTGATGAATGGTTTCGGTGGTTTGGAGATCACGCCTGCTGGCATTGTACAGGTAAGATCGGTACTGCCAAAAACATGGAAAAGCTTAACGCTGAAAGGTATTGGGATGGAAAAGAAAACTTATACGGCGAGATAGAACAGGCAGAAATACCTGCTCATTGCCGAAAAATTGAAAGCGGTAAAGGTGGTATTGCAACCGTTTGCAGCGGAATAAAGGAAAAAAATGTCTTAAAAGCTGTACCGGATTCCGTAAAATCTGCTACATTGCATAGCGCTAACGACATGAGAAAACTGGTTGCCATATTTATGCTTGCTGTTTTTACCTTCAATATTGCAGGGTACCAGCTAGTGTATAATTATCTTTCTCATAAGAGTGATAAAACCCTTGAACTTGCGCTGGATGCGGATAATTACAGCGATGAAGACCTGCTCGTATTTAAGCAACCCACTCATTTACCCTACTATAATAATTCCAGCGAATTTAAGCGTATAGACGGCGAAGTGATGATTGATGGGGTAAGATACAAGTATGTAAAATGCCGTGTGTATAATGGCAACCTCGAAATGCTTTGCATACCCAATAAAGCAAAAATGCAGATTGAGCAAAGCAAGAATGACTATGCAAAAGGTGCCAATGATTTTCAGCAGGGCAGTCCTGAAAAGAAAGACGGCTCACAAAAAACTTATCAAAAATCCATCAGCGAATATGAAGAACAGTCGTTGATCACCATCGACTGTGGTTCACACCTGATCTCAACGTCTTATGTTTTGGTACAATCCGTATTTGAAGAGAACCATTATTTTACTACCGTAGAGCAGCCTCCAGATGCTGCTAAAGCATAATTTCTTTTTTAAACCAGGCTCCTTCCAGCAGCCTTTATTCCTTTATTTATTTATGAAATTATTATCTGCATCAGCAGCCATATTGCTGTTGATTGCCGGTTGCAAAGAGGCGCCGGTTAAAAAAACTTATTTTGGTGATAACACTTTTACCTACTGTAAAACGGTAAAGCAGTTGAATGAAGTAGTAAAGGAAAACAACTTTACGCCAATTGTTGCCGGCCGCAATTATACCTATGCCAACATAGCGGCGTATGAGTGTATTGCCGGCGGGTATCCCAATGAATTTTATTCACTGGCTGGCCAGATCAATGACCTGAGCGAAATGCCCAAACCGGATACTTCAAAAAAAATAGACTATGAGTTTGCGGCGTTGCTGGCTTTTTGTAAAGTGGGCGAGGCGGTAACTTTTCCGGAGGGTAGCATGAAAGAGTATGTTGACAGTCTTAAAAAACTGGCCAAAAAGGAAGGTATGCCTGAGGAAATGTTCACTCATACAGTAGCCTATGCAGATACGGTAAGCAAATCTATTTTAGCCTGGAGTAAAAAAGACAGGTATGCCCAAACAAGGAGTTCATCCCGCTATACCGTAATTGATACCCCTGGCCGCTGGATACCAACTCCGCCAGCTTACTCCAGCGCAATAGAGCCACATTGGAATGAAATACGTCCCATTGTGATGGACAGCGCTTCACAGTTTACGCCACCCAAGCCAATACCATTCAATATAAAAGACAAGAACAGCGATTATTACAAACAGGTGGTACAGATCAAAAATGCAGGCGACAGCTTAACAGATGAACAAAAGCACATTGCAGAATTCTGGGATGATTTGGGAGGCAAGCTGAATGTAGCAGGTCATGTAATGTTTATTACAAAAAAATTCTCTCCTCCCGGTCACTGGATGAATATTGTGGGTATTGCTGCACAAAAATCAAAAGCCAGCTTTCGTAAAACGGTTGCTGCCTACACACTCACTTCCATTGCCATGTTTGACGCCTTTATTCAATGCTGGGATGAAAAATTCAGGAGCAATATGGTAAGACCCGAAACAGTGATCAATAAATACATGGACCCTGAATGGAGGCCTTATTTGCAAACACCGCCATTTCCTGAATATACCTGCGGACACAGTACCGTAAGTTCAGCATCTGCAGAAGCATTGACAAAAGCCTTTGGCGACAACTTTGCGTATACTGATACCAGTGAGCTGGAGTTTGGTATTGCCAACAGGAGTTTTACCTCCTTCCGCCAGGCAGCAGATGAAAACAACTGGGCGAGGTTTTATGGAGGCATACATTTTCACCCAAGCTGCCTGGTAAGTACGGAGTACGGACAAAAAGTAGGCAACTATGTGGTGGGAAAACTAAAGCTTGAAAAATAACACACGATCGAACGTCATTAAACTAATTATTGAAATGAAAAAACTAACTATTATCATCATCGCTGTTTTACTGCTGGATCAGTATGCCTCGTCGCAGGGTTGTGTGGCAATAAAAGGCAGTGGTTCAAGCTGTATAATGCCGCATCCGGACAGTATCAGTAAACCCGGATGGCAGGCAGGCACCAGCATCCGCTATTTCAGGTCTTTCCGTCACTTTTCCGGAACCAAGGAAAACAAAGAAAGGCTGGAGCAAAATACGGAAGTGATCAATTACACTACCATATTTGATTTTACACTTACCCGGATCATTAACGACCGGTGGTCTGTGATGATGGATATTCCCATCATCAATAATGCCCGTTCTTCTTTGTATGAACATGGGCTTGTAAACGGCTCCTATATTAAAAGAGAGCGCAATTCCATGCATTCATTTGGAGTGGGCGATGTTCGGCTGGCAGCTTACTACTGGTTATTTGATCCGCAAAAAGTAAGAAAAGGAAATATTCAGCTGGGGCTCGGCATCAAATTGCCTACCGGCGATTACGACTATAAAGATTATTGGCACAATGTGGGTGTTAATGGAACCAAAGAACTCCGTACGGTGGATCAGTCTATTCAATTGGGCGATGGTGGTACAGGTTTCACAGTAGAACTGAATGCTGCTTATAAGCTTACTACAAAGATCGGTGTGTATGGAAACATGTACTATCTCATCAACCCAAGGGAACAAAATGGTGTGAGAACATACCGGGAAACACTTACACCGGCCCTTGCCAATGAAGCCATCATGAGTGTGCCGGATCAGTATATGTACAGGGCAGGCTTTGTGTATGCGGTAAAAAAATTATCCATTGCAGCAGGTGCAAGGCTGGAAGGCATACCGGTTAAAGATATTATTGGCGGAAGTGGTGATTTTCGCCGCCCGGGTTGTATATGGAGTGTTGAACCTTCCCTCAACTATGAGTTTAAACATATCAGCCTTTTTGCCTCGGTACCGGTAGCGGTTGTACGCAATCGCACACAAAGCGTAACAGACAAGGAAAATTCTGTTACCCGGGGAACCTTTGTTCGTGGTGATGCGGCTTTTGCAGATTACTCTGTTAATGCAGGTGCCACTTTTAAATTTTAATTATCAACAACATCAAACAAATCTTCATGAAAAATAAATTCATTCAAGGCTTGCTGTTGCTTTGTAGTATGTGCAGCAGCGTGGTTGCATTTGCACAAACCGACCTGGATGCCATCATGATGGGCAAACGGCAGCTTTGCATTGGCCCCATGTACAGCTACAGCAGCTGGAATAATTACTGGGAGGGAACATTAAAAAGAGACAATCAAAACCTGGGTACGGTGTCCACGCAAATGTTTTCTGTGATGGGCGCCTATGGCGTAAGCGATAAGCTGAATATATTATTTGGTGCTCCTTATGTAAAAACAAAAGCATCAGCAGGCACCTTACACAGCATGAGTGGTGTGCAGGACCTTAACCTGTTTGTAAAATGGATGCCCATTGAACAGAAGCTGGGTCCTGGTACATTTTCATTGTACACAATCGGTGCTGTTTCTCTTCCGCTCACCAATTATGTAGCAGACTATCTGCCATTGTCAATAGGGCTAAGAAGTAAAACCGCCTCTGCAAGGCTGATGCTGGATTATGAATGGAACAGCATTTTTGCTACGGTATCCGGCACGTATGTGGCCAGGGACAATATTAATATTGACAGAAATTCTTATTATACCGATCATCTGATATTGAGCAATCAGGTGGAGATGCCCGATGCATCCAATTTCAACTTTCGTGCAGGCTACCGCAGCGAAAAACTCATAGCCGAAGCAGTAGTGAATAAATGGACAACATTGGGTGGTTTTGATATCACAAGAAATAATATGCCTTTCCCCAGTAACCGCATGAATGCCACGGTTGCCGGCGTAAATGTAAAATATGTGGTTACCAACGATCATGCATTGTCACTGGTATTTGGTGGTAATAAAACGGTGGCCGGAAGAAATGTTGGACAAAGCACCACATACTATGGAAGCGTGTTTTACATCATTGAGTTTGCAAAGAAATCAACAACAAAATCACCTGCTAAAAAATCATAGTCATGAAAAATATATTTTTGTTATCTGCCATAATGCTGGGTGGTTTAACAGCCTTCATCAGTTCCTGCAGTAAGGAAGTGGTGGGCCGAACCGATAACACCCGGGCACTAAACCCTGCCAAACTTGATACCAATGCAGGCACCTGGAAACCTATACTGCTTACTGCACCAACAGACATTGTGGTGGCAGCTCCCATTGCAACCAATACACCTGATTATATTGCCCAGGTAAACGAAATAAAATCGTTCCAGGCCAATCTTACCGGGGAAGAAAAAAGAGCAGTACAATACTGGAGCGCCGGTGCTGTATTAAGATGGAACGAAATTTTGAGGGAGCTGGTGGCAAAACGCAACCTGCCGCCTTTTCAGAATGCAGATGGCACTTACCCGTTCCCCAATGCTAATAACCCCCTGGCCTATCCGCAATTTCCATTTGCTAACCCACCCTATGCAGCAAGGGCTTATGCATATATCAGCGCAGCACAGTATGATGCCCTGGTAACTGCTTATCATTATAAAATGGTTTACCGCCGCAAAGCACCCTATAATACAGACTCTTCAGTAACCGCATTGGTACCCAGGTCGGAATTGTATTCCTATCCTTCGGAAGATGCAACAGTGGCCGGCGTGATGGGTGAAATGATGAAATTGTTATTTCCTGCCGACCAGAATTATATACAAACTAAAATAGAGGAACATAAAAGAGCAAGGATCATTGCCGGCGCCAATGTACGGAGCGATATTGAGGCTGGCGAAGCGCTGGGAAAAGCAGTTGCAGTAAAGTTTGTGGCAAGAGGCCGTGGAGACAGGGCCGGAGCAGCAGCGGGCAACCAGGCTATGTGGGATCAGTTAAAAACAGATTGTGAAGCAAGAGGGGAAGTGCCCTGGCTGAGTATGGAGTCGCCGGTGCGGCCTTGCATGTTGCCGGCTTTTGGAAAAGTTAAGGCATTTCTGTTTGATTCACTAACGGCAGTGTCCCTGATACCTGGCCCACCGCCATCTACCGGGAGTGAGCAATTCAGAATTGAAACGGAGGAGATCTACAACTTTGTAAAAAATCCAACAAGGGAGCAAACAAGAATTGTACATTTTTGGGCCGATGGTGTAGCCACCTACACACCACCCGGACACTGGAACGCCATTGCGGCGGATGATTTTATTGGAAAAGATTTTAGTGAAGTGCGCTGGGCAAGAAACCTGGCACTGCTTAATATGAGTATGATGGATGCAGCCATTGTATGCTGGGCTACTAAGTACAAATATTTTAACCCCAGGCCATCGCAACTGGATCCCAGGATAAAAACTACCACCGGTCTGCCCAATTTCCCTGCGTACATATCCGGGCACTCTACGTTTAGCGCAGCAGCCGCCACCGTACTCGGACATATCATTCCCGACAGGGCCAATGCATACAATGCCATGGCATCCGAAGCATCTGTTTCCAGAATGTATGGCGGCATACACTATAGGAGTGATTGTGAGGTTGGATTAACAACAGGGGCGAATGTAGGCGGATATGCGGTACAGAGAGCATTGACTGATGGAGCAGAGTAATACTGCGTTCAAAAGACTTTACAAATAATTTTATGTTTTAGGTATCGGCGCTGCAATTCTTTGCGGCGCATAATATTCATCTTCGTTTGATAGATATAAATTTTTTATTCGGTAAGTTTTATGTTAAGGCGGCGTAATTCTTTACATCGCCATTTTTTCTGTGCTTTTGATCTGTCAACAGGATGCTGTCAGGCAAACAGTACTTAACCTGGTGCAGGTAGTTTCGGGAAGCATTTCACTTACACGTTACAATTTTCAAAACAGGATGCAGCAAACAGCAGAGCAGCAGAATTTTTTTTGCTGTAGATTTATCCCATGAAGCAATTTATATTATTTTGTTTTTGTGCTGCAGCAGTATCATCAACAGCGCAACAAACCAATTACCCACCCACACCAGATAAAATTTACGGGCTGTTATTTAAAGATGTGCAGATGCAACAGGTTTTTCCTGACGGAAAAACATTTGTTGACTGCACACCTAAAAGAAAAGTGGCCGACATTATGTACCAATATGGAATGATGCGTGGCGTGCGGCAAAATATGCGGCAGTTTATAGAAAATAATTTTAACCTGCCTCCTGCTCCAACTCAATTAAACTATATACAACCCGAAAAAGATATTGCAAAACATATAAAGAATTTGTGGGGCGTGCTGAAAAGGGATGCTGATGTATCACCCAAGTGGGAAGGAAAGGAGGTGGATGGCAACTCTTTGCTCCCATTACCATATCCATATGTGGTGCCGGGTGGCCGGTTCAGGGAAGTCTATTACTGGGATAGTTATTTTACCATGCTTGGATTAAAAGCAAGTGGTGAAAAGCTGTTGCTTGAGAATATGGTGAAGAATTTTGATTACCTCATTACCAGGTTTGGCCATATACCCAATGGTAACCGCTCCTACTATGCCAGCCGCAGCCAGCCGCCATTTTTTTGTATGATGGTGGAAATGCTGGCAGGCATCAAGGGTAACAGTGTGTATAAAAAATACCTGCCTTCTATGCTGAAAGAATATGATTACTGGATGGAGGGCGCTGATGCACTTAAAAAAGGGGAGGCAATAAAGCATTCGGTTAAATTGAATGATGGCAGTATCCTTAACCGTTATTGGGATGAAAATGACATACCAAGACAGGAGAGTTATAAACAGGATGTTGAAACAGCAGATACAGCAGCACTGGAACTGGCCATGGTAATAAAAGTGGCCTCGGAGGAGCAATTAAAAGAAATACTGGACCGGCGCCGGAATGAAACCTATAGGGATCTCCGGGCTGCGGCGGAGAGCGGATGGGATTTTAGCAGCCGCTGGTTTACCGATCCCGGTAAATTATCTACTGTACAAACAACAAAAATGATTCCTGTTGATCTCAACTGTTTATTGTTCCAACTGGAAACAACGATTGCAAAAGCGCTTAAACTGAACAGGAAAATAAAACAGGCGTTGCAGTACACACGCAAAGCAACAGCAAGAAAAAAAGCGATCCTTACATATTGCTGGAATGCAGAGAAAGGTTTTTTCTTTGATCATAATTATGTGATGAACCAGCAAGCAGACATCATAACAGCGGCGGGTATCTTTCCTTTGTTTGTAAAGCTTGCCACACCCGAACAGGCAGTTGCTGTTGCAAAAACGATTGAATCATCCTTACTAAAAGATGGTGGTATTGTTACCAGCACTAACACTACCGGGCAGCAATGGGATGCGCCCAATGGCTGGGCACCCTTGCAGTGGGTGGCGGTAAATGGCTTTAAAAATTACAACCATACCAAACTCGCCAAAACAATTGCCCTTCGTTGGCTGTCGCTGGTTGAAAAAGTGTATGCCAATACTGGTAAGCTGATGGAGAAATACAATGTAGAGGACCTTACAAAAGAAGCAGGTGGAGGCGAGTATCCTGCATAGGATGGATTTGGCTGGACGAATGGGGTGTATTTGGGGTTAAAGAAGTTGTATCCGGGAAATTGATGATAGATAGTGCCTGGTTCAAGCTTTTTCGATATGAGGTACAGTTGTTGTGTACCAGCAATAAAAAGCAATTGGAATCAAACATACTCATCCTGATCATTATTGGACTGGCAGCACTTGGAATGGCCTGGATGCCTGCTTTTACAAAGGCCACCAAAATTTCTTATAGCATTTTATATGTGGCGGCGGGTGCTGTTTTATTTGCAACAGCAGGCAATTATCTTCCCTTACCCGACCCTATATTCGAAAATGCCGTCACCGTTCGGCTGACTGAAATGATCGTTATTATATCCCTGATGGGTTCCGGACTTAAAATTGACCGCCCCTTTTCAATCCGGCATTGGGCAGTGCCCCTTCGCCTAATGAGCATTTCAATGATCTTTTCCATTGCGGGAGTTGTTGCAATTGCATACTACGGGCTTGGGCTTAGTCTGGCAGCCGCAGCATTGCTAGGTGCAGTGCTGGCACCCACCGATCCGGTGCTGGCAGCTGATGTTCAGGTGGGTGCTCCAATGGAAGGTGACCGTTCGCATACCAATATGGCGCTTACCGCAGAAGCAGGCATGAACGACGGTACAGCATTCCCATTTACGTGGTTGGCCATTATGCTGGCCAACGGGGAGCTTGCCGCAAAAGGTTGGAGTGGCTGGTTACAATATGAATTATTTTATAAACTGGTAGCGGGGTTGTCAGTGGGTATTTGATGGGAAAAGCTTTAGGCTGGTTATTCTTTAAGTTACCCGAAGAAGTTGCAGGAGCCAAGGTTCGGGATGGCTTTGTTGCTCTCTGCGCCACTTTGCTTGTTTACGGTGTTACAGAGGCCGTACACGGGTATGGGTTTATCTCCGTGTTTGTGTGTGCTGTCACCATGCGGGGTTTGGAACGCCAGCATAAAATGCACAAAGCCCTGCACGAGTTTACTGACCAGATTGAGCGTTTGTTACTATGTATCGTATTATTACTCTTTGGTGGCAGCCTGGTGTCGGGCATACTGAATGAACTGGATGGTGAGCTTGTTGCGGCCGGGTTGATTTTTGTGCTGGTACTGCGGCCTGTTATTGGTGTGGTGAGCCTTTGGGGTACCCACCTTCATTTTAAAGAAAAACTGGCCATTGGTTTTTTCGGTATCAAAGGGATTGGATCATTTTATTATCTCGCCTTTGCCCTAGCTCACACCACCTTTGATGAAACGGGAAAGCTTTGGGCTTTAACTGCTTTTACTGTACTGCTTTCCATCATTTTACATGGACTTACTGCTACTTCTATCATGAAGAAACTGGAGGTTAGGTTCAAAGAGTAAACCACGTTTAGCGCCGTAAGCAGCAAGTAAATTTGCTTTGGCCTTCTATTTTGGTGCCAGTATGATTTTGGTGTGGGTCGCAACAAAGCGTTTATGACGGGAAACTGAGAAAAAAAATTTAGTTTTCCTCCCGGTTGCTCTTGAAATCCCCAGAAGTTTACAGGCATCAGTGCCCGACAACAAATAAACTTTGTATTCCCTTGAAAACATGGTTATCTGCTTACTTATGGGTTCTTCAATCATGAAAGCAGGAGTATCCATATCAATACCAAGTGCTTTAGCTTCCTCACTTCTGGCAACAGCGCAGCCATCATTATTTGTTAGAATAGTAACTGGTTTGCCTTCCAATTTTGGATTAAATAAACGTTCACTGGAAACGTAAAAATTATTACAATCAACTAAAGCAATCATCATTAAACATTTAAAATAATTTTTTTAACAACGCCCCACAGGCTAAAGTCCATCTCATCTGTAATAGAGATTGGTTGAAATTTTTTATTTGCCGGAAGTAATCGTATGCCGCTACTATTTTTGATAAAATACTTTATTAAAAATTCGCCATTTAGAACCGCAAGAACAATTTTTTTATTCGAGGGTTGGAGGCTTCTATCAGCTACTAGTATGGAATTTGGAAGAATGTGAGCATCAGTCATCGAATTTCCAGTGCAGCGAACAATAAAAGTAGATGTTGGATTAGGTCTTAAAACTGCTCTAAATCGATTGTTTCCTCAAAATAATCTGCCGCAGGGGAAGGGAATCCAGCTTGTATTAAACCCGGAAACTGTGAAACTAATATTGGGTTTGCCTTCAAGACATTTAAATTTTCAATTTCAGTTATTCTGAATGCTAATAATATTGGCAATTTGGTGCTAAAATTATAATCAGCCAATTTTTTTTATCTTTAGCGAGTAACAGATTGATAATAAGTGACTGATATTACTTCACGAAAGTTTTGGAGGGAGAAATATGTCTGAAAGAGATAATGTAAATATATTTATTGCATCCTCGGGTGAATTGAATTCTGAGAGGCAAGAAGCGGCACGAGTAATTCTGGATCTAAATAAAACATATAACTATTTATATCTTGAACCTCAAGATTATATTTTAGATACTTCTTCAGGAAATAATCCAGGTCACAACAGAATACAGGAAAAATAAATAAATTTCTTGATGAAGCTCATGTTGTTTTAATCCTTTTTTATTCAAAGGTTGGTGAGTTTACAATGGAAGAATTTGATAGGGCAAGAGAACAAAAGAAAAAAATCTTTCTATATTTTAAAGAAGGCTTTAAACCAACAAGCTCAAACGATGGGAAAAAATTTCAAGAGGTACTGGATTTAAAAGATGCTATTGAATCAAAATCCGAAATAAGATATGAGCCTTTTAATGAAAGTAATTTTTCGGGAAAATTTTATAGGGATCTAAACAAATACATTTCCGAGACCTATGCTCACCCCGGAATTTCAAATTTAACTACAAATGAAGAACCCCAAACCAATAGTTTACCTAACGATTATCCGAAACCTTCCCCATTATTTACTGGGCGTTACGAAGAATTAAAAAAGTTCGGTGATGCTCTAAAAGATTTTCGAATCTATGTTATAGAGGGTATCGGAGGTGCAGGAAAAACTCAGTTTTCTGCAAAATGTATTGATGAATTTATTAAAAACACTTCGAATGTAATATGGTATAGCGGTTCTTCGCTATCGAATTTTGAAACCTTCGTGGAAACAGCTGGGTATGGTGATTTATTAAAAGGAAAAAATAAGACTGATATCGAGCTATACAATGGATTGAAAGCTCTAATCGAGAAAGATAAAAAAGTTATTTTCTTAGATAATTACAATGAATATATTGACACTAGATTTCTTGGCTTCCTAAATACGGTATACGGTTATTTGCAAAACGCAACAATAATTTTAATTACTAAAACTGAACCATATATTCAGAATGGGCAGCCTCTATTAACAATTAAACTACAAGGGCTAGATTCATATGCTATAGAGTATGCAAGAAAATTGAAAATTGCAAATGAAAAATACGGTGCAATAGACGATGCGGAACTTATAAGAATTTGTGATGGGGTTCAAGGACATCCTCTGGCTATTGAGCTTTCTATGTGGCTCATGTCTTATGGGAAATCTGCAGATGAAATTCTAAAGGAAATGCCTACAATGGGACTTAAGCAAATTGAAGAGTTTAGCAAAAGGTTATTCTTTGATATTTTAAATCACAGCAGCACGACTGAAGAAGAACGAAATCTATTCTTAAAATGTTCCGCCTTACAAAGTAGAATAGCAGAATCAGAAATTAAGTCTTTGCATGAAGGAGAAAATCAATTAGCTGTTATTATCGGATTAATAGATAAACTATTGATTACTAGAAAAGATTCTTATTATGAAATTCATCCTCTAATAAAATCATTTGCGTACGAAATACTACCTGATAAAATTCCTTTTAATCAAGAAATTGCGGATTACTATATAAATCAACGTCTTCCCATATTAAATTCATTATTGGAAGAAAAAATATTTCATCATTTGTGTGAAGCAAATAATTGGAAGTCTATTGAAAGTTATATTGAACAACTTGGAGATAAATTTATTAACCAAGGACACCTAGGTTTGACATTAAAAATTCTGGACAAATTATGTTCCCAAGATTATCTACGCCCGAGATTTTATATTTTTTATGGTGATATTGCCCAAATTAAATCTGAATGGGATTCCTCTATTGATTATTACGATAAATCAATTGAATGTATATCAGATTTTGCCGTAATGGTTGAGGGTATTATAAAAAAAGGAGAAATTCATTTCAGGCGAGGTGAATATATAAGGGCGTTAGCGTTATTTGAAGAAGGACTTAAAATCTCTATTGCTAAAGATTCAAGTACCAATAAAGCCAGAGCTTTAAATGATATAGGTCTAGTATATATCAATTTTAATGCATTGCCTAAGGCTTATAGAAATATTAGCGCAGCTTTAAAAATTAGAAAAGAGATAAATGACATTGAAGGTATCGCAGCTTCAATTAATAATTTGGGTGTTGTAGTATTAAATGAAGGTAGAATCCCGAAAGCATTGGTATATTTTAGGCAAAGCGTAAGAATCTCTGAAGAGATTGGTGATAAGCGCAATATTGCAGTTTATCTTAATAATGTTTGTGATGCATTAAGAATCAAAGGAGAGATAAATGATGCTGAATTAGAAAACTCAAGAGCGTTAAACATTGTTGAAGAATTACAAGACAAGGAATTGTTCGCTGTTCTTTATTGTTCTTTGGGAGCTATAAGATTTGTTCAAGGAAAATATTCAGATTCACTTCCCTATTTTCTGTCTTCCATCGAAATTGCAAAAGAAATTGGCGATAAAAGAGTATTAGGTAAATCTTATAAAAGTTTAGGTGAAGTATACTTGGCAAAAAATGACTACTTAAACTCTTGTTGGTATTTTATTTTAGCATTCTATGTGTTAGATTCGATTTTATACAAATCAGAAGTGGAAAGAATTCTTACGTCACTAAAATACTTACAAGGTAAAATTGAAAGCACTAAAGTCGATGAACTTTTTGCTAGACTTAAAGATGAAGTTATAGTCAGTATAGAAACCGATAAAAATTTGAAATCAACATTTGAAATAGTTAAAATTCCAATTCATGTAGTATCAAATATAATTACCAAAGAGCTAGGCAGAAATGATAAATGCCCTTGTGGGAGCCAAAAAAAATATAAAAATTGCCATGGGAAAGCAAAATAATATCAATTTGACCCTTTAATTGACCCCACAAACGAAAAAATCCTTGCAAACATAACGTCAGCAAGGATTTTAATTTTTACTTGTAGTCCCGACAGGAATCGAACCTGTATCTAAAGTTTAGGAAACTTCTATTCTATCCATTGAACTACGGGACCAGTAACATTCAGCATTTTGTATACCGAATGTTGAATGGGGCAGCAAAAATAAGGATTGACACAATAGCTTCCAACTTATAAAATAGGGGATTTTTATACTAACAACTGTTAGTTTTTATTATCTTTACGGTATAAAAACACGAATATGCAAGTGCAGGATCTTGAAAGGTTATTCCAGGACAGGATTGACAAAGAGGTAAAAATTGAGCCGAAAGACTGGATGCCGGAAGCTTATCGCAAAACGAATATCCGCCAGATAAGTCAGCATGCCCACAGTGAAATTGTTGGTATGCTGCCCGAAGGTAACTGGATCAGCAGGGCACCCTCCTTAAAAAGAAAAGCCATCTTGCTAGCCAAAGTGCAGGATGAAGCCGGGCATGGTTTGTATTTATACAGCGCTGCAGAAACATTGGGCATGAGCCGGAATGAAATGATCAATGACCTGCACAGTGGTAAGGCAAAATATTCTTCCATTTTTAATTATCCCACATTAACCTGGGCAGATATGGGTGCAGTGGGCTGGTTGGTAGATGGTGCTGCTATCTTAAACCAGGTGATGCTTTGCCGTACCAGCTATGGTCCGTATGCAAGGGCCATGGTGAGAATTTGTAAAGAAGAAAGTTTTCACCAGCGGCAGGGTTTTGAATCGCTGCTGGTATTGTCACAAGGAACCGAAGAACAAAAGGCGATGTGCCAGGATGCGATCAACCGCTGGTGGTGGCCATCGTTGATGATGTTTGGTCCAAAGGACAGTGAAAGTACCAACAGTGATCAGAGCATGAAGTGGAAAATAAAAAGAAAGACCAATGATGAACTGCGGCAGCAGTTTGTAGATATGATCGCAGAGCAGATAAAAATTTTGGGAATGAAACTGCCTGATCCCGATCTGAAATGGAATGAAGAAAGAATGCACTATGATTTTGGAGAGATCAACTGGGATGAATTCTGGAATGTGGTAAAAGGAAATGGACCCTGCAATAAGCAACGGCTGGAAGCCAGACGAAAAGCGCATGAAGAAGGGCAATGGGTGAGAGAGGCGGCGATAGCGTATGCACAAAAAAGAAAACCCCAAACCCCAAAAGGGGCTTTAGAAAGAGCATAACAAGTCAAACATCTTTTATGAATACAATCATTAGGAAATTTTATTACGGCGATATCCCGGAAAGTGGAGGTGGGAATGAATTAAAAAGTGCTGAAGTTCCTCCCCTACAAGTTGGGGACGGAGGGGGTTGGCCGCTTTGGGAGATTTTTATAAGAAGCAAACAAGGTCTTGATCATAAACATGTAGGAAGTCTGCATGCAGCCGATGCAACAATGGCAATTGAAAATGCAAGAGATGTGTACACAAGAAGAATGGAGGGTGTAAGCATTTGGGTGGTGGAGAGTAAGCACATTACTGCATCCAATCCTGAAGAAGCCGGTGAATTGTATGAGCCGGCGGTGGATAAAGTTTACAGGCATCCAACTTTTTATCAGTTGCCGGATGCGGTGAATCACATGTAAATAATGCCTGCCTGCCGGTAGGCAGGGATAATTTTTTAATTGATAATTGACAATGGGAGTTCCCTCACAACACTTAATTGATTTTGTATTAAGCCTTGCAGACACAACACTTATTCTTTCGCAAAGAAACAGTGAGTGGTGTGGGCACGGGCCGGTACTGGAACAGGATATTGCCATCACCAATATTTCTTTGGATCTGTTGGGCCAGTCTAGAAATTTTTACCAGTACGCTGCTGAACTTATTAACAACGCTTCAAAGGAGCAGGGTCTCAAAGCCCCCTCTCCTTTAGGAGAGGGGGTTGGGGGTGAGGTGAATGAGAATACGCTTGCTTACCTCCGGAAAGAGAGAGCATTTAAAAACCTCCTGCTTGCAGAACAATCCAATGGAGACTGGGCACAAACAATCCTCCGGCAGTATTTATTCAGCCAGTTTCAATATTTATTATTTGAGCAGTTACAAAAAAGCAATGACGAGCAACTGGTGGCCATCGTAACTAAAGCACTGAAAGAAATTGCCTATCATGTACGCTGGAGCAGCGAATGGGTGATAAGATTAGGCGATGGCACAGAAGAAAGTCACCAACGAATGTTAAAAGCCATTGATGAATTGTGGAGGTATACGGGCGAAATGTTTGTGCCGGCTGAATATGAAAAAGAAACAAGTGTTGATTTTGATTTGCTGAAACAAGAATGGAATAAAAAAGTAAAAGATATTTTTGATGAAGCCACTTTAACAGTTCCGGAGAAGGTATTTATGCAAAGCGGTGGCAAAGAAGGAAGGCATACAGAACAACTGGGTTTTATTTTAGCCGAACTGCAATACATGCAAAGGGCTTATCCAAACAGCGAATGGTAAGAAATATGCAAACAGCCACCATCGATAAAAAAACACTCTACACTTACCTGGAAGAAATAAAAGACCCGGAAGTACCCGTATTGTCAATCATTGACCTCGGTATTGTAAGGAATGTAACAATGAACGGGGATGAACTGGAAGTGATCATTACACCTACTTACACCGGCTGTCCTGCCATGGATATGATTGCCGCCACCATCAAAATCGAACTGGCAACATTGGGTTTTAAAAAAGTAAAAATAACTACCGTACTGGCTCCTGCCTGGACAACAGACTGGATGACCGAAGAAGGAAAAAGAAAACTGAAAGCCTACGGTATTGCGCCGCCCAACCCGAAGCAACATGCCTGCAGCAGCCATTTGTTTGCAGAAGAAACCGTGCAGTGCCCTCAATGCAATTCATTCCATACCCACCGCGTCAGCGAATTTGGCAGCACGGCCTGCAAATCATTGTATCAATGCGATGATTGCAAAGAGCCGTTTGATTATTTTAAATGTCATTGATCAGTGTTGGTTTTACAACGCCTCTCATTCTTCATAAGTTACTAATATGGTAATTTGTTTACCACCAATGTTGGCACTGTTGCCTGGCTTATTTATAATAGTAATGCCGTTAAACTGCACTTGTATATTGTATTCGTAGCCGGGTGCATCTCTATAGCTGGGTGGTATTTTAGAAGGGCCGGCATTATCATATTTCATCAATACATCCACGCCCAAAACTTTATCATCGGTAATGCCGCTGCCAAAAGAAAAAGTAGCCAATCCATCAACTGCCGGGCCAACAGGAATGATGATTTTTTTCATTTTTACTTCCGGGGCACCTTCACTTAATTTGCCCAGCCGGGTGTAGCCATTTATATCCACATTGGCATTTTTGTACACCACCATTGCATTGGACCGGGGGCCGCCTGATTTGTTTCCATTGCCAATATATAAAAGTGGGTCGGTAGGTAACCAGTTCGTTTCGCTTACACCAGCAAATGTGTCATTTCTTGATCCGATGGCCGTGGAAATATAAGACTTTGCATTGGTGCCAAATCCCATTGCGGTAGAGATTTCCCCTTTTGCTGTGGTAAAACTTCCTATGGCAGTTGAAGTATTACCAGTAGCATTATTACGGTCACCCATAGTGACAGCAAGTGTTCCACTTGCTGTGGTAGAATTTCCCATGGCGATAGAATAACCTCCTGTTGCCCTTGTGTCATATCCCATAGCCGTAGAATAGTCACCTGTTGCCTCTGCGTAAAGTCCTGTAGCTACGGCAGCTCTGCCTCCAGCATAATTATTTTCTCCCAATGCTACAGAATAAGCCCCAATAGATGCTGAATTTTTTCCCACTGCAAACGAGCTTTCGCCACTGGCTGTTGTATTATTTCCACCTGCAAATGAATAATTTCCTGCTATGGCTTCATTTATTTTACCTGTTCTAAACGCACCATTGTTACTATTAAAGAAAAAGCTGTTGCCTGTAGTTGCAATTGAATTTTGCGATGTAGTATTGAAGTATATCTTTTTGAATGTAATATCAAAGCCCTTGCTGTTTAAATTGTCTCCATTGCTTCTAAACGTAAAATAAACCGGTCCTTTTGCATTAAAATCTGCTGGTGCAATAAGGGTATTGGTAAATCTTTTTAGATAACTATCCCTGTAATTGGTTCCGGAGCTTATCCATAAAGTATCGCCTGTGGCAAAACCAAAATCAGCAGCATTAAAGCTGATCTTACAATCTGCATTTACCCATGCATTGCCTTGTATGTTATTTATATAGTTGTTGTTCGGGCCACTGGGGTCAAATATCCTCCCGGTACTGTCTGCTCCCCAAATGTTTTGATAGATAGCTGCATTTGCCTGGGTTATTGTTTGTGCAGCTGTAGGAGCCGTATTGGTAACAATTCCTTTTTGTTGTATAACTAAATTGCCATCAACCGTTAGCCCTTCTACAGGTATTGCTGTATTGGCATTTGGGTTGATACTTATATATTTTCTGTTGGTAAATGCTGCACTGTCACCCTTTGCCTGCCAAACCGCATCCGTAGCCCCACCAGCGGTAGCAGCCTGCCAGGAACTGCCATTGTAAAACCAAAGACTGTTAGTGGCATTGCTAAAAATAAGCAGTCCTTTGGCTGGACTCTGAACGGCATTGGTATCTGCCACCCTCGGCAACAATAAACCTTTATTGGTGCTCTGCAATTCAAGCAGGGCACTGGCATTTGGTAAAGTTGTGCCGATACCTACATTCTGGCTGCTGCCTGTAAGACCTGCAAAAAGCAACAGCAAAAGAAATGGATACCTGATCATATTTTTTCAGAAAGTTTTTGGTGAGTTATTTTTTGCACGGATGAAAGTCTTTACACGGGATAGATTTTTTTCACGCAGCAATTTATTCTACCTGCTACACCCGGCCTATAGCAGATATCTGTCATTTTTAAACCCTTTTTAATTCAAATGGTTATGTTTGGAAAATAAAGTAAAGGATACAATGAATGAGATAAAGCCGGTTTCACCAGATGAATTTATTCAAACAGCCAAAACCAACAGGCAACTTGGATTGGTGAATTACGAGGATTTTTTTGCTGCTCAAATAAAGGAAGCACCCAATTTTGCCATCGGGCCATATTACTGGTTCATAGGCGATAATTCGAAGATGCTGATCACCGCTGCCAGTGATAATATTGACCAGCTTACACCTTTTACCCAGCAGGAATGGGTAAATAATTCCGCTTTCTTTTTTGCAGAGAATATCCATGCAGAAGACAGCTTTTATGTATTATCTGCCCTGCAGCTGGCCATTGCAAAAATAGAGGCATTGCCAGATGATAGGCAATCAGATGTGCGGGTGAATATTTATGCAAGAATGCTGAATGCAGAAAAAAAATACCGCTGGGTGTTGATCCAGATACCAGGATTATATATTAATAAAGAAACAAGGGGCACCTGCGGATTAATAATGGTAACTGATCTGTCGCACTTTAATTTTAATGGCCGGCCGGTAATGATGACACTTACTGATAAAGTGAATAACAGGAACGAGTACTTTCATATTGCCAGTGATGAAATGAAACTGGTAAATGCAGCACTTCCTAATATTACCAGGCAGGAACAAAAGATCCTTCAATTAATGGCAAAGGGTTTTAACACACCGCAAATAGTAAAGGAACTTACCATTGCCTACAGTACAGTAGAAAATCACAAGCGTAACCTCCGCAAAAAAACCAATACCAAAACTTCTGCCGAATTGGTACACTATGTAATGACGAATAATCTTTTATAAAAATGCCGTGACATATTTAAGCGAAGCGCTTTTCAAATGCCACTAAATAATCCTACCTTTCACTTATACTAACTCCCGCTGTATGTTATTGGATATTTTTGTTTATTTTGAAGAAGCTGCGCAGGTTTCGGTGGCATTTATTATTGGTGCCGTAATTGGACTGGAAAGGGAATTCCGAAGTAAGCCCGCAGGTTTCCGTACCATGATTTTGATCTGCGTAGGGTCTTGTTTATATACTATTCTTTCAAAAGAAAGCAACGGTGTAAGTCCTGACCGTATTGCCAGTAATATTGTTACCGGTATTGGCTTTATTGGTGCCGGGGTGATTTTTAAAGAAGGTATTTCTGTAAATGGTTTAATTACGGCAGCACTGATCTGGATCACCGCAGCACTGGGTATGGCCGTGGGGTACCACAATTATCCCATTGCTATTGTGGTGGCATCCATGGTGGTGGTGGCCTTATTCGTATTGGAGCCGGTGCAAAGATTTATCAACAACCTGCACAAGGTAAAAGACTACCGCATCAAGGCCAATGGCGACGGGGAGGTGTTAAGAAACCAGCTGGATAATTTTTTAACCATGGCAGAAGCCAATTTCAGGTGCATGAAAGTGCTAAAGGAAGATAACAATGCCGTTTACATTTACAGGATCGGCACACCCAACCGTAATTATGATGCGGTAAATAATTTTTTACTGATGCACAAAGATGTGCAAACATTCGATTCATAATTCCATCTATATGTCATCAATTCTATTGGAGATTCAGCAGCAGGTTGCGTACATTACATTAAATCGGCCGGAGAAATTCAATTCCTTTAACCGGGAAATGGCCTTGCTGATGCAGGCAAAACTGGACGAAGCAGCTTCTTTACATGAAGTTCGTTGTGTGTATATAACAGGTTCGGGTAAAGCATTTTGTGCCGGCCAGGATATCAGCGAACTCACCGGCGATAATAAAATAGAGATCAAACAAATATTATCAGAGCACTACAACCCCATTGTTAAAAGGATACGCAATCTACCCAAACCGGTTGTATGTGCCGTAAACGGCGTGGCAGCCGGCGCTGGTGCCAATATTGCTTTGTGTTGTGATGTGGTGGTGGCTGCCGATTCCGCAGCTTTTATTCAGGCATTCAGTAAGATTGGCTTGATACCAGACAGCGGTGGTACGTTTACGTTACCAAGACTGATCGGTTGGCAAAAAGCAAGTGCCTTGATGATGACCGGCGATAAAGTACCAGCAGCAGAAGCAGAAAAAATAGGGATGATATACAAAGTGTTTAACGCGGACAGCTTTGAAGCAGCATCAAAAAAAATAGCCACTACATTGGCCAGCATGCCCACAAAAGGCCTGGCGTATACCAAACATGCCCTCAACCAGGCATTCAACAACAGTTGGGAAGAACAATTACTGATGGAAGATGAATACCAGCAAAAGGCAGCGCTCACTTTCGATTACACCGAGGGCATCAATGCGTTTTTGGAAAAGAGAGTTCCCGTGTTTACGGGAGAATAGAAAATGAGGAGTGAGAAACCTGCCTGCCGGCAGGCAGGTAAGAAAATTAAAATTCGTGCCCATTCGTTTAATTCATGGCAAAAATCATCCGGCGTCAAAGGTCCTTGCGATTGTGTCTGCAGCAAAGATCTATCTGTGTTCATCTGTGAAATCTGTGGCAAAAATTCATTTGTGTCCTTTAGTGTAGTTTATTGCAAAACAATTTTGTAAAGGATGCATTCGTGTAATTCGTGGCGGATAACTCATCTGTGTTCATCTGTGTAATCCCCGCGTGAATGAATTCATTCGGGCAGGTGTGGCTAAATTCCTTTTCTTTGCACATGGCAATCAATAACAAGATCATCATCATCACTGCACCATCCGGGGCCGGTAAAACTTCCATCACACACCATCTCATGCAGGTATTTCCTCAACTGGCGTTTTCTGTTTCTGCCGCCACCAGAAAAGCCAGGGGAAATGAAAAAGATGGGGTGGATTATTATTTTATGAGTGCCGATGATTTTCAGCAAAAGATACAGGCTAACGAATTTGTAGAATGGGAAATGGTGTACGAAGGGAAATTTTATGGTACGTTAAAATCCGAAATGCAACGAATCTGGAATAATGAACAGGTACCCATTTTAGATATTGATGTAAAAGGAGCCATCCATGTAAAACAGCAATATCCAGATACGGCCCTCACTATTTTTATTGAACCGCCTTCCGTGGAAGAACTCAAAAAAAGACTCGAAAGCCGGGGCACCGAAACGGCGGAATCGCTGGCAGCGAGGGTAAACAAAGCCTCTTATGAAATTTCTTTTAAAGACCAGTTTGATAAAAGTATCATCAACGATAACCTGCAGCAGGCCAGGGAAAAAGCCGTTGCCATAGTGAAGGAATTTATTGAGTCATAATACAGGTTGCTGCAAAAAGACAGCCGGTACCGCTTATAACGGCTGCAGTTATTGCCTGTAAAAATTTCAATCACTATATTTACGCTATGGAAATCTGGATCACCCCCTTTGCCATTCTTTTTTCATTGTTGCTGGTAGGTTTTTTTTCCGGTATAGAGATCGCTTTTATATCAGCGAATAAACTGTCTATTGAATTAAGGAGAAAGCAAGGCACCCTCAGCGGCAGGGTATGGGGAGAATATGCAGATAAGCCTGCTCAATTCATCGGCACATCGCTGGTGGTTTTCAACCTGGTGCTGGTAGTATATGGTTTATCATGGAGCCACTTTATGCAGCCTCTTTGGGAAATCGACTTCTGGAAAAAATTCAATACCACCAATCCGTATGTAAAGCTGGTGGTGGAAACATTGATATCCACCACGGTGTTATTATTTTTTGAATTTGTATTCAAGGCCTTTTTCAGGGCGAAAAATGACAGCATTTTAAGCAGTGGTTTTATCAGTGCCATTGTGCGTTTTTTCTATAACCTGTTTGCTGGTGTATCAAGCTTTTTTGTAACGGTGGCCGAATGGATACTGCGTTACCTCTTCAATGTAAAAGTGAATGATAAAAAAGATGCGTTTACAAAAATTGACCTGGAGCATTTTGTAAACCAAAGCAAGCACCACGAGGAAGAAGACAGCTCAGAAATTAACAAAGAGCTGTTTGAAAATGCCTTGTCATTGAGCGAAACAAGGGTAAGGGAATGTTTGATTCCCAGAAGGGAGATCGAATCGATAGATGTAAAAACCAATATCACCGCAGTCAAGAACCGGTTTATCAGCAGCAAACTGAGCAAACTGGTGGTATTTGAAAATGATATTGACAATATTGTGGGGTATGTACACCAGCTGGATCTTTTTAAAAATCCGCCGGATATCAATTCTATCTTATTGCCCATACCGGTTATTCCGGAGAGTATGAGCGCCACAGACCTGATGAATAAATTCAGCAAGGAAAGAAAAACCATTGCCTGGGTAGTGGATGAGTTTGGTGGCACCGCCGGTATTGTAACCATGGAAGACCTGCTGGAAGAAATTTTTGGAGAGATAAAAGATGAATATGATACCGATGAACTGATAGACAAACAAATTTCTGACAACGAGTATATTTTCAGCGGCAGGATAGAGCTGGACTATATCACAGAAAAATATGGTTTAACTTTTCCCGATAGTGAGGACACAGAAACCCTCAGTGGGTTTATTATTCAAAACAGGGACGAAATACCACGTCAAAAAGAAACCGTTATTACCGGCAACTACCAGTTTGATATATTAAATGTAAGCGGCACCCGTATTGAAACCGTAAAAATGAAAGTGCTTCGCCTGGCGGGCAGTTAATGACTGGCGGCAATACCATCGATCACTTTGGCAAGTGCCCTGTCCTTGTCCGTCACCACATCGCCGGCATCATGGGTGTTAAGCCATATGTCCACTTTATTGTACACATTGGTCCATAGCGGATGATGATCTGCTTTTTCCGCTTCCAATGCCACCCTCGTCATAAAGGCAAAAGCTTCTGAGAAATTATTAAAAGTAAATTTCTTATGGAGTTGATTGTTTTCTTCCTGCCACATAATAATTGATAATTGGTTAATTGATAGTAAATAATTCCTTTAGTTCAAAAACTGTGCGCTATTTTAGAAAGCTTCCGGCTATAATTGATAATTGGTTAATTGATAGTTGATAATTCCCTTAATTCAAAAACTGTGTACTACTATGCAGGTTCCCTGAGTTAGAACTAATTATCCATTAAAAAATAAGGTGCTGTTTATTCTTTATCTTTTCATTTGTCATTTCAATCACCAGCTGCACACCTTGTAATGATTTAATGGACTGGATAAGGTCTTTTAGTTCTTCCGGCGAAAGCGGGTCGCCTTTGATAAGCCACAAAAAATCGAGGTGTTTAAATTCGGGCAACAGGTACTCACCGTCAAACTGGTTGTTGTATAAATAATGGGTGAGTGATATGGAAGGCACTTTATATTCATAAATGGAAAAAAAATACTGCCTGGTTTTTTTTGACAACTGTATCTCGTATTCATGCTTGATCCTGAAATCAAAACCGAGCACCTGGTTCAAATGCCAGCTCATCAGGTAATTTTTTACCGGCGCCACAATGCCAAGCAGGATGGAGTCTTCAAAAAACTCCTGTGCTATCGATTCGTTATCTATTTTGAGTTTCATGTCCTGGCTCCTAAAGGTGAGTTTGGTAAAATAACCGGAGTGCCGGTATCAATAGAAAAGCTGCTTACGTTGTAAGCTTGCTGTTGTTCCTGCGGAGAACAGTTTTTTTAAAACACCACATCAAAAATCAATTCTTCGCTTCCCCGTTTCACTTTCACTTTTGCAGCATCCCCTTTTTTAAATTTGCTCAACGCTTCCATATAACCCTGCATATCAGCAAAAGCATGGTCTCCGATCTGGGTAATAATATCGCCTGCCTTCATACCTGCTTTCTCGGCGATCTTTCCTGCACTCACACCATCTGCTCTCACGCCATCACCCGTAAAACTGTAATCTGGCATAATACCCAGCGTTACTTTAAACCGGGTGCTGGTACCGGTTTGCATCTCTCTCGTTTTGGTAAACACCGGTTTGCCTTTACCATTATTTAATTCAATGGCTTTGTAGATATATTTCAGCACCATCAGTTCACCGGTATAATTGATCTTTTCCGCATCATCACTGGGTTTGTGGTAATCCGTATGCAGACCGGTGAAGAAAAACAATACCGGTATATCTTTCCTGTAAAAGGAAGTATGATCGCTGGGCCCGCTGCCACTGCTGTCGAATTTTACAGTGATATATTTATCCTTTGCAGTAAGTGTTTGCCCCCACGAAGGAGAGGTTCCGTAGCCACCTACCGTTAACGCATGTGTGCTGTCGTTGAGCCGGCCCACCATATCCATATTGATCATATAATGAACAGTGCTGAGATCAACTGTTGGATGCTCCACAAAAAATTTAGAACCAAACAAACCAAGCTCTTCACCCGAGAAAGCGATAAAAAGATAGTTACTGTTAGTTAATTTGGATGCTTTCAGCATTTTGCTAAGTTCAATCAGTGCTGCTGTGCCACTGGCGTTGTCATCCGCACCATTGTGTATGGCAGGATCGCCGGCATGTAATGAATTGTGGTCTTCACCATACCCTAAATGATCGTAATGTGCACCAATGACTACCGTGGATGCAGCTCCGTTATTGATAAACCCGGCAACATTGTGTCCGTATCTTTTTTTGTCTTCTACTGCTATTTTCAGCTTGATGTCAAGCGTTTCCGTTTCATCTTTTAAATATTTTTCTTTTGCTGCATTGGAAATATACACCACGGGTATAGCTGCCGGCTCAGTTTTTCTTTTTCCTTCAAACTGCAGTTCATCCTTAATTGCCGATGAATTATAAATGAATAAAGCGGTGCAGCCTTTTTTCTTTACCAGGGTTGCTTTTGTTTTGATAGCATCTTCCAGGTCAAAGTGCGGATTGTTTTTATTTTCTTCCAGCAGGTCTTTGATATCATAAAACCAGGGAGAACCGCCTTCCTGCATGGCCAAAGCGCAGGTGGCTTCCAATGACTGGCTGGGGCAGCAGGTAAGCGGAAAGAAATCTTTGTTTAGCTCAAGGTCGTGGCTGTTGATGATACAGTGTGACGAAGCACTCACCGCCCTGCCATCATTCACTTCAAACTGTTGTAAAAATGTTTGATTGTCACCTTTGGGTGTTAAGCCTGCATTTGAAAATGCTGTAATGATATAGTCCGCCGCTTTTTTCTCTCCTTCGCTGCCGGTTCTTCTGCCTTCTAATTTATCATCGGCTAAAAAGGCAATATGCGCCTGCAAATTGCTGATCACAGCCTTGTCTGTTTTTTTTAGTTTCTGGGCATAACTGTTGTGAAATAAAAAAAGAAAAAGGATAGATAAATATTTCATACCGGGGTTTGTTGGTGAAGCAAAGGTAGTTGTCAACAGGCAATGGGCAATGGGCAAATTGTCAATGGCAATAGGCCAACAATGTCGTTTACTTAAGAGGATATTAGATGTTGACTAATCACCTACGGGGCTAAAAGCCTTCGTTGGGCTAAGGTTTAATCTTGTCAGTACCGATAGCTATCGGGATAAACCCTGACGGCGGTTATGCTAAAGTAAACGATATTGAATAAGCAATGGGCAAAATGCAAAGGGGCGGTTGTAATAAACGCCAGTTAAACTTACAAAGTAACCGCACCATGGCAACAGGTACTTCTTAAACGTACACGCAATCCTATACATCTTGTATTTCATAAATCCAATCGTGATTTAATATTGAACATCGATCAACAATCCGCCCTTGTAATTCCTTATTCCCTGTTATCTTAGCTAAAAATTACTGTTTGTATTAATGACAAATTTTATTCCAATATTTCCCCTTGGTATTGTTGTATATCCCGGTGAAGATCTCAACCTCCACATATTCGAACCGAGGTATAAGCAACTGATACTGGAGTGCAGCAAAAATGGCAAACAGTTTGGCATTCCCGCTGTAATCAACGAAAAGATGAATGATATGGGTACCCTGATGGAAATTAAGGAAATAACCAAATTGCATGATAACGGCGAAATGGATATTAAAACAAAGGGAATAAAAGTATTCAGGATACTGGAAGTGGTGAAAGAAATACCCGATAAATTATATAGTGGCGCCATCGTTAATTATCCTCATAACCACGCCAACGGAAACAGTACCTTGATGATCAATGTGGTAAAGGCAATCAGGGAATTGCATGCAGTTTTGAAAGTGAGCAAGGATTTTAAGAAAACAGATGATCAACTGAATAGTTATGACGTGGCACATCACGCAGGATTGTCACTGGAAGAAGAATACGAATTGCTGCAGTTGCTGCACGAACTGCAACGGCAGGAATATTTAAAAAGGCATATTGTAAAAGTGCTGCCTCTGTTGGCTGAAATGGAAACCTTAAAAGAACGGGTGAAACTGAACGGACACTTTAAAAATCTGAGCGGATTTGATTTGTAAGTGTTTACCGTTTAAAGTTTGAGGTGTAAGGTTTGCCCCTCCTTATTGTGCTGCGTCTGCTATTTTGGAGTGCCTGGTTTTAATTCGTTCAGCTTTCAACTTTAAATCTTCAACTGTAAACTTTTTTATGACAACACTTTGCTTAGACTTTGGCAATACCCGTTTAAAAGCCGGTATTTTTTCAAATGATGTTTTCCAGGAAGATCTTGTGCTGGAGAACGGCAGTGTGGCCTCCATTGACACGTTGTTGAAAAAGTACCAGCCGCAAAAAACCATCCTTTCCTCTGTGATAGCGCATGACCCTGCCATTGAAACATTGCTGTCATCCAACACTTCTTTTCACAAACTTTCCAGCAACAGCAAACTCAATTTTACTACACCGGTTAGTAAACCTGAAACCATTGGTGCCGACAGGCTGGCATTGTGCGCCGCAGCTGTTCATTTTTACCCAGGTAAAAACAACCTGGTGATCGGTCTTGGCAGCTGTATCACGTATAATTTCATCGACGAACGCCATCAATTCCTCGGCGGGGCCATTTCGCCGGGGATGGAAATGCGCTTTAAAAGCATGCATGAGTATACCGCCAAACTGCCCCTGGTGCAAAAAGACTATCATTTTCCCATAATTGGGTACGATACCAAAACTAATTTACAGAGTGGTGTACAGGCAGGCATTTCCTTTGAAATCGGCGGCTGTATTGAGTTGTACGCCGAAAGGTATGGTAACTTTAACGTGGTTTTAACCGGGGGGGATGCAGGCTATTTTGCCCGTCACCTTAAAAACAAGATATTTGCGGACTTAAAATTTTTATTCAAAGGGCTTTACGCCATCAGCGAGGCCAACAACTGCTAATATAATGAGGATTACCGGATTGATTTTGACCCTGTTTATAGTTACTTTATCTGCCGAGGCCCAGGAAAACTCCCCTTACTCCCGTTATGGTTTAGGCGATATGGTGCCAGGACAAAATATCATTTCCCGTGGTATGGGCGGTATTGCAGCCGGTTATTCATGGCAGGGCGTAAATTTTGTGAACCCCGCCAGTTATGGCAACCTCAATTACCTGCCGCCCGCACAGGCTAAATATTACACCAACATACCCAGCCTAACGATTTTCGATTTTGGTTTTGAAGTCAATACCCGTTCACTTAAGCAGATCGAGCCAGCCGCAAAATATTCCGCCAGCAGCCCCATCATTTCTTATGTGCAACTGGGCCTGCCCATCCGCCTGAAAAAAGCGAATAAAAAAGGAATTTTTCTGGGTGCCAACTTTGGACTTCGCCCTATATCCAGGATCAATTATAAAATTGCTACCATCGAAAGAAAAGAAGGAGTGGACAGTATCGGCACCTTATATGAAGGCAATGGTGGGGTAAGTGAAGCGCTCTTTGGCTTAGGGCTTCGGGTAAAGGATGTTAATATTGGTTTTAATACAGGCTATCGTTTTGGCAACAAATCATACAGCACCCGGCTGTCTTTTTTAAACGATTCTGTTTCTTACTACCAGTCCAATTCAGAAACATCTTCCAATTTTGGAGGCGGTTTTTTTACATTGGGTACACAGTATGAGTTTCGGTTTAAGAAAGGAAAAGAGGGTGCCGGTGGTTCAGTTTTGCGGCTGGGGGCTTATGGTACACTAAAGCAAAACATGACAGGTTCTCAGGAAACACTGCGGCAAACCATTAAATACGATGCTGACAATGGTATATTCCAGGTTGACAGCGTTTTTAAAAGTTCGCAGAATGGTTCGGTGCAATATCCCACCAGCTATGGCATAGGTTTTACCTACAGGGACAGTGCCGGCCACTGGACCTTTGGTGCAGACTATGAGCGGTATAACTGGAATGAATATCTTTTTTTTGGACAGAAAGACAACGTGCAGAATACCTGGAGAATAAAGGCCGGGGCTGAATATTTACCTGCTGAAAACGGGAGAACAGCTTATAACAAATTCTTTAGTTTTATAAAATACCGTGCTGGATTTTATTATGGGCCTTCTTATATCAACCTCGGCAGGGATATGCCAGAGTTTGGTATCAGTGTAGGTGCAGGCATTCCATTGAAGCTCAGGCGCTCTGCTTATGAAACCCAGTCATCTTATCTTAACACAGCAATAGAGTTTGGCAGCCGTGCCAATAAAAACTCCAACCTGCGGGAGAGTTTTTTCCGTATCAGCTTTGGTCTTTCCCTCAGTGATATTTGGTTTAACAGGAGTAAATATTATTAACCAGTTTCATCAGCAATATGTTGAAAATACAATTGTATACAAAAGCAGCAGCATTGATTGCCGGCTGCTTTTTTTTATGCAGTTGTGAGAATGACCTTGGAGCAGTACAAAACATCAATGCAAAAGAACTGGGCAAGGATGAGGCAAAAGACATAAAGATCCGTTACTCGGTTGCAGGTAAAAAGAAAGCCATACTAACAGCCCCGCTGATGTATAAAGTGCAGGACACGGCTTCCTATATCGAATTTCCCAACACGCTGCATGTTGATTTTTACAACGATAAAGGCGACAGCATCGAAAGCAGGCTGGATGCCAAATACGCCAAATACAGGGAATCGAAAAGCGTGGTGTACCTTAAAGACAGTGTGAGGGTGATCAATGTAATGGGAGATACACTGTACTGCAAACAACTGTACTGGGACCGCAACCGCACCGGCCAGGAATTTTATACCGATGATACCGTACGCATCCGCCGCAAAATGCAGGTGATTGACGGTATAGGCATGGATGCCAGGCAGGATTTTAAAGAATGGCATATCGTAAAGCCGGTTGGGTTTGTAAAAGTACCCGGCAATGAGTTTCCGGAATAAGGAAAATTAATATAATACCAGTCCTGCCTTTCCCTGCTTGTTGTATTTTCACCTTTTAAAATCAATCAGTTTATGGAGTATCGTCGTCTCGGCAGATCCGGTCTGCAGGTAAGTGTGCTGTCTTTTGGCAGCTGGGTAAGTTTCAGCAAACAGATCAATGATAAGGTGGCCGATTCATTAATGGGTATTGCTTATGACAATGGCGTGAATTTTTTTGATAACGCCGAAGTATATGCGCTTGGCGAAAGCGAGCAAATGATGGGTCGTGTTATCAAAAAGAAAAAATGGGACAGGACTTCTTACACCGTTTCATCCAAAGCTTTTTTTGGCTGGAGGGGAAAAGAAAATAAGCCCAACCAAACTGGTAACAGCCGTAAGCACCTGGTGGAAGCCTGTAATGAAGCATTGCAAAGACTGCAGATTGATTATCTTGACCTGTTTTTTTGCCACCGCCCCGACAAGAACACACCTATTGAAGAAACTGTGTGGGCAATGAATCATTTATTGCAGCAGGGCAAGATATTATACTGGGGTACCAGCGAATGGAGCGGCGTAGAAATTATGGAAGCGCACCGGGTGGCAGAAAAATACAAACTGATAGGGCCCACCATGGAACAACCACAATACAATTTATTTGAGCGCCATAAGGTGGAAGTTGAATTTAATGAGATCTATAAAAATGTTGGATTAGGCACTACCATCTGGAGTCCGCTGGCCTCGGGTTTGTTAAGTGGGAAATACAATGACGGCATTCCCAAAGACAGTCGTTTTGCATTACAGGGTTTCGACTGGCTTAAAGACAGGTGGATGGTGGATGACAGGATAAAAAAAGTAAAAAAGCTGAGTGAGTATGCTGCAAAGCTGGGAACCACTACTGCCGCATTGAGCATTGCCTGGTGCATTAAAAATCCCCATGTAAGCACGGCCATTCTGGGTGCAACCAAAAAGCAGCAGTTGCTGGATAATTTAAAAGCCCTGGAAGTAACGGCACTGCTAACACCCGAGGTAATGGAGAAGATAGAAGCAATTATGAAAACCAAACCAGCATCGGCGGAATTTTAACATGGGTAAAGTAAAATTATTTGGTCTCCCTAACTGAGATAGTACAAAGGCTGCAATAAAATGGCTGGAGGAAAAAGGAATTGAAACGAGCCTTCATAATTATAAAACTGAAGGTATAACAAGAGAAAAGCTAAGCGAATGGACAAAGCTGCTTGGCTGG
>Ga0164290_1001396_pt1 | contig 36515 bp, 31 predicted proteins | sample Micstemetagenome_FD_108782 | JGI IMG/M metagenome (GOLD analysis project Ga0164290, IMG submission 108782) | Contaminated culture microbial community from soil near Moab, Utah, USA - Microcoleus steenstrupii SON62 (Illumina Assembly) | ecosystem: Environmental > Terrestrial > Soil > Soil crust...
GCGCCGAGCGCTTCGGCAAGGCGCAGGCCGAGCTGACCAGTGTGGCGCCGATCGTGGCCGAGCTGAGCACGCCGCGCTTCATCGCGCCGGGCGACCAGGCGCAGATCGCGCTCGACGTCACCAACCTCAGCGGCCAGGCGCAGACCGTCAGCGTCAGGCTGCAGGGCGAGTCGCCGCTGAAGCTCAGCGCCAACTCAGGCCCGGTGCAGCTCAAGCACCAGGAGCGCCAGGTGCTGCGCTTCCCGGTCGAGGCGGTGGCGCCCTATGGCCTGGCGCGCATCCTGCTGGAGGTGCAGACCGCCAGCGGCATCAAGATCCGCCGCGAGGCGGCGCTGCAGGTGCAACCGCCCTTTGGCATGGAGCGCGACGGCCGCCGTGCCCGCCTGGCGCAGGGTGAGAGCCTGCGCATCGCCCCCGAGCTGGTGTCGCGCTTCCATGCCGCCTCCAGCCAGGTCTCGATGGCGGTCAGCGACCAGCCGCCGCTGAACCTGGGCCGGCTGGTGCAGGGCCTGCTGGACTACCCCTACGGCTGCCTGGAGCAGACGACCAGCGGCGCCTACCCGCATCTGTTCGTGGACGAGGCGGCGGCCAAGGCCTGGGGCCTGAAGCCGCGATCGCTGGCCGAGCGCCAGCAGGCGGTCGACGCGGCGCTGGGCCGCATTGCCGGCCTGCAGGGCAGCCAGGGCGGTTTCTCGCTCTGGGGCGGCAGCGGCGGCTCGCGCTTTGAGCTCTACCTGAGCGCCTATGTGCTGGGCTTCCTGCAGGACGCCAAGGCGGCCGGCTTCCGCGTGCCGGAGGCCTTGCAGAGCAAGGCGGTGGCCTGGATGCAGGGCGAGCTGGCGCAGGCGCCGAACCGCTTCCCGACGCTGCCCAAGGAGCTGCGCTTCGACCGTCAGGCGCAGGGGGGAACCGCCAGCTTCAACCAGCGTGACTACGAGCTGGTGCGCGACAGCCACCGCCGCTTCGCGGAGCTGGCGCACATCGGCTACCAGCTCGCCCGCGAGCAGAAGGCGCCGCTGTCGACACTGCGATACCTGCACGACAGCGTGCGCGACCGCTCGCGCTCGCCGCTGCCGCTGGTGCATCTGGCGCTGGCGCTGAAGCTGATGGGCGACGAGCGCCGCTCTCAGGAAGCCCTGAACGACGCCATGCAGCGCGCCTACGGCATCCTGCCGCGGCAGACCGCGCAGGCCTGGGGCTGGTGGTGGGACGAGTGGCTCGGCGACTACGGCAGCGCGGTGCGCGACAACGCCATGGCGTACGCGCTGCTGCACCGCCATGGCGTGGACCACGCCCGCCGCGAGCAGCTGCTGTTCGACGCTGCCGACCGCGTGGGCAGCCGGCGCTGGAGCAGCACGCAGGAAAAGATTGCGCTGGTGCAGGCCGCGCGTGCCGCGGGCGGCCTGAAGCGCGACGGCCCCTGGAGCGCGCTGTTGCAGGTGGCCGAGTTGAAGCAGGCGCTGTCAAGCCGCAGCACCGAGATGCGCAGCTTCGAGGCCGGCCGGCTGGCGCAGGGCGTGCAGCTGACGAACCAGGGCGCCAGCCCGCTGTTCGTGGAGCTGGAAGGCAGCGGCTTCCCGCTGCAGGCGCCGGAGCCGCGCAGCGACGTCATCGAGCTCAAGCGCGACTGGCTGGAGCCCGACGGCAGGCCATGGACGGGCCGGTCCTTGCGGGTCGGCGAGATGCTGCTGGTGCGCCTGCAGGCACGCAGCAAGACCCCCATCAAGGACGCACTGCTCGTCGACGCGGTGCCGGCCGGGCTGGAGATCGAGAACCTCAACCTCAGCCAGGGCGCGCTCGAGCTGATGGTGTCGCCGGAACTCGGCCAGCAGCTGATGCAGGCCGGCATGGACGGGCGCATCCGCCACCGCGAGTTCCGCGACGACCGCTACGTGGCCGCCGCCGCACTCGACGGCAACTGGGTCTCGGTCTGGTACCTGCTGCGCGTCGTCAGCCCGGGCCGCTTCGGCATCCCGGCGCCCCAGGCCGAGGACATGTACCGCCCCGAGCTGCGCGGCGTGGGCGCCCGCGGCGGCGTGGTGGTGGTGGAGGAGGGCGGGCGCTGAGCGGATGCCACCGTGGCGCCGCGGCCTGCCCCCTCAGCCAGGGTGGCCCCGGCTGCCGGCGTGCCCGAGGCGTGGCAGAGTGGCCGCCATCCAGCTCAGCCCCAAGGCGCCGCATCGAGTGCCAGGGCTGCGGCGATCGGCGCACGGCGCGCAGGAATGTCGTGCATGAAGGGCGCGCATGAAGGGCGCGCAGGAGGGGAGGGGCGATGAACCAAGGGCAATACGGCGGGTCCGGAACGGTGCCGGCACCGTCCCAGCGCGCTGGATGGCGTGAGCCGCTGCGTGGCAGGCTGCCGTCGCCGGCGGAGACGGTCAGCCGCGTCGTCAAGAAGCGATCGCCGGGCAGCCGCGGCGCCCTGAAGCTGGCTCGGCGTTACGGCGACGCGCTGGTCTGCGTGCGCCACCGCGTGGATGCCGCGGGCGACTGGCGCTTCACCACTGTGGAACTGCTGGTCGAGACCGCCTTGCTCCGCCCGCGCAAGCCCCGCGTCGTGGGCGTGCGGGTCGCCTACCAGGAGCGCGATCTGCAGGCCGCCGTGCGCGCCGCCGGCGGGCGTTGGGATGCCGAGGCGAGGCTGTGGCGCCTGCCGCGCAAGGCGGCGATCGAGCTGCAGTTGACCGATCGCATCGTGGCGGAAAAGTAGCTAGCCATGGATTCGATAGCTATCCACTTATGTCCAGATGTGGCTACATGGAGCCATTGCTGGATTTCCGGGCTGCGGCCTACAACACGTTAGCCATACCCGGGCACCGAGTCGATGCATCCCTTGCGGCAGTTCGAACTTGATCTAGTTGCCCTAATTGGTCGTCCGACCAGCCTTCGACCCTTCGTGTGCGACGGGTCACCCCTTACGTGCGAAGCATTTATCGTTGGATTCACTCCCGCGTCAGCCTCATCTGCTGACTTCTGGGAGTTCTGGAGGCCTGGCTATGGTTTCGACAAGGCGCTGTGGTTCGAGTCCTACCTTCTTGATCGCCAAGCGAAACCGCTCAAACCGGGCCGTACGCGCCGCAATGCGATAAGCAATACACGGAAGGTGATTGAGTTGGTAATTGAGGCTGCTCATCCAGTGTGCTGCCTCGAAACAAACATCTACGCTGCACCTACCGAAGAAGCGAAAGACCTTTCGGGGCATCGGCGCATTACCGCTCCCATTGATTTCCTACTGTCAACGGTGCGGCCGAAAGTGATAGTCGCGCATGGCAAAGATGCCATTGCCCATGTTCGGAGTCGCTCATCTAACGCTGTCGTGATAGAAAGCAATCACTTCTCACGGGGCTTTTCGAATGATGCAGCGGTTCAGCTCGGTCGACGAATTGCAGAGAGAGCCCGGGATGGCTAACTACCCGCTGCACCGGACGCGCTGCGGCGGCCGCTCGGATGCCTCGCGGCTCGCCGTGCGCGCCGGTGAGCGCGAGCGTTAGGCGGCAATTGTCAAACGTACTGCCATTCTCCGAGCCGCACATCCGAATCCTTGATTCGCTGCAGCAATTTGAGGCCGCGTTCGAGAAGCGTTGTGAAGCCGCCCGTGCTCGCTTCGCGTCGCAAGACGAGGAGCTTCATGCTGAGCTCGACATGGACTTACCACGAAGATTGACGATCTGTATCGCGCCAAAGTGGGGGCGTGGGAAGGGCCGGACACGGATTGGTGGCACAACATGGATTTCTACGGCGACGGTGTCCGTGCTCTTCGCTTTGTGCTGGACAAGTTTCCCTCTGATTCAATCGCAGCAGTCGCTCAGTATCTGTCGGGGCGGCACGATGGTTTCAGCATGCTGATATGGTTCTGGGAAGATGAAATTGAGGAGGGCGAACCTGTGGGTGGTCTGTGGTTGAGCGCTCGAGAACTGCTCGTAACTCGATCTCTTGTAGAGGCGCTAAATTTTGCCGCCTAACCTTTCATTGCAGCGGACCTGCGTCACCTACGCTGGCTGGTCCGCTGAATTCAAACGTTTGGAGGCAGCAAGAGGACCGGCCCTCGATTCGTGAAGGCGATTGAGCGCAACCTGGCGGAGTTGCAGCGTGCGCAGCTCAACCGAACTACGCTTGAAGGGCTCGCGAGTCTTGATGGGTTTTCATCTCTTTTGCCGATGGTGATCTACACCGCGCTGTTCAATGACTACATCGCGCATTGCATGAAGGTGTTCGAGCGCAGCGGAAAGTCAGCTTCATTCTGGTATCTCTATCGAACCCATCAAGGGCCAATCGACACATTTGCGAAGAAGGAAAGAATTGATATCGGTTCGTTGGAGGTCGTATCGGCGAGGCTGAAGGAAATCCGAAATCTCACGCATTTCCATATCGATGCCAATTCTGTAATGGACCACAAGGCAGTGTGGAGGAGTGCGGAACTCAAGGGGAAAGAACTCAGCGGCGCAGTCAACGCCGCTTGGAAGATTGTGGATTTCCTTCGCGCGGAGTTTGGGGTCAAGGAGGTATTTGTTCCCGACTACTACAGCACCAAGTACGTTGCAGAGCGATTCTTATCAATGCGTCAGAACTTCGATGAATGAGCCATATGCCTAGGCACGGCCCGAATCAGCCACCTAACCAGTCGCTCGAGCCGACTCGCGTCGGTAAGTTGCCGCACGCGGCTCAGCTTCAACGTTGGGCAGCACCATGAGGCAGGGGCGCAGTGCCGATTGGTTGGTGTCCGCGATTTGGTCGGCTGTCATTTGCCTCCCTCTCTGCTTCTTTGGCTTTTACGCAAGCATGGCGCTAGCCCATGGCGGCGGCCCGCTGGTCTTGCTCTTCGCGCCCATATTCCCCGTCATGCTGCTTTTTGGTTCCGGGGGGCCATTCAGTCCCGTGCCGGAATGGCTGTTTGGCAGTCTGGCCGTGCTCGCCGAGTTCACCGGCGTGTTCTTCGTTGTCCACATCCTTCGCGTCTTTTTCGCGAAGCGTCGCGCGCCGTGATGCCCAACCCTTAATTCAAGCGGACGCGGACCTTGTTCGCGCTTTGTTGATGCCATCACCAAGAACTTGGATTCATGAATGCTGACCGTGGCCGGCTGAACATCGCCGTCAAACCGGACCGGATGCTTTACCTGGGAGAGAAAACATGAAGCCCATCCATCTGTTGAGCCTTGCCCTGACCGCTGCCATAGCGCCCGGCGTCCGTGCGGCGCCGGCAACCCCGCCGGCCCCGGCAACCAGCGCCGAGGCCGCCTGTGCCATCCACCTGGTCGAGCGTGCTGCGCTACCCGCCGTGCCCAAGACGGGCTTCGGCGAGGGGTGGACGGTGATCGCCTACGAACTCGATGGCTCCGGCAAGACGCTCAAGGTGAGGGTGGAGAGCTCGTCCGGCAACCGGGCACTGGACCGCAGCATGCGGATGTCCTACGAGCGATCGAGCTTCGCCGCCGGGGTCGTCAAGCAGGACTGCTGCGACCTGCTGTCGGCCACCAAGGTCCGGCTCTAGGCCGCACTGCGCCCAGCCGCTGCCCGAAGATCGGCGCCTGCGCGCGGCCGAGGCCTGCGTGGCCGGGTTGGGTGAACGCCAGGACCCGTCGTGCTGGGAACCGAATGCAGGAAGGAGCGAACCATGATCGACGGCAGCTGTTTGTGTGGCGCGGTGCGCTGGCGCTTTGCCGGCCAGCCCGATGGCGCCACCGCGTGCAACTGCACCGCCTGCCGTCGCTACGGCACGCTCTGGGCCTACGACTACGTGGACGAGGGCATCCAGGTCAGCGGCGAGACCCGGGCCTTCGTGCGCGGCCGGGCGCTCGAGTTCCATTTCTGCCCGGTCTGCGGCTGCGTCACGCACTGGCGCGGCCTGCAGCTCGACGAGCAGGGCCGGCGACGCATCGCGGTCAACCTGCGCCTGGCCGAGCCGGAGGCGGTGGCAGCGATCCCGATCGACCATTTCGACGGCCTCGACAGCTTCGACGACCTGCCGCGCGACGGTCGCTGCGTCGCCGACTACTGGTTCTAGGGGAAAGCACCGGGTCGCGTCATCTGACGCGGGGCCGGCTCGTCATGCCCATGAGCGTGCCCACAATCCCGTGGCCGCCGCCTTGGGGATTCACCACCATGCACACCTATCTGCTGCTGCTCCACGAACACCCGGCCGACTCGGCGGCGATCAGCGCCGCCCAGTTGCAGGACATCATCCAGCGCCACCAGGCCTGGGCCGGCGAGCTCGCCGCGCGCGGCCTGCTCGCCGGCGGCGAGAAGCTCTGCGACGACGGCGGCCGCCAGCTGCGCCTGCAGCAGGGCCAGGTGCTGGTCAGCGACGGGCCGTATGCCGAGGCGCACGACGTCATCGGCGGCTTCTACCTGATCAAGGCCGATGACGACGCCGCCGCCGAGCGCCTGGCCCGGGAGTGCCCGCATCTCGAGGGCCGTCAATGGATCGAGATGCGCCGAATCGACGCGCTGGGTGCGGCCTGAGCTCGACGCGACGCTGAGCGAGCTGCTGGCGCGCGAGCGCCGGCGGCTGGTCGCGCTGCTGGCGCGGCGGCTCGGCCTGGCGCGCCTGAGCCTGGTCGAGGACGCCGTGCAGACCGCCTGCCTGCGGGCGCTGGAGCGCTGGCCGCAGGACGGCCTGCCGGCGAACCCGGCCGCCTGGCTGTTCCGCGTCGCGCAACGGGAGGCGATCGACCAGTTGCGCGGCGGCGCCCGGCTGCTGCCGATCGACGAGCTCGACGACGCCGCGTTGCCACCCGCCGCGGCGCCGCCGGGCCGGCTCGCCGGCGAGCTCGACGCCGACGAGCTGGCGCTGCTGTTCGCCGCCTGCCACCCCGGCCTGCCAGCGGCCAGCCAGGTGCTGCTGGCGCTGCGCGCGCTGGCCGGTTTCGAGCTGGCGCTGCTGGCGCCGCTGTTCTTCAGCAGCGAGGCGGCGCTGGCGCAGCGCCTGGCACGCGCCCGCCAGCAGCTGGCCGGCGAGCCGCTGGGCCTGCCCGCCGGCGCCGAGTTGGCGCCGCGCCGCGAGGCCGTGCTGACGGCGCTGGCGCTGATGTTCCACAGCGGCCAGCTGGCCCTGGGGCGAGGCGGCGGCGCGGGCAGCGGGCTCGCCGCCGACGCGGCGTTGCAGCCCTGCTGGGAGGCGATCCGGCTGGCGCGGGCGCTGGCGGCGCACCCGGCCAGCGCCTGCGCCGAGGCCGACGCGCTGGCCGCCTTGCTGCTGCTGCATGGCGCCAGGCTCAGCGGTCGCATCGACGACGCGGGCGACATGCTGCCGCTGCCGGGGCAGCCGCGCGAGCGCTGGGACGGCGGGCTGATCCGGCTGGGTTTCGCGCACCTGCAGGCGTCGCAGCGCGGCGAGCGCCTGAGCCGCTGGCATCTGCTGGCCGGCATCGCCGGCGAGCATGCGCGCGCCCCCGACTACGCGCGCACCGACTGGCCGGCGATCGTCGGCTACTACCGGCTGCTGCTGCGGCTGGACGCGTCGGCGGCGCCGCGCCTGGGGCATGCGATCGCGCTGGCCGAGGCCGGCGATGCCGCCGAGGCGTTGCGCGCGCTGCAGGCGATCGAGCTGCCGCCGGCGTTGCGCGCGCACGGGCTGGCGGCGATGGCGCGGGCCCACGAGCGCGCCGGCGCGCTGGCGCAGGCGCGGCGGTGCCTGGCCGACGCGGTGGCCGCCGCTGCGCAGGCGTCGGATGCGCGGCTGCTGCAGAAGCGCCTGGACGCGCTATGAGGCGCTAGCGCGGTCGCGGCGGCCGCAGCCGGGCGTCGAACTCCCGGGCCTGCCCGGGCTGGTCGTGATCGGCGATGTCCAGCCACCAGCCCTGGGCGCCGCCGGCCGCCTGCGCGGCATGCAGCGCCGCCTCGGCGCCGTGCAGCAGCTGCACCGGCTTCCACGGCGAGCCGCCGCCGGCCTTCCAGCCGGGGGTGGCGGCGTCGCACACCGTCAGGCCCAGGCTGATCGTGAGGTGGCCGCCCATGGCCGCTTCGGCGTGCGCGATGGCAAGACGCTCGACCGCCTCCAGCAGGTGGTGGCCCAGGTGCTGGGCGCCGTCGCGGCCGGTGCCCGGCAGCAGCAGGGCAAAGCCGGTAGCCGACCAACGCGCGATGCGGTCGGCCGGCCGCGCGCAGACGCGCCGCAGCTCGGCGGCGATGCGCCGCAGCGCGAGGTCGAACGCCGGCTCGCCGTAGCGTGCCTTGAAGCTGGCCTGGTCGTCGACCTCGGCGCGCAGCAGCGCCAGCGCCTGCCCCTCGCGCTGGGCGCGTCGCCATTCGCCCTCCAGGCTCTCGGCAAACGCCTCGGCGTTGGCCAGCTCGGTGAGGCCGTCGCGGCGGCTGAGGCGGCGCAACTCGTCGGCCATGCGCTTGACGCGCAGCTGCGCCGTCACGCGGGCACGCAGCAGGTCGGCGTGCACCGGCTTGGCGATGAAGTCGGCGGCGCCGACCTGGAAGCCGGCGACCTCGAACGCAGCCTCGGCATGCGCGGTGACGAAGATCACCGGCACATCGGCCAGCCCCGGCTCGGCCTTCAGCGCCTCGCAGACCTCGAAGCCGCTCATGCCGGGCATCTCGGCGTCGAGCAGGATCATGTCCGGCGGCAGCTCCAGCGCCAGCAGCAGCGCCTGGTCGGGCCGGTTGGCGACGCGGATGCGGCCCAGGTCGCGCAGCAGCGCGTGCAGCAGCCGCACGGCCGGCGCGTCGTCGTCGACGAGCAGGATCTCGGCCGGGGGCAGGGCGGTCTTGGGCACGGCGGCATGCTAGCCAGCGCCTGCCGACCGGGTTGTGAGCAGTCGCCACAGGCCGCGGGCCGCCGGGGCAAACCCGCGCCGGCGGTAGGGGTATCGGCCGGGACAATCCCGCCCCATGCTTCCGAACCTGCTCGCCACGCGCAAGGGCCGCCTCGCGGCCTTTTTTGCGCTTTACATCACCGAGGGCATTCCGCTCGGCTTCGCCGCCACGGCGATCGCCTACCTCCTGCGCAAGCTCGGCGTCGGCCCGGCCGAGATCGGCGCCTTCGTCGGCTCCTTCTACCTGCCCTGGGCCTTCAAATGGGCGTTCGGGCCGCTGGTCGACGTGTTCCGCTCGCAGCGCTGGGGGCATCGGCGCGCCTGGATCCTCGGCACGCAGATCGTGATGGCGGCGACGCTGGCCGGCCTGGTCTTCGTCAAGCTTCCCGATCAGCTCTGGCTGTTCACCGCGGTGCTGCTGGTCCACAACACGTTCGCGGCGATGCAGGACGTCGCCATCGATGCGCTGGCCTGCAACAGCCTGCAGGAGGATGAGCGCGGCCTGGCCAACGGCATGATGTTCGCCGGCGCCGCGATCGGCCAGGCGGTCGGCGGCTCGGGCGTGCTGTTCCTCACCGCCTACACCGGCTTTCAGCCGACCTTCTTCTTCGTGGCGCTGGCGATCCTGATGGTCACCGCCTTCATCGTGCTGCCGATGAAGGAGGCGGTGATCAGCGCCGTCTCCGAACCGGCGGCCGCCGCGGTGCGCGGCCTGCGCGAGGTGGGCGCCGAGATGCGCAGCTTCGCGGTCGACTCCTTCAAGAGCTTCCTGGAGACGCGTGGCGCCTTCGCCGGCGTCGCCTTCTCGCTGCTGCCGGCCGGCGCGATGGCGCTCGGGCTGGCGCTGCGCTCCAACCTCAGTGCCGAGCTCGGCCTCTCCGAGAACGAAACGGCGCAGCTCGAGCTCTGGGCCAATGTCATCTCGGCCGCCTCGATGGTGATGGGCGGCTGGCTGTCCGACAAGCTCGGCCGGCGCCGCACGCTGTTCGTCTACCTGGCGTTGATGAGCCTGCCGGCGGCCTGGCTGTCGTGGCGCTTGCAGCAGCTGGGCTACGTGATGCCGCGTGCGCCCGGCAGTGGCGCGGCGCTGGATCCGGCGCTGGCGTCATCGCTGTGGGCCGCGACCCTGGTCTACAACATCTTCCTGGGACTGATGTACGGCACGCGCACCGCCATCATGATGGACGTCACCAACCCGCGGGTGGCGGCGACGCAGTTCACCGCCTACATGGCGATGTCGAACCTGGCGATCGCCTACAGCGCGACCTGGCAGGGCCTGGCGGTCGAGGCCTTCGGTTATCCGAAGACGCTGATGCTTGACGCGCTGCTGGGCCTGCTGAACCTGCTGCTGATCCACCAGCTGCGCCCGACCAAGCCGGGCGAGGAGAAGCCGGGCACGCCGGCCAAGCGTGCGCGCTGGGTGGCCGGCGTGCTCGCCGTCGTCTGCCTGCTCTGGGTCCCGTTCATGCTCGACCCCGAGGCCGCCGGCAAGGCACGCGGCATCGCCAACACCTTCTTCACGCTTGGCTTCATCGCCTCGGCGCTGATGCTGCTGGCGGCCGCGGCGATGCTGCCGCGCTGCTGGATGACGCGCATGGCACCCTGGGTGGCACTGGCGCTGCTGGCGATGTACGCCCGGCGCTTCTTCGAGCCCAGCCTGGTGCTGCACGGTGTGCTCGGCGCGACGGTGCTGCTCGGGGCCTTGCTGCTGGCCCGGCTGGCGACGCATCGCTGGGACGAGCTGCGCGCATGACGCAACGGCGGCGACGCGCCGAGCTGGCGCTCGCCGCGCTGCTGGCACTGCTGCTGGCGCTCGATCTGCTGCTGCCGCCGCCGCTGCCGAACGGACAGGGGCAGGGCGGCGGTCTGGTGGTGCTGGCCGACGACGGCAGCCCGCTGCGCGCCTGGCCCAGCAGCGACGGCAGCTGGCGCCACCCGGTGCGGCCCGACGAGGTCTCGCCGCTCTACCTCGAGGCCCTGCTCGGCTACGAGGACCGCGCGTTCCGCTGGCACCCGGGCGTCAATCCCTGGGCGCTGGCGCGCGCCGCCTGGGACTGGGCGCGTGCCGGTCGCATCGTCTCCGGCGGCTCGACGCTGACGATGCAGGTCGCGCGCATCATCGAGCCGCGCCTGGCCGAGCGCAGCCCGGGCGCGAAGGCGCTGCAGATCCTGCGCGCGCTGCAGCTGGAGCTGCGGCTGTCGAAGGACGAGATCCTCGCGCTCTACCTGAACCACGCGCCGATGGGCGGCATCGTCGAGGGCGTCGAGATGGCGAGCCGGCTCTACCTGGGCCGCTCCAGCCGCTCGCTCAGCCACGCCGAGGCGGCGCTGCTGGCGGCGCTGCCGCGCGCGCCGTCGCGGCTGCGGCCCGACCGTGCGCCGGCGGCGGCGCGCGCGGCACGCGATCGCGTGCTCGATCGGCTGGCGGCGCAGAGTATCTGGAGCGCGCAGACGGTCGCCGAGGCCAAGCTGGAGCAGGTCGCGGCGGCGCCGTTGCGCGCCCGCTGGCTGGCGCCGCTGGCCGCCGAGCGGCTGCGCCGCAGTGCGCCGGAGGCCGAGCGCGCCGCCGGCCGCGTGCGCAGCCTGATCGACGCGTCGCTGCAGTCGGGCCTGGAGCGGCTGCTGCTCGATCGCCTCGGGCAGTTGCCGCCGAAGGTCTCGATCGCCGCGCTGATCATCGACAACCAGTCGCTCGCGGTGCGCGCCTACGCCGGCAGCGCCGACTTCCACGACGCCAGCCGTGCCGCCCAGGTCGACATGGTGCGCGGCGTGCGCTCGCCGGGCAGCACGCTCAAGCCCTTCGTCTACGCGATGGCGCTGGACCAGGGCCTGATCCACAGCGAGTCGCTGCTGATCGACGCGCCGCAGAGCTTCGGCGGCTACGCGCCGGGCAACTTCCAGGCCGACTTCGGCGGCCCGGTCAGCGCCGCCGACGCGCTGCGCCGCAGCCTCAATGTGCCGGCGGTCGACCTGCTCGATCGCCTCGGCCCGGCGGTGGTCAGCAGCCGCCTGCGCGCCGGCGGTCTGCGCCTGCGCCTGCCGACCGGCGGCGAGCCCAACCTCAGCCTGATCCTGGGCGGCGCCGGCACGACGCTGGAGGAGCTGGTCGGCGCCTACCGCGCGCTGGCCAGCCAGGGCCTGGCCGGCACGCCCCGGCTGCACCCCGATGCGCCACGCCGCGAGGCCAGGCTGATGAGCGAGGGCGCGGCCTTCATCGTGCGCGAGATCCTCGAAAGCGGCGGTCAGCCGGGGCGGCCGTTCCAGCAGCAGCCGCGGCGGCTGGCGTTCAAGACCGGCACCAGCTTCGGCTTCCGCGACGCCTGGGCGGTCGGTGTCACCGCCGGCCACACGCTGGGCGTCTGGGTCGGGCGGCCCGACGGCACGCCCAACCCGGGCCATTTCGGCGCCAACACCGCGGCGCCGCTGCTGCAGGAGCTGCTGGCGCTGCTGCCCGAGGAGGCCGCGCTGGCGCGGCGTGCGCCGGCCAGCGTCAGCACGGCGGCGATCTGCTGGCCGCTGGGCGGGCGGGCCGAGTCGACGCCGCCGGCGCACTGCCTGCAACGGCGCAGCGCCTGGCTGCTCGATGGCGCGGCGCCGCCAACGCTGCCGGATCGCCTCGACGCCAGCCCGCTGTTGCAGGCGGGGGCCTGCGGCGAGCGGCTGCGCTGGCCGCTGGCGCTGGCGCCCTGGGTCGCCGACGCCGGCCCGGACTGCGCGCCGACGGGGCAGCCCGCCGCCTGGGTCATCAGCGGCGTCGACGAGGGCGCCCGCCTGCAGCTGCCGCCCGGCGCGCAGGAGCTGGCGCTGGAGCTGCGCGTGCAGGCGGCCGGCGGGCGCACGCCGCGCCTGCATTGGCTGCTGGACGGCCGCCTGCTCGCCAGCACCGAGCCGGGTGCCGGCGGTCTGCGGCTGCGGCTGCGGCCGGGCAGCCAGCAGCTCACGGTCGTCGACGACGCCGGTCGCTTCGAGCGCCGGCGCTTCGAGCTGCGCGGCTGACGCCGACGCCACAGCGCAGAGCCCCGGCGCTTGAGATCGCGCCGGCGTGCCGCTAAAAAGGCGCGGCGCTGCGACGGCAGCGACCACCAAACAGGGAATCGTCGATGAAGTTCATTGCCCATCTGCGTCTGGGTCAGAAGCTGGCGCTGCTGGTCGCCGTGCTGCTGGTCGTCACCGCCTTGCTGCTCGGCGTGCAGATGCGCGACGCGCTGACGCGGATCGAACACCTGGACCAGGAGCTCAGCGGGGTCGTGCCGTCGCGGGCGCTGCTCGAGGTGGTGCGTCTGGCGCAACTGCATCGCGGGCTGTCGAACCGCGTGCTGGGCGGCCAGGCCGACGCGGAACCGGAGCGCGCACGCCGCCAGGCCGAGCTCGAGCAGGCCGTGCGGCGCTTTGATGCGCTGGTGGCCGACGCCAAGCTCGACACGGCGTTGCGCGACGACTGGTCGACGCGGCGCGAGCAGTGGCGGCAGTTGAGCGCCGCGGTGGTGGCGCGGCAGCTGCAGGCGCCCGAATCCCTGAGCCGGCACACCGCGCTGATCGCCGGCTGGCTGGAGCTGCACGATCACCTGGTCGATCACTTCGGGCTCACGATCGGCGCTTCGCGGCACACGCATTTCCTCGGCATGGCGGGGCTGCAGCTGGTGCCGCGGCTGACCGAGTTGATGGGCCAGACACGCGCCCGCGGCAGCGCCATCCTGGCCCGGCAGGGCGCCTCGACGCAGGAGCTGGCGGCGCTCGCCGGCCTGGTCGGTCAGAGCCAGGCGCTGCTGAGCGAGCTGCAGATGACGCTCGACCGGAGCTTCGACGGCGGTGACGACGCGCTGGCGGCCGCGCTCAAGGCACCGGCCGCCGACGCGGCGACCAAGGCCCGCCAGCTGTTGAGCCTGACCCGCGAGCAGCTGCTGGAGGCCGAGCAGCCCCGCTATGCCGCCGCGGCCTACTTCGAGCAGGCCAGCGTGGCCATCGATGCCTACTACGCGTTGGCGGGAACCGCGACCGATGAGCTGCAGCAAGCGTTGCAGCAGGCCAGGTCGGCCCTGGTCTGGCAGGAGATCGGGCTGCTGGCTGCGCTGCTGCTGAGCCTGGGGCTGGCGCTCGCGCTGGGCCTGGCGATCTCGCGCTCGATCACCGCGGCGGCCGGTCAGGCTCAGCGGGCGGCGCAGCGCATTGCCGACGGCGATCTCAGCGAGGCGCTGTCGGCGACCGGTCGCGACGAGATGGCGCAGCTGCTGCTGGCCATGCAGACGATGCAGCAGCGGCTCAGCCAGGTGGTCGCCCAGGTGCGCGGCAATGCCGAGCAGGTGGCCACCGCCAGCGCCGAGATCGTCCAGGGCAATCTCGACCTCAGCCAGCGCACAGAGCAGCAGGCGGCGTCGCTGCAGCAGACCGCGGCGACGATGGAGCAGCTCAGTGCGACGGTGCGGCAGAACGCCGACAACGCCCAGCAGGCCAATCAGCTGGCGCAGGGCGCGTCGGCCGTGGCCCAGGCCGGCGGCGAGGTCGTCGGCGAAGTGGTGCAGACCATGCGCAGCATCAGCGAGGCGTCGAAGCGCATCGCCGACATCATCGCGACGATCGACGGCATCGCGTTCCAGACCAACATCCTGGCGCTGAATGCGGCCGTGGAGGCGGCACGCGCCGGCGAGCAGGGCAGGGGCTTCGCCGTGGTGGCCGGCGAGGTGCGCCTGCTGGCGCAGCGATCGGCGGAGGCGGCTCGCGAGATCAAGCGGCTGATCACCGCCAGCGTCGAGCGCGTCGAGCGCGGCAGCAGCCTGGTCGACCAGGCCGGCCGGACCATGGACGAGGTGGTCAGCAGCATCCGCCGCGTCAGCGACATCGTCGGCGAGATCAGCGCCGCCAGCGCCGAGCAGAGCGGGGGCGTGCAGCAGGTCGGGATGGCGGTCGGCCAGATGGACCAGGTGACGCAGCAGAACGCGGCGCTGGTCGAACAGGGCGCGGCCGCGGCGGCCAGCCTGAAGCAGCAGGCCGAGGGGCTGCTGCAGGCGGTGCAGGTGTTCCGGCTCGAGCCGCGCTGACGCCGGCGTCGACATCGGCCGCCTAGACTGCGGCCGATGTTGACTCCCCGCATGGCCGAGATCCTGTCGCGCATCCACCGCGCGAACCGACCGGCCTTCCACCAGCTCAGTCCGCAGCAGGCACGCATCGCCTACCGCATGGGCGCCGAGATCCTCGACCTGCCGCGGGCGCCGCTGGCGCGGGTCGAGAACCTCGTGGTCGCCGGGCGGCCGGCGCGGCTGTACGCGCCGGCGCCCGAGCGCCTGCCGGTGCTGCTCTACCTGCACGGCGGCGGCTTCACGATCGGCGACCTCGAGACCCACGACAGCCTGTGCCGGCAACTGGCGCTGCGCGCCGGCTGCGCGGTGCTGGCGCTCGACTACCGGCTGGCGCCGGAGCACCGCTTCCCGGCCGCCGTCGACGACTGCCAGGCGGCGCTGCGCTGGCTGTTCGCCAACGCGGACGCGCTGGGCCTGGACGGCGAGCGCGTCGCCGTCGGCGGCGACAGCGCCGGCGGCACGCTGGCCGCGGTCTGTGCGCTGCAGGCGCGCGACGAGGGGCTGCCGCTGGCGCTGCAGCTGCTGGTCACGCCCGGGACCTGCGCCCGTGCCGACACCGAGAGCCATGCCCGCTTTGCCAAGGGCTATCTGCTCGACGCTGAGGCGATCGCCTGGTTCTTCGAGCACTACATCGACGACGCCGACAAGGACGACTGGCGCTTCGCGCCGCTGCATGCCGACGACCACGAGGGCCTGGCCCCGGCCTGCGTGATCCTGGCCGAGGCCGATCCGCTGGTCGACGAAGGCCTGGCCTATGCCGACCGCCTGCGTGCCAGTGGCGTTGCCGTGCAGCTCGAGCTGGTCAAGGGCGTGACCCATGACTTCATCAAGATGGGCCGCATGCTGCCGGAGGCGATCGCCGCCCAGCAGGCGGCCGCCGACGCGCTGAGGACCGCATTCCAGCCATGAGCCATACCGAAACCTTCCGCGTGCGCTGGAACGAGGTCGATGCCCAGGGCATCGTCTTCAACGGCCATTACCTGAGTTACCTGGACCTGGCCGGCACCGGCTTCTGGCGCGCGATGGCGATGCCCTACCCGATGGCCTTCGAGCGCCTGGGCGTCGACTGGGTGCTGCGCAGTACCCAGCTCGAGTTCCTGCAGCCGGCGCGCTTCGACGAGTTGCTCGACTGCGAGGTGCGGCTGGCCGAGCTCGGTCGCAGCAGCCTGCGCTTCGCCGCCACGCTGCGGCGCGGCGCGCAGGTGCTGCTGGAGGCCGAGCTGCGCTACGTGATGGTGTCGCGCGCGACGCTGCAGCCCGAGAGCGTGCCGGCGGCGATGCGCGACGCGCTGCAGGCCTTCGAGCGCGGCGAGCCGATGCTGGAAGTCCGCGTGGGCCGCTGGGACGAACTCGGGGCCGAGGCGCAGCCGATTCGCGCGGCGGTGTTCGTGCGCGAGCAGGGCATCGCCGCCGACCTCGAATGGGACGGTGCCGACCCGGCGCCCGACTGCGTGCACGCGGTCGCGTTCAACCGCCTCGGTCAGGCGCTGGGCACCGGGCGCCTGCTTGAGCATGTGCCCGGCGTGGCGAAGATCGGTCGCATGGCAGTGCTGCCGGCCGCCCGTGGCACGGGGGTGGGCGCGCGGGTGCTGGAGGCGCTGATGCGCGCCGCGCGCGAGCGCGGCTTCCGCCAGGTGCTGCTGCATGCGCAGGCGTCGGCGGTCGGCTTCTACCGCCGCGCCGGTTTCAGCGAGCGCGGCGCGCCGTTCGAGGAAGCCGGCATCGTTCACCAGGAAATGACGCGTTCGCTATGAGATTCCCTGCCTGCCTGGCCGTCGCGGCCGCGTTCATGGTCGGCACGGCGCCGGCCGCCGAGCCCTATTACCCGCCGCGCCACGAATGGGCACGCTGCGCACCCTGCGCCTTCGACCCGGCGCAGCTGGCGCAGGCGGTGCGCACGCTGCAGCAGGCCGAGAACCCGGCGCCGCGCGACCAGGCGATCGCCTGGGCGCAGAGCTTCGGCAGCCGCGAGCCTTACTTCGGCGGCCTGCTCGGGCCGACCGCGGTGCGCGGGCCTTTGAGCGGGCTGGTGATCCTGAACGGCAAGGTCGAGGCGGCGTTCGGCGAGCCGGATCGCATCGACATGAGCCATAGCGTGACGAAGAGCTTTGTCAGCGCCGTCGTCGGGCTGGCAGTGCAGCAGGGCCGCATCGCCAGCGTCGACGAACCGGTGGTCCGCAGCATGCCGCGCGACGTGCAGGACGAACATTTCGGGAGCAGCAAGAACCAGGCGATCAGCTGGCGCCACCTGCTGCAGCAGAGCAGCGACTGGCAGGGCACGCTATGGGGCCGGCCCGACTGGGCCGACCGGCCGACCGGCGCCACGCCCGAGGACTGGCCGCGCGTGGCACGACACGAGGCAGGCAGCACGCACGAGTACAACGATGTGCGCATCAACCTGCTGGCGCTGGCCGCGCTGCAGGTGTTGCGCCGGCCGCTGCCCGAGGTGTTGCGCGAGCAGATCATGGAGCCGATCGGCGCGTCGAACGCTTGGCGCTGGCATGGCTACACGACGAGCTGGGTCGAGCTCGACGGCCAGAAGCTGCAGTCGGTCAGCGGCGGCGGCCACTGGGGCGGCGGCATGTTCATCAGCGCCTGGGACATGGCGCGCTTCGGCTACCTCTACCTGCGCGGCGGGCAATGGCAGGGCCAGCAGCTGATCGACCCGGCCTGGATCGCGGCGTCGGGCACGCCGTCGCCGGCGAACCCCGGCTACGGCTTCGCGAACTGGTACCTGAACCGCGGCGGCGCCAAGCGGCCGCTGCCGTCGGCGTCGGAGCGCACGGTGATCCACCGCGGCAACGGCCAGAACCTGATCGTCGTCGACCCGGAGCAGGACCTGCTGCTGGTGCTGCGCTGGGTGAAGGACGACGCGGCGGTGGACGCGTTCATCGCGGCGCTGAAGGCGGCGAGGCGCTAGCGGGATCCATTGCCCTTGTCGTTCTCGTGAGAGCCCGCGGGGGTTATCCACCCCCGCCCCCGGACCCCGCTTTTCTTTGCGTGCGCCAAAGAAAAGGGGGGAAAAGAAAGGCGCTCAATGCCGGCCCTGCCCTAGGGGCAGCGGCCGATGCCACCGTTGCTGACATGGCAACGCCAGCCCGCTTCTCTGCCTGCCAAGACACGGGAGCTAAGGCGGCCCGAGTACAGGCCGCACAGACCAGCGAGGACCATGGTGGTCGCGCCGCGAGATTGAATTGCGACGGAGGAATTCCACGAGCCCGCCCGTGCCGTGCGAAGGCCAAGGCAGAAAGCCGGCGCGGGCACGCGCCGGACATGACACCGCTGGACTACTTCGGGCTGGTATGTCCGGCCCGCAGGCGGGCCGGCTAAGCGGGCACGGCTTGGCAGGGCAGGGACAGAGGCCGAGGGAGTCCTCCGTCGCGATCCGCTCTCGCAGCTCGCTGGTGATGGTTCGCAGTGGCGAGTGCAGCCGGTACTCCGGCTGCCTTAGCGCCCAAAGCGTGCCGGGCAGAGGACGGGCTGGCGTTGCCATGTCAGCACACGCCGCTTCGGCCGACGACCTTAGGTCGCGGCCGGCATTGAGGCGCCTTTCTTTTCCCCCCTTTTCTTTGGCGCAAGCAAAGAAAAGCGGGGTCCGGGGGCGGGGGTGGATAGCCCCCGCGGGCTCTCCCTAAAAGGCACTCAACCCCGCGTCGCCCTCTGCGCCATCGCATCCAGCGCCTCGGCAATGCGGTCCGTGGTCGTCGCCACCTCGGGCAGCCGCTCGCGGGCCTTGACCAGACCCTGGTCGGTCAGCGCGGCGCGGAACAGCAGCCATTGCTGCTGCGCCAGTTGCAGGTCCTGCCGCTGCGCGGCGCCGAGCTGCTGCAGACCGACGGCGTCGAGCGCCGACGAGAACTCGATCAGGGCCTGGGCGGCGGCCACCCGCAGGCCGGTGGCCTGCGGCGACGCGGCCACCGCGAAATTGATCTTGCCGACGCGCAGCGCGCTGCCGGCGGCGCGCGTGAACAGGTCGATCTGCGCAGCCGCCTGCGCATCGGCGGCGACGCCCGACAGCGCGGTGGCGACGAAGCCCAGGCGCGCCACCAGGGCCTCGCTGTCGCTGAACCACTGCGACGCTGCGCCTGCCAGCGTGGCGAAGCTCTCGACCTCGTCGATCGTCGCCTGCATCTGCGTCAGCCGGCGTGGCGGCAACGCCGCCAGCTGCTTGGCCGGCGTGGCGCGCAGCTGACGCAGCGCCTCGCCCAGCTGCTGCCGGGTCTTGCGCTGCTCCAGCGCCGCACGCTCGGGCAGCAGCGCTTGTTCCAGACGCAGCTTGGCCAGGCGCTCGACGCCAATCAGCAGCCGGCCGGCGGCCAGCTGAGGCGGGGTCGGCGATGGCTGCGCGCGCAGCGACGCGACGGGCGCCATGGCGGCGGCGAACACCAGCAGGGAACGGCGGGGCAGGGCAGTCATGCGCGCATGCTGCCGGCCATGCGCTAAGCCCTGATGACAGCCGCCTTCGCGCTCGTCAAACCGTGCGAAAGGTCTCGACGAAGGCCTCTCGATGCCGCTCGGCCGGCAGGCCCTGCATCGCGCTGGCCATCAGGCGCTCGCCGCTGGCCATCTGCTCGGGGCTGTGGCCGCGGTAGCTCTCCATCCAGGTCATCTGCTGCTGCGGGCACTCGCTGAGCACGATCTGCAGGCCCGGCACCGCCTCGGCCACGCGTCGCGCCGCGTCGCGCCAGCGCGCGCGCCAGCCGTCGGCGTCGGCGAGCTCGAGCTTGAAGTAGACGTGCAGGCGAACCGGGCTGAACGGCGCGCTCATTGCGGCGCCTTGATGTCGTAGGGCAGGGCGGCACGGGTCAGCACCGTGCCGTCGGCCAGGCGCAACGGCGCTTCGCCCTCCCAGGCCGCCAGCTGCACCTCGGCGAGCAGCGCCGCCTGGTCCTGCCAACGCGCCGCCGCCACCACCTCGCCGACGGCGTCATCGCCGGCGAACAGCTCGCTGCCCGGCGCCGCGCTGCCGCCTTGCAGCAGCTGCATGCGCCGCTTCACGGTGCCGCGGTACTGGCTGCGTGCCACCACCTCCTGACCGGGGTAGCAGCCCTTCTTGAAGTCGACCCCGCCCAGCAGCTCGAAATTGACCATCTGCGGCACGAAGTGCTCGCTGGTCGCCGGCTGGATCCACGGCAGGCCGGCGTGCAGCTCGGCCCAGTCCCAGGCGTCGCGCTCCAGCGGCGGCTGCGGCGGCTCGGCCAGGCAGAGCGCACGGCGCATGCCCAGCGCATCGGGCAGGCGGATGCAGTCGCCAGTGCCGCTCCCCAAGCCCCAGACCGGCAGATCGGCGGGCACCGCGTCGCCGAGCAGCCCGTAGAGCTCGACGGCGGCCTCGGCCAGCTTGAGCTTGCTGCGCAGCACGAACATCGACAGCTTCTTCTGCAGCGGCGCCAGCAGCTCGCGGGGCAGCAGCAGGCGCACGGTCTCGGGTTCCGGGCGCTGCAGCACGAAGCTGGCGAACAGCCGGCCCTTGGCGTTGCAGTAGCCGCCGAGGCGGGCGCTGCCGGCGTCGAGGTCGGTCACCGATTGCGTCAGCTGGGCGTGCAGGAAGGCGGCGGCGTCGGGGCCTTGGGCCTCGAGCACCGCCCAGTCGGCGAGGCGGCAGGCGCCATGGGGAAGGGGCTGGGTCATGGGCGCATTATCGAAACCCGGCGAAAGACCCCCGGCCTGGCCCTGCGATGATCCGCGCCCTTTCCATGAAGCGCCTGATCTCCGTCATCTCCCTGTTGCTGGTCCTGCTGCTGGCCGGCGCCGCCGTGCTGGCCTGGCAGGCCTGGCAGTGGTGGCGCGCGCCGCTGGCGCTGGCCGCCGAGACGGTCGAGCTCAGCATCGAGCCGGGTACCAGTCCGCCGATGGTGGCACGGCAATGGGTGCTGGCCGGCGTGCAGACCGACGAGCGGGCGCTGTACTGGGCGTTCCGGCTGTCGGGCCAGGCGCAGCGCATCCGCGCCGGCAGCTACGCGCTGCAGCAGGGCGACAGCCCGGAGCGCCTGCTGCAGAAGATGGTGCGCGGCGAGGAACTGCTGGAGACCCTGCGCCTGCTCGAGGGCTGGACCTTCGCCCAGGTGCGGGCGGAGCTGGCGGCGCAGCCGCATCTGCGCAAGACCCTGTGGGCGAAAAGCGATGCCGATCTGATGGCGCTGCTAGGCCAGCCCGGCGTCGCGCCCGAGGGCCGCTTCTTCCCGGACACCTATCGCTACGGCCGCGGCGTCAGCGACATCACGGTGCTGCGCCAGGCGAACCAGGCGATGCAGCGGCGCCTGGCCGCCGCCTGGGCGGCGCGGGCGCCGGGGCTGCCGCTGCAGCAGCCCGACGACCTGCTCAAGCTCGCCTCCATCGTCGAGAAGGAGACCGGCACCGAGGCCGACCGCGCCAAGGTGGCGGCGGTGTTCGTCAACCGGCTGCGCATCGGCATGCGCCTGCAGACCGACCCGACGGTGATCTACGGCCTGGGCGATCGCTTCGACGGCAATCTGCGCAAGATCGACCTGCTCACCGACACGCCGTTCAACAGCTACACCCGCGCCGGCCTGCCGCCGACGCCGATCGCGCTGCCTGGCGCCGCGTCGCTGCAGGCGGCGGCGAACCCGGCGTCGATCAAGGCGCTGTACTTCGTCGCCCGCGGCGCCGGCAGCTCCGAGTTCTCCGACACCCTGGAGGCGCACAACCGCGCCGTGAACCGATACCAGCGATGAGGCCGACTTTCATTTCCATCGAGGGCATCGACGGTGCCGGCAAGAGCACGCACCTGGCCGCCATCCGCGCCCGGCTCGAGGCGCTGGGCGCCGAGGTGACGCAGACCCGCGAGCCCGGCGGCACGCCGCTGGCGGAGACCCTGCGTACGCTGGTGCTGAACGAGGCCATGGACGCGCCGACCGAGGCCATGCTGGTATTCGCCGCGCGTCGCGACCATGTGCAGCAGCTGATCCGCCCGGCGCTGGCGCGCGGCGCCGTGGTGCTGGCCGATCGCTTCGCCGACTCCAGCTTCGCCTATCAGGGCGGCGGTCGCGGCGCGCCGGCGGCGATGCTGAGCCAGCTCGAGGCCTGGGCCTGCGACGGCCTGCGGCCCGACCTGACGCTGTGGTTCGACCTCGCGCCGGCCGAAGCGGCGCGCCGCCGCGCGCAGGCGCGGGCCGCCGACCGCTTCGAGGCCGAGGACCTGGAGTTCTTCGAGCGCGTGCGCGCCGCCTACCAGGCCCGCGCCGACGCCGAGCCGCAGCGCTTCGTGCGCCTGGATGCCGGCCAGGCCATCGACGCCGTCGGTCGCGACGTGATGGCGGCCTTGCGGGAGCGCGGCTGGTGAGCGCGCTGGCGCCCTGGCTGCAGGCCCCGCTGGCGCAAGCGCTGGCGCTGCCGCGCGCGCATGCGGTGCTGCTCTCCAGCCTGCCCGGCCTGGGGGCGTTCGCCGCCGGTCAGGCGCTGGCGCAGGCCTGGCTGTGCGAGGCCGGCGACGGCAGCCGGCCGGCCTGTGGCCACTGCCCGGCCTGCCACCTGTTCGCGCAGCGCAGTCACCCGGACGCGCACTGGCTGCTGCCGGCTCTGCTTCGTGTGCAGCTGGGCTGGCAGGAGCCCGAGGCCGAGGGCAAGGCCAAGCCGAGCCAGGAGATCCGCGTGGATGAGGTGCGCGCGATGCTCGGTTTTGCACAGGCCACGCGCGGCCGCAGCCGGGGCAAGGTGGTGCTGATCCATCCGGCCGAGGCGCTGAACACGGTGGCGGCGAACGCGCTGCTGAAGACGCTGGAGGAGCCTGGCGGCAGCCTGCGCTTCGTGCTCGTCAGCGAGGCACCGGCGGCGCTGCTGCCGACGATCCGCTCGCGCTGCCAGACCGTGCCGCTGGGCCTGCCCGAACCGGCGGCCGCTGCCACCTGGCTGTGCGCCGAGCGGCCGACGCTGACGCCGATGGATGCGGCCGCACTGCTGCGCGCCGCCGGCGGGCGACCGCAGCAGGTGCTGGACTGGCTCGAGCGCGGCTTGACGGCGCCGCAGCTGGCGGGCTTTCCACGCGCCGTGGCGCGCGCCGACCTCGGCGACTTCTCGACCTGGAAGCCGGCGGCACTGATTGATCTGCTGCAGCGCCTGGCGGCCGACCTGTTGCGTGTCTGCGCCGGTGCGGCGCCGCAGTACTTCGCCGCCGACCAGCTGCCCAAGGCCCGGCACAGTGCGCCGCTGCAGGCCTGGAGCGCGCAGCTGCGCGCCGCCCAGCGCAAGGCCGACCACCCGCTGCAATGGCCGCTGTGGCTCGAGGCGCTCGGCGTGCAGGCGCAACAGGCCTTGAAGCTGGCGTGCAGAAGCGGCCCGTAAACTGCGCCCCATGAGTGAAGCAGACGGCAAGACCCCGGCCTTTGCGCCGAGTCAGTTGGCCCCCGGTTCGGTCGCCGGGGCGGCGCCGGCCACGCCGCGACCCGGCGTCATCCAGCTCAGCTTCAAGGAGAAGGGCGCGCTGTACGCCGCCTACATCTCCGCCTTCGGCGACGGCGGCCTGTTCCTGCCCAGCACGCGCAACGACTACAAGCTCGGCGACGACGTCTACCTGCTGCTGACCCTGCCCGACGACCATGCGCGCCATCCGGTGGCCGGCAAGGTGGCCTGGATCACGCCACCGAATGCGCCCGGCGGCCGCACCCAGGGCATCGGCGTGAAGTTCGCGAACGACGACAAGCACCGTCAGATCAAGCACAAGATCGAGGAGATCCTGGGCACCAGCATCTCGTCGTCGAAGCCGACGCAGACGATTTGAACGCTGCCGCGCCGACGTGTTCATCGATTCGCATTGCCACCTGAGCTTTCCGGAGCTCCGCCAGCAGCTGCCGCAGATCCTCGCCGCGATGCAGGCGGCGCAGGTCGAGCAGGCGATCTGCATCTGCACCACGCTGGAGGAGTTCCCCGAGGTGCTGGCGCTGGCCGAGGCGTACCCGCAGCTGTGGGCGACGGTCGGCGTGCACCCCGACAACGAGGGCGTGCAGGAGCCCACGCTGGCCGATCTGCTGCAGCGCGCCGACCACCCCAAGGTGCTGGCGATCGGCGAGACCGGGCTCGACTACTACCGGCTCAACGGCCGCTCGATCGCCGACATGCAGTGGCAGCGCGACCGCTTTGCCGTGCACATCGCCGCCGCCCGCGCCAGCGGCAAGCCGCTGGTCGTGCACACCCGCTCGTCGAGCGAGGACACGCTGCAGATGCTGCGCGAACAAGGGCAGGGCGTGCGCGGCGTGTTCCATTGCTTCACCGAGGATCTGGCCACCGCCGAGGCCGCGGTGGCGCTGGGTTTTCACATCTCGTTCAGCGGCATCCTCACGTTCAAGAACGCGGCCGGCCTGCGCGAAGTCGCCCAGGCGCTGCCGCGCGACCGCGTGCTGATCGAGACCGACAGCCCCTACCTGGCGCCGGTGCCCTACCGCGGCAAGCTCAACAGCCCCGCCTACGTGCCCCATGTGGCGGCGGAACTGGCACGGCTTTGGGGCAAACCGATCGAGGCGGTGGCGCAGCAGACCCGCGACAACACCCGCGCGCTGTTCGGGCTGGCGGCATGAGGACGGCGCTGCTGCTGCTCCTGCTGCTGGCCCTGGGGCAGCCGCTGCATGCGCAGGACGCAGCGCCAGCGCCCCCCGACACGCCGGCGTTGCGCGACTGGTTCCGCATGGCGGAGCTCGACAGCGCCAGCGGCGTGAACGCCAGGCTCAAGAGCGGCCAGGACCCGAACGTGCTCGGCGAGCGCGGTCAGCGTGCGCTGCACTGGGCGCTGATGCACGAGTCGGGCAAGGCGCTGCAGGCGCTGCTGGCCGACCCGCGCACCGATGTCAACGCCAGCAACGCCGCCGGCGAGAAGCCGCTGTGGCTGGCGGCCCTGCGCGGGCGCCTGGACTGGGTGCAGGCGCTGCTCGCTCGCGGTGCGCAGCTCGAGCGTGGACCGCAGCCGGCCGGGGCGCGCGCCTGGACGACCTTGCATTACGCGGCGACGGCGCCGAACACCTCGGTGCTGGACTGGCTGCTGAAGCAGCAGTGCTGCGACCTGGACGCCGGCTCCACCAACGGCAGCACGCCCTTGATGCTGGCGCTGGGCTACGGCCCGCTGGATGCGGCGGCACTGCTGTTGAAGGCCGGTGCCGACCGCGAGCGGCGCAACGACCTCGGCCTGAGTGCCTGGGACTTCGCCTACCGCGCCGGCCGTGCCGAGGCGGCCGAGCGCATGGGCCTGAAGGCGCCGGCCGACGCGCCGCCGCCCAAGACCGTGCCCTTGTCGGAAAAACTCTGACAGCCGGTCGCGGCCGGCGGCCACTGGGAGCGGGCAGGGCGGCTGCCTAGAGTGCGATCACAGCCTCCAGGAGACCGCCATGTCCGCCAGCCCTTCGATCGCCAATCCCTTCGCCCTGCTCGTCAGCCCGGAATCCGTGACCCAGGCGGTGGCGCGCAGCGAGCGCCTGGCACGCCTGCGCCGTCGCGTCTGCCGTCCCTTGGACAAGCCGATGATCCCGTTCCGCCATGGGGCGGCGCAGGCGCAGTCCGGCAACTGAGGTTTTCGCCAATAGGGTTGCACCGGTGTCGCTGAAACTTCCAGTTACGGCGTGCCGGCACCGCTAAACCCGCTGAAATCAAGCCTGGCGCGATTCGTGCATCGGTGTGGCCTTCACCTTCTTGGAGGCACCCGATGCCCTGCATGCGCCAGATTGCCCTTGCCGCCACTGCGGCCTTTGCGTTCGGTTCGGCCCAGGCCGCCGTCATCAGCGTCAACAGCCTGAGCGCCAACGTCACGCTGCAGTTCAGCTCGCTCGGTGCCGAGGGTACGGTACTGAACGGCCCGTTCGCGCTCGGCCAGGCCAGCGTCACCGGCGCACCGGCGTTCACGCTGTTCCAGGGCTCGACCTACAACGCCGGCTTCGACCCGAACGCCACCGTGCTGGCGATGTTCGACATGAACAGCGGCGACTACACGGACGGCACGTTCGACATCAGCTTTGCGGCGCCGGTGCAGGGCTTCGCCACCAACATCACGGCGAATCTGTTCGGCCCCTATGCCGGCCTGCTCGAGGTCTTCAACAGTGCCAATGTGCTGCTGGGCAGCTTCGCGCTGAACGGCGACAGCGGCCCCAACGGCGACCAGCCGGCGCTGTTCGCCGGCGTGATGAGCGACGCGCTGGACATCGCGATGGTGCGCTTCAGCGGCTTCGGCGCCGGTGCGGCGATCGGCGATCTGCTGCTCGACACCGAGCTCGACCGCCATGTGCCGGAACCCGCGGCGCTGCTGCTGGCGCTCGGCGCCCTGGGCCTGATGTCTCGCGTGCGCCGTAGCCCGGTTGCCGCCGTCTGATCGATCTCAACGGAGAACCCCAAGCATGAATCGATTTCTGATGTCCGCGCTGGCGCTGGCCGCCGCGCAGTTCGCCGCCCTGGCCGCGCAGGCCGCCGCCCCGCAAGCCGAAGCCGCTCCGGCGGCCGCGCCGACCAGCACCGCCGCTGCCGCGCCTGATGCCAAGCTCGCGGCCCAGCCCGAGTCGCAGAGCGTCCGCGTCAAGCGCCTGAAGGACGGCATGGAGCGCAAGATCAGCCGCGGCCCGAAGGGCGAGCGCATGGCGGTGACGCCACGCTGGCAGGAGATGTGGGCGCAGCACAAAGACGTCGCCGACGATCCGAACTCCGAGATCAAGGACATGGCGCGTTTTGACGAGCCCCAGGGCGCGCAGGTCCATTTCCTGCAGAAGCGCCTGCCGGCCGGCATGACGGCGGTCGGCCCGTCGAATTACGAGGCGGCGCTGAAGCACGCGCAGACCATGCCGCAGCGCGGTGGTGACGTGCGTCGCAAGGCACTGAAGGCCGGCGTGGCCTCCGCCGCCCTGGCCAGCAACTGGACCGCGCGCGGTCCGGGCAACATCGGCGGCCGCACGCGCGCGCTGCTGATCCACCCGACCTCGCCCAACATCATGTGGGCCGCCGGCGCCGCCGGGGGCATCTGGAAGAGCACCGACGGCGGCGCCAGCTGGACGCCGAAGGCCGACCTGCTGGTCAACATCGCCGTCAACTCGATGCTGCTCGACCCGCGCAACCCCAATGTGCTGTACGCCGGCACGGGGGAGGGCTTCTTCAACGCGGATGCGGTGCGCGGCGCCGGCGTGCTGAAGAGCACCGACGGCGGCGAGACCTGGACGCAGATCGCGTCGACCGCCAACAACAGCGACTTCTTCTACGTGCAGAAGCTGGTCATCAGCAAGGGCAGCAGCCAGCGCCTGTACGCGGCGACGCGCACCGGCGTGTTCCGCTCGAACGACGGCGGCGGCACCTGGACCAAGGTGCTCAACGGCGCCGGCGTCAACGGCTGCATGGACCTGGCGATCCAGACCGACCGTGCGCTGGCCAATGTGTTCGCCGCCTGCGGCACGTTCGCGCAGTCGACGATCTACCGGGCGCTGGACACCGCCGGCACGCAGAACTGGGTGCCGGTGCATTCGCCGGCCGGTGCGGGTCGCACCACGCTGGCGCTGGCGCCGTCGAACCAGAACATCATCTACGCGATGGCGGCGTCGAACGTGGCCGGCAACTACCGTGACGGTCTGCTCGGCGTCTACCGCTCGACCGCCTCGGGTGCCGCCGGCAGCTGGACGACCCAGGTCGACAACACCAGCCCGACCCGCCTGAACCGCGCGCTGCTCTCGAACACGGTCTATCACTTCCTGGCCGACTGCGGCTTCGGCGGCTCCAACCAGTTCCTCAACCAGGGCTGGTACGACAACACGCTGGCGGTGGATCCGAAGGATCCCAACATCGTCTGGGCCGGTGGCATCGACCTGTTCCGCTCCAACGATGGCGGTCAGAACTGGGGTCAGGCGTCGCACTGGTGGTTCACCGCCGGCGTCGACCCCGAGTACAACCACGCCGACCAGCACACCATCGTGTTCCACCCGCAGTACGACGGCGTGACGAACCGCATCATGTACACCGGTAACGACGGCGGCGTGCACCGCACGATGGACGCCCGCGCTCCGGTGTCGTTCTCGCCGGAGCCGGTCAACGGGGCGTCGCCTGTCTGTGGCAACACCGCGCCCGGCGTGCTGAGCTGGCAGAGCCTGAACAACGGCTACGAGGTGACGCAGTTCTATCACGGCGTCGCCTACCCGGACGGCAACACCTTCTTCGGTGGCACGCAGGACAACGGCACGCTGCGCGGCAGCATCGGCAGCACCACCTGGTCGATGATCCGCGGCGGTGACGGCGGCTACGTGGCGGTCAACCCGGCCAACACGAACATGCTGTGGGCCGAGAACACCAACCTGTCGATCCAGCGCTCGACCAACGGTGGCGCCACGTACTCGTCGGTGACCTCGGGCATCACCGAGCCGCAGGGCAACTTCCTGTTCATCACGCCGTTCGTGCAGGATCCGACGAACGCGTCGCGCATGTACATCGGTGGTGCGCGGGTCTGGCGGGCGTCGAACGCGACCGCGGTGCCGGCGCCGAACCCGTACTGGACCCTGGTCAGCCAGTTCCTCGGCACTCGCGTCAGCGCGCTGGCGGTGTCGCCGGTCAATCCGGACCAGGTGATGGTCGGCACGCAGACCGGCCTGGTGTTCCGCACCAATGTCGCGACGACGGCGAACAACACCACGGTGTGGGCATCGAGCCAGCCACGTGGCGGCAGCAACTACGTGTCCTGGGTGACGGCCGATCCGGTGAACAGCAACATCTGGTACGCCACAGTGTCGACGTTCAACAGCGGCGCGAACGTCGGTCACGTCTTCAAGTCGACCGATGCCGGGGCGACCTGGGCGAGCATCGACGGCGTCGGCGCCACTGCGGTGCCCGATGTGCCGGTGCACAGCCTGGTGGTCGATCCGCTGGACACCCAGCGCATCTACATCGGCACCGACATCGGCGTGTTCTCGACCACCGACGGCGGTCTGAACTGGGCGCGCGAGAACTCGGGCTTTGCCAATGTGATCGTCGAGAGCCTGGAGATCAAGGGCCGCCGGCTGTACGCGTTCACCCATGGCCGCAGCATGTTCACGGTCGATCTGCCTTGAACGTCTGAGCGTCTGAGCGTTCGAAGGGCCCGCCATGGCGGGCCCTTTTTCGATCCGCGTAAAGCCGACAATGTGCATTATGTGACTTACGGTTGACGGATCGCCGGGCCGCTCATCCGACTCGGAGCCAGCGCTCCGTCCGCGCCGATCAGCCCAGCAGCGCCCTGAGGCCGGCCTCGTCGAGCACCGGCACGCCCAGCTGCTGCGCCTTCTCCAGCTTGCTGCCGGCGGCTTCGCCGGCGACCACGTAATGGGTCTTCTTCGACACCGATCCGGCGACCTTGCCGCCGGCGGCCTCGATCAGCGCCTGGGCCTCGTCGCGGCTCAGGCTGGGCAGCGTGCCGGTCAGCACCAGGGTCTTGCCCGATAGCGGCAGGTCCTGCGCCGCCGCCGCCCCGTCACCCTCCGGCCATTGCAGGCCGGCGGCGCGCAACTGCTCGACCGCCTCGCGGTTCAGCGGGTTGGCGAAGAAGCTGGCGACGCTGTGGGCGACCACCGGGCCGACGTCGGGCACCTCGAGCAACTGCGCCTCGTCGGCCGCCAGCAGGCGATCCAGCCGGCCGAAGTGCCGCGCCAGGTCCTTGGCCGTGGTCTCGCCGACGTGGCGGATGCCGAGGCTGAAGAGGAAGCGGGCCAGCGTGGTCTGCTTGCTGGCCTCGAGCTTGGCGAGCAGCTTCTGCGCGCTCTTCTCGCCCATGCGCTCCAACACGGCCAGGTGGCTGAAGCCGAGCTTGTAGATCTCGGGCAGCGTGCGCACCAGGCCGGCGTCAACCAGCTGGTCGACCAGCTTGTCGCCCAGGCCCTCGATGTCCATGGCCCGACGGCCGGCGAAATGCAGCAAGGCCTGCTTGCGCTGCGCGGCACAGACCAGGCCGCCGCTGCAGCGATGCTCGACCGAACCGCGGTCGCGCTCGACCGCGCTGCCGCAGACCGGGCAACTGGCGGGCATCGCGAAGTTCGGCACGTAGGCGGGTCGCGGCTGCGCCAGCCGCCCGACGACCTCCGGAATCACGTCCCCTGCCCTGCGCACGATCACCTGGTCGCCGATGCGCACGCCCTTGCGCCGCAGCTCGAACAGGTTGTGCAGCGTGGCGTTGCTGACCGTGGTGCCGCCGACGAACACCGGCTCCAGCTTGGCCACCGGCGTCAGCTTGCCGGTGCGGCCGACCTGGATCTCGATGCCGTTGAGCCGCGTCAGCTGTTCCTGCGCCGGGTACTTGTGCGCCACGGCCCAGCGCGGTTCCCGCGTCTTGAAGCCGAGCTGTTGCTGCAGCGCCAGGCTGTTGACCTTGTAGACGACGCCGTCGATGTCGAACGGCAACGCGTCGCGCTCGGCGGCGACGGCCTGGTGGAAGCGCACCAGCTCCTCGGGGCCCTGGGCGACGCAGCGGCGCGCGCACACCGGCATGCCCATCGCCGCCAGTGCATCCAGCAGCTCGGCGTGGCTGGCCGGCACCGTCCAGCCGTCCACCGCACCGAGACCGTAGGCGAAGAAGCTCAGCCGGCGCTGCGCGACCAGCGCCGGGTCGAGTTGGCGGATCGCGCCGGCGGCGGTGTTGCGCGGGTTGACAAAGGTCTTCTCGCCCTTGGCGCGCTGCGCCTCGTTGAGCCGCTCGAAGTCGTCGCGGCGCATGTAGACCTCACCCCGCACCTCGAGCACCGCGGCCTCGATGCCGCGCAGGCGCAGCGGAATCTGGCCGATCGTGCGCACGTTCTGCGTCACGTCCTCGCCGGTCTCGCCGTCGCCACGCGTCGCCGCCTGCACCAGCAGGCCCGCCTCGTAGCGCAGCGAGATCGCCAGGCCGTCGAACTTCAGCTCGGCGGCGTACTCGACCGGCGGGTCGGCGAGGTCGAGGCCAAGTTCGCGCCGCACGCGTGCGTCAAACGCCTCGGCGCCCGCGGCGCTGGTGTCGGTCTCGGTGTAGATCGACAGCATCGGATGAGCGTGGCGGACCGGCCGCAGCTCGGGCAAGGGCGCCGCACCGACGCGTTGCGTCGGGCTGTCGGCGCTGCGCAACTCGGGATGCTGCTGCTCGAGCTCGCGCAACTCGGTGAACAGGCGGTCGTATTCGGCGTCCGGCAGCTCCGGCGCATCAAGCACGTAGTACCGATGGGCGTGATGGTTCAGCAGTTCCCGCAGCTGCGCCGCGCGCTCGGCGGGTTGCATCAGCTGAACAGTCGCCGCGCCGCCACCGAACCGGCGGCCAGATCCCGCGACGCCAGCGCCTTGTACAGCGTGCTGAGCTGCTCATGGATGGCGGCGAACGCATGCGGTCCGATCGCGCGACCGGCCTCGTCGACCAGCTCGGCCTCGAGCTCGCGGCTCAGGCGGCGCGCCAGGTCCTGCAGCGCGGCGAACGGCTCCAGGCTCTCGGCGGTCTGCGCGACGTCGAACATCAGCGCCGCCTCGCGCAACGACACGGCCTGGCCTTCGTCGGCCAGGGCCGCCTGCGGGTCGAACTGCAGCCACAGCAGCGGCGGCTCGCCGTCGCTGACGCCTGGCAGCACCATGCGACCCGGCAGGCTGCCAGGCAGCAGGCCCTGCTTCGCGGCCGCTTGCTGAAGGAAACCCAGGGTCCAGGCCGCGCCCTTGGCGCGCAGCAGGAAGCTCATCTGCGCGTCATGCTGGCTGGCGAACTGGTCGAGCTCGCGACCCTGGGCCACCGCCTCGAGCATGTCGGGAAAATCGGGATTCGCACCGATGCCGTCGGCGAACGCCTGCACCTTCTGCACCCATTCGCTGAACTCGATCTCGCTCAGCGGGCCGCTGCGATTGGCCATCTGCAGACCGGCCTGGAACTCGCCGTAGCGCTCGCCGGGCTGCGGCGGTTCCCACTCGCCGCTGTTGGTGTTCAGGCCCTCGATCGCGAACGGCTTGCTGCCGGCGCGGCGGCTCGGTGGCAGATGGGCGATCGCCGCGTCACCGCTCACCGGCGCCTCCAGGTGCAGCGTGGCGATGACGTCGATCAGCCCGTCGAGCCGCAGCGACGCCCGGCGCGCCGCCTGGCGAGCGCCCGGTCGCGTCACCATCGGCAGCGTGTCGGCATGGGCGTTGGCCGCCTGCGCCGCGGCGTCGCCGGCGTGCAGCGCGTCGAGGACCGAGTTCAGCGGGCTGGCGTCGGCCTCGGCGCTGCTGGTCAGTCCGGGTTCGGTGCGCTGCTTGTCGGGCAGCTGCGCGTCACGCGGGCGCGCGCGCCGTGCAATCCACCAGCCGTGGATCAGCAATGCCACCAGCACGGCGGCGCCGGCCAGCAGCAGCGCCTCGGTCAGCGTAAAAGTCATCGTGTTCATGCCGCTTCGGCCATCGTCAGTGCTGCCTCCATGTCGACGGCGACGACGCGGCTCACGCCTTGTTCCTGCATCGTCACGCCGACCAGTTGCTCGGCCATCTCCATCGCGATCTTGTTGTGGCTGATGAAGAGGAATTGCGTCGCCCGGCTCATCTCGGTGACGAGCCGCGCGTAGCGCTCGGTGTTGGCGTCGTCCAGCGGTGCGTCGACCTCGTCGAGCAGGCAGAACGGCGCCGGGTTGAGCTGGAAGATCGCGAACACCAGCGCGATCGCGGTCAGCGCCTTCTCGCCACCCGAGAGCAGGTGGATCGTGCTGTTCTTCTTGCCCGGGGGCTGCGCCAGCACCTGCACGCCGGCGTCGAGGATCTCGTCGCCGGTCATCACCAGCTTGGCCTGGCCGCCGCCGAACAGCTGCGGGAACATGCGGCCGAACTCGCTGTTGACGCGCTCGAACGTGCCCATCAGCAGGTCGCGGGTCTCGAGGTCGATGCGGCGGATCGCATCCTCCAGGGTCTTGATCGCCGTATTCAGGTCGAGCAGCTGCGCGTCGAGGAAGCCCTTGCGCTCGCGGGCGCTGCCGAGTTCTTCCAGCGCCGCCAGGTTGACCGCGCCGAGCGCGTCGATCTCCTTCTGGATGCGGTCGATCTCGCCCTGCAGGCCCTGCAGGCGGACGCCCTCGTCGGCGATGCCCTGCTCCAGCGCCGCCAGGTCGACCTGCGCCGCCTCGAGCTGCTCGCGGTACTGCGCGCCGCCGAGCGACGCCGCCTGCTCCTCCAGCTGCAGCTGGGTGATGCGGGCGCGCAAGGGTTCGAGCTCGCGCTCGCAGCCCAGGCGCTGCTCGTCGAGGATGCGCAGGCGCTGACTCAGCGCGTCGTAACCGGCACGCACGCTGGCCAGCTGCTGCTCGGCAGCCACGCGGCCTTCGATCGCTTCCTGCAACCCGGCCTGGGCGGCGCTGTCGTCCAGCTCGGCCAACTCGGTCTCCAGGCGCGCCAGCGCGTCGGCGCCGCCGTCGGCCTCGCGGGCCGCGGTGGCGATCGCCCGTTCCAGCTCGCCGCGGCGGGCGCTCAAGGAGCGGGCGGCGAACTGGCCCTCCTGGGCGCGGCGCTCGGCCTGGCGCTGGCTCTCGCGGGCCTCGGCCAGACGGCGTTCGGCCAGCATGCCGCCCTCCTCCAGGTCGGCATGCAGCTGCTGCGCGTCGGCCAGCTGGATGTCCAGCTGCTCGAAGCGCGCTTCGCCCTCGGCGCGGCGCTCCAGCAGCTGTTCGTCCTGCGCATCAAGTTCGGCGAGCTCCTCGCGCAAGCGCGATGCCTGCGCATTGGCGGCGTCGAACAGCTGGCTGGCGCGGGTCAGCTCGACCTGCAGGCCATGGGCCTGGCTGCGCAGCTGCTCGCCGCTGCGGCGCACTTCGGCCAGCTGCTGGCTGATCTGCGCGTGGGCCTGGTCGGCGCGGCCACTGGCGGCTTTCGCGTCGTCGGCGAGCAGCTCCTGGGCGCGGCGTTCGCGCTCCAGGTTTTCGATCTCCTGCGCACGGGCCAGCAGGCCCGCTTGCTCGCTGTCGGCTGCATAGAAGCTGACCGCATGACGGCTGACGGCGTGGCCACCCTGGGTGACGATGAGCTCGCCATGCTGGAGCTGGCCGCGCTGGGCCAGCGCGCGTTCCAGGTCGGGCGCGGTGTAGACGCCATCCAGCCAGTCCGCCAGCAGCGCCTTCAGGCCGGGCGAGTCGACGCGCAGCAGCGTCGTCAGCTCCGGCAGGCTGTGATGCGTGGGCCTGTCGGGCAGGCCATCGGCCAAGGTGTAGAACGCCATGCGCGTCGGCGGCGCGTCGCGCTCGAACGCCCGCACCAAGTCGAGCCGCGACACCTCGATCGCGCTCATGCGCTCGCGCAATGAGGCCTCCAGCGCCGTCTCCCAGCCCGGCTCGACATGCAGCCGCTTCCACAGCCCCTGCAGGTGCTCCAGCCCCTGCTTGGCCAGCCAGGGACCGAGCTTGCCTTCGGTCTGCACCTTCTCCTGCAGCGCGCGCAGCGCCTCCAGGCGGGCGACCAGCTGAGACAGCCGGGCGGTCTCGCGCTGCGCGGTCTCCAGCGACTCGCGGCGCGCCTGGTCCAAGGCCGGCTCGCGCTCGCTCAACTCCTCGAGCCGGCCCATCGCCTCCTCGAGCAGCGCGTCGGCCTCGGCAGAGCGCTCGCGCAACGCGTCGAGCGACGACGCATCGGGCAGGTTCAGCTGGGCCTTCTGCTGCTCCAGGCGCTCGCGGCGCTGGCGTAGGGAGCGGGCCTGCTCGTCGAGCGCGCGGCTCTCGGCCGCCAGCACCTGGATCTGCTGCTGCACCTGCACGACCTGGGCGCGCTGCTCGTTGGCCTTGGCCTGCGCCGCGCGCAGCTGCTCCTCCAGGTCCGGCAGGCGCTGCGCCTCCTCCTCGGCCCGGGCAGCAAGCAGCTCACCCTCCTCCTCGGCAGCGGCCATCTGCTCGGCCAGCTGCTCCAGTTCGGTCTGCGCCTGCGCCCCGCGGTCGGCCCACAGCGCGCGCTGCGCCAGCAGCTCGTCACGCCGCTGCGCGGCGCGCTGGCGGCTGTCGATGACGTAGCGGATGCGTTCCTCCAGCCGGCTCACCGCCAGCTGCGCCTCGGCGTAGCGGCCCTGCTCCGCATGCAGCTCATCGCCGGCCGCGTAATGCTGCTGACGGACCTCCTCCAGTTCGGCCTCGACCGACCGCAAGCTGGCCATCTGAGCTTCCAGCGCATTGACCGCCTCGCGACCGGCGGCCTGCACGCGCTCGCCTTCCTTGGCGGCGTCGCGGCTCTTCAGGAACCAGAGCTGGTGCAGGCGGCGCTCGCCCAGGGCCTGCAGTTCGCGGTAGCGCACGGCCACCTCGGCTTGCTGCTCCAGCTTCTCGAGGTTGTTGTCCAGCTCGCGCAGGATGTCCTCGACCCGGGTCAGGTACTCGCGCGTGTCCTTGAGCCGGTTCTCGGTCTCCCGGCGGCGTTCCTTGTACTTCGAGACCCCGGCGGCCTCCTCGAGGAACAGGCGCAGCTCCTCGGGCTTGCTCTCGATGATGCGGGAGATGGTGCCCTGGCCGATGATGGCGTAGGCCCGGGGGCCCAGGCCGGTGCCAAGGAACACGTCGTGCACGTCCTTGCGGCGCACCACCTGGTTGTTGATGAAGTAGCTCGAGCCGCCCTCCCGCGTGAGGACGCGCTTGACGGCGATCTCGCTGAACTGGTTCCAGGCGCCGCCGGCGCGCGCCAGCGAGTTGTCGAACACCAGCTCGACGCTGGCCCGGCTGGCCGGCTTGCGCGAGGTGCTGCCGTTGAAGATGACGTCGGTCATCGACTCGCCGCGCAGCTCGCTGGCCTTGCTCTCGCCGAGCACCCAGCGCACCGCGTCCATGATGTTGGACTTGCCGCAGCCATTGGGGCCGACCACGCCCACGCGCTGGCCCGGCAGCTGGAACACGGTGTTGTCGGCGAAGGACTTGAAGCCGGAAAGCTTGATCGAATTCAGGCGCATGCGAGCCCTGCAAGAGCCGCAAAGTGACGCCGTGAAGCGGGCGCCTTCTGCAGCTTGGAACGGCCCGGTTTCATAGGAGAAACAGGGCCCAAAAAGGGCGCGGATGATAGCATCGCCCCCCTTCTGGAATACCCGAACGAAGATGGCCACGACGAAGAAGAAGAACCCCCCGGCAGTGCCGCCAGCCACTCAGCGCGAGAAGCCGGCCAACCCGCCGTCGCGGCCCAGCAAGGAGCTGCAGGTGTTCGCCAATCCGAACCCCGAGCGCGACTACCTGCTGCAGTTCCAGATCCCTGAGTTCACCTGCCACTGCCCGCTGACCGGACAGCCGGACTTCGCCCACTTCGTCATCGAGATGGTCGCCGACCAATGGTGCGTCGAACTCAAGAGCCTGAAGATGTACATGTGGAGCTATCGCGACGAGGGCGCGTTCCACGAGGCGGTGACGAACAAGATCCTCGACGACATCGTCAAGGTCACGAAGCCGCGCTTCGCCCGCATCAAGGCGCGCTGGTACGTGCGCGGCGGCATCTACACGAACATCGTCGTCGAGCACCGCAAGAAGGGCTGGAAGCCGGCGCCGCCGGTCGAGTTCGGTGCCAGTTTCCCGACCGAGAACGGGATGCTGGGCGGCTGATTGATGAATCCGCGCCTGGAGCTGCTGCAGCCCTACCCCTTCGAGCGCCTGCGGCAGCTGCAGGTCGGCATCACGCCCAACCCCCAGCACACGCCCATCAGTCTGGGGCTTGGCGAGCCGCGCCACCCGGCGCCGGCCGTGGTGCTCGACGCGATGCGCGGCCACCTGGGCGGCCTGTCCCATTACCCGGCCACCGCCGGCAGCCCCGAACTGCGCGCGGCGATCGCCGC
>Ga0164290_1001397_pt1 | contig 36380 bp, 33 predicted proteins | sample Micstemetagenome_FD_108782 | JGI IMG/M metagenome (GOLD analysis project Ga0164290, IMG submission 108782) | Contaminated culture microbial community from soil near Moab, Utah, USA - Microcoleus steenstrupii SON62 (Illumina Assembly) | ecosystem: Environmental > Terrestrial > Soil > Soil crust...
CAGCGGCCCAATCAGGTCCCACTCCGCATCCGACAAATCCCCGCGACCCATGACTGATCCTCAAAAAGCAGTCTTGAATCAGAAGGAGGAGGATTTGGGAATCCCTTTTGTCAACACGGCCTAAACATCGCATTATCAAGAATATACTGCTTGAACTTCCTACCAAACGCACTCCTTGGAAAATATTTTACCCAAATTTCTTCCGGATGGGTTGGTTCTTCATCGGACTCGATTTCGGACGCATTTATCTTTGCCTCGACGATGCGTAAAATGGGCTGATTTTCGTTTTCGATTGTAACGTTCCAGTTCACGCGGACACCAAAATCGTCCACGTCTCTGCTAATCTCGGGACCTACTCTGTTAACTTCGTGAAGAACCTCCGACCGAACGCAGGCTACAACCATGAGGGCCGCCGTATCCATTCCAAATGTTTGGTTGCAGCGAGATACAGCATATAACAAATCTCGAATAAGAAATAAATCTCTTGATCTTTGATCTGTTTTATTCCAAAATAATTCCAACTCATCAAACAGCAGTGCTGTTCGACGCCTGGGATAAATTTTAACTTTACCTATGTGTCTTTCAACAATTTCTATTATTTCTATTTCTATATTTTCATCGTTTTGGCTAACTGCTTCGATTTCGGCTCCAATTTCGCCTGAGAAGGGGCCTGCTCCAATGCCGGCTTTTGCATGGGCTTTGATTCTCTTTGTGGTTAGGTCTGACAAGAAGGAGGTGCTGGTTTCGGCGTGGATACCTAGGAGCCTTTTTAGAGATGAAAGAGTGTCTTTCCCTTCAAACACTTGGTCTTCAGAAACCTCTCTAAGAAGATTCCTATATATGTACCAGAGCCAGTTGATCTTATAATCGTATTCAACGACCGGAATGTCGTTTTGTTGTACAATCTGGAAGCCTTGACCTGCGGCAATTTTTTGCCGCTCCGGCTCAGTTATTCCAGATTTGAAAAGTATAGTTTTTGTCTTGCAGTTACTCTCATCTAAAATAGATTTCAGATATAAAAGTAATGCGGTCTTTCCGCACCCCTTTTGACCGTGAATAAAGTACTTCGCGCCGCTGGTGAGTTTGTGCATTTCAATGCCTGGCGGTATCTGAAATGAGTTTTTGAAAACGTGACTTCCAGTTCGCCCTTGCTCGAATACTTCATTCTTCGCGTCTATCTCGCCAAATTTTATGTTTTTAACGGGCATGCTCATTTGCTTTATCCAAGGCTTGCAGGCTAACGAAACGGGCGACTATTTCGATCAAATGAGCATGTAATGTGTCTTTCTCCAAATTTCTGTCAAGCAAACAATTGGAGGATGCATGATCCTCATCACCGGCCACATCATCCTCACCCTCGACCACCGCAACCGCATGATCGCGCTCGGCGCCGAGCATAGCGCGCGGTCGCGTTCCGAGCCGGGGTGTCTGGCGCATAATTGCGATATCGATGTCGAGAACTCCGACCGGCTGATGTTCGTCGAGGAGTGGGAGAGCGTCGATGCCGTGCGCGCGCCGTCATCCCGGACGTGATCCGGGATTGCGCTGCCCGTGTCGCGCGCCTTCGTGGCCGACATGCGCGCGCTGTCGCCCGAACCGCCGGTGATCCGGATTTATGCGGCGGAGGATATGACCGCGACGCTGGTGTCGGTGCAGAAAGAATAATCTCACGCAAAGGCGCAAAGGCGCAAAGACGGGCTGGTGATCTGTCGCGGGCGGCTTTTGCCTACTGGCGGCGTCGGGTCTCACACAAAGACACAAAGATGGCGGTTTGGGCTGGTAAGTCATGGATGCCGATCGGGCGTCGGATGGCTTGAGGCCGGACTTCGTCCGGCATCGAAACCGACCGGCGCTCGTCTGACACGCCGACGACAGTGGCCGAAACGGCCATCTTTGTGTCTTTGTGTGAAAAATCTCTCTTCTTCTTCGCGCCTTCGCGCCTTTGCGTGAGACCATTTTATTCCCGCCCACCCGGACAGGGTCAGGCAAGGCTCGATCCGGCATCCCTAATCGCTGGTGTCGATGGACCCCGGATCGGGTCCGGCGTGACGAATGGAAGCGGGGCTTCATAAAAACGCTGTCCTACATGGCGCCGCTGTGCCAGCCTTTGATTTGGCTCTTTCGCATCATGGATATAATGCTCGTCGCCCCGCTGTGGACGCGGCGCGCCCGGCCGTCTTTTCCCGCGCCACGGGGGAGCACGCAGGACAGCGCGCAGGGCTGACCTTTACTGACTTTTGGCCGCAGCCCGCGCGCCTTGCCGACGTCCGCCACCGTCCGCGCGCTCTTCGCAAGCCCCTGATTTCCGGCGCATGAAGGTGACAAGTTTGACAAGTTAAGCGCGCGATCGGGTCTGGCATCGCCTCCCAATCCCGTCATCCCGGCCTTCGCCGGGATGACGTTTCAGGCGGGAAGGGGGGATGCGCCGTTCGCCCCGCCGCCGCCCACGAAAAAGGGGCCGCAAAGCGCGGCCCCTTCCTCACATTCCTTACTGTGCGGCGCTTGGCTTAGCGCTGGCTCACCGGCACATAGGGGCGGTGCGCCGGGCCGGTGTAAAGCTGGCGCGGGCGGCCGATCTTCTGGGCGGGGTCCGAAATCATCTCGTTCCACTGCGCGACCCAGCCGACGGTGCGGGCCAGCGCGAAGAGCGCGGTGAACATCGTCGTCGGGAAACCGATCGCCGACAGGATCACGCCCGAATAGAAATCGACATTGGGGAACAGCTTTTTCTCGACGAAATAATCGTCGTTCAGCGCCATTTCCTCCAGTTGCAGCGCGACCTCGAACACCGGGTCGTTGACCTTCAGCGCGTCGAACACCTCGCGCACCGTTTTCTGCATCACCGTCGCGCGCGGATCGTAATTCTTGTACACGCGGTGGCCGAAACCCATCAGGCGGAACGGGTCGTCCTTGTCCTTGGCGCGGGCGATATATTCGGGGATGCGTTCGGGGCGGCCGATCTCGCGCAGCATGTTGAGCGCGGCCTCGTTCGCGCCGCCATGCGCCGGGCCCCACAGGCAGGCGATGCCCGCGGCGATGCACGCAAAGGGGTTGGCGCCCGACGAACCCGCCAGGCGGACGGTCGAGGTCGACGCATTCTGCTCATGGTCGGCGTGGAGGATGAAGATGCGGTCGAGCGCGCGCTCGACGGCGGGCACGACCTCATATTCCTCGGCCGGAACGCCGAACGTCATGCGCAGGAAATTGCCGGTGTAGCTGAGCTTGTTGTCGGGATAGATGAACGGCTGGCCCACCGAATATTTATACGCCATCGCCGCGATCGTCGGCATCTTGGCGATCAGCCGGTGGCTGGCGATCATCCGCTGGTGCGGGTCCTGGATGTCGGTCGAGTCGTGATAGAAGGCGCTGAGCGCGCCGACGACGCCGCACATGATCGCCATCGGGTGCGCGTCGCGGCGGAAGCCGCGGTAAAAGGTCGCGAGCTGTTCGTGCAGCATCGTGTGGCGGGTGATGGTATTGTCGAACGCCTGAAGCTCGTCGGCGGTCGGCAGCTCGCCGTTGAGCAGGAGGTAGCACACCTCCATGAACGACGAATGTTCGGCGAGGTCGCCGATCGCATAGCCGCGGTGCAGCAGCACGCCCTCGTCGCCGTCGATATAGGTCAGCTTCGATTCGCAGCTCGCGGTCGATGTGAAGCCGGGATCGTAGGTGAAGGCGCCGGTCTGGGCATAGAATTTGCGGATATCGACCACGTCGGGGCCGACGGTGCCCGACAGGACAGGGCTGTCGACGGTCTTGTCGCCCAGCGTGATTTTTGCGGTGTCGGTCATATTAGCTTCCCTGTTCTGACGGCGGGAGAATGTTGCGGCTACGCCCCTGCCGGATAATGTTGCGCTGCGTCAAGTCGCGCCAGGCTGACTTCGCGTCCGAGCAGCAGCAGCACGTCGAAAATGCCGGGCGAAACCGTGCGGCCGGTCAGCGCGGCGCGCAGCGGCTGCGCCAGCTTGCCCAGCCCCAGTCCGGCGGCTTCGGCTTCGGCGCGCACCGCGGCTTCCAGCTCGTCGCTCGTCCAGTCGCCGAGTCCGCTGAGGCGCTGCGTCACCGCGGCGAGCAGGCCTTCGGGGGCAGAGGCTAGCACTTCGGCGGCCTTTTCGTCCACCGGCATGGGGTCGGGGGCGAAGAGGAAGGTCGCGCCCTCGGCGATCTCGCCCAGCGTCTTGGCGCGCGGTTTGAGCGCCGCCATGGCGCGGGTCAGCAGCGCGCGGTCGCCATCGTCCAGCGCGCGGCCGACCAGCATTTCGACCCGCGGCGCGACGAGGCCGGCAAGGCGGACGTCGTCGGCTTCGCGGAGATAATGGCCGTTGAGATTCTCCAGCTTCTTGAAATCGAAGCGCGAGGGCGAGCGGCCGACATGGTCGAGGTCGAACCATTCGACGGCCTGGGCGCGGCTGATGATCTCGTCATCGCCATGCCCCCAGCCGAGGCGGAGCAGATAATTGTTCACCGCTTCGGGGAGGTATCCCATCGCGTCGCGGTACGCATCGACGCCGAGCGCGCCGTGGCGCTTCGACAGCTTCGCCCCGTCGGCGCCGTGGATCAGCGGGACGTGGGCATAGACCGGCTCGCGCCACCCCATCGCGCGGATCAGCGCCAGCTGGCGGAACGCGTTGTTGAGGTGATCGTCGCCGCGAATCACATGGGTGACGCCCATGTCGTTATCGTCGACGACGACGCTCAGCATATAGGTGGGGGTGCCGTCGCTGCGCAGCAGGATGAAATCGTCGAGTTCGGCATTCTGCACCGTGACCTCGCCCTGCACCCGGTCGGCGATCGTCACCGCGCCGTCCTGCGGCGCGCGGAGGCGAAGGACGTGCGGCGCCGCGGGGTCGCCGTCGGCGCGGTCGCGCCACGGGCTGCGGACGCGGAATGGCTGGCGCTTTTCCTGCGCCTCGGCGCGCATCGCGGCAAGCTCGTCCGGCGTCAGGTAACAGCGATAGGCCGCGCCGCGCGCGAGCAGTTCGTGCGCGACCTCGGCATGGCGCGGCGCGCGGGCGAACTGGAACACCGTCTCGCCGTCCCAGTCGAGCTCCAGCCAGCGCATCCCGTCCAGAATCGCGTCGATCGCCGCGTCGGTCGACCGCGCGCGGTCGGTATCCTCGATCCGCAGCAGGAACCGGCCGCCGTGATGGCGGGCGAACAGCCAGTTGAACAGCGCGGTGCGCGCGCCGCCGATGTGCAGATAGCCGGTGGGCGAGGGCGCGAAGCGCGTCACCACGTCGGCGCCGGTCGCCTCGGGCGTCGCTTCTGCCACTTTGGTTGGGTTTTCGGTTGCCACCACGGCCTCTTTCACTCACTTTGCCGCCCGGTCGGGCGGGATCGGGGGTGCCCCTAGCATGGCGACAAGTCCGCTTCAAACGCCCATTGCACCCCGCCGCGCCGCCCGCTGGAAAGCGCTCGTCGCGGCGCTCGAAACGCGACTGGAGGCGGAGCGCGAACGCATCGGCCTCTGGCTCCCCGTCGCGCTGGGGGCGGGCATCGCCGCATGGCTCGCACTGCCGACCAGGGGGCACTGGATCGGGTCGTTGCTGCTACTCGCCGCCGGGGTGCTCGGCGGGCTGATGATTGGCTGGCGCCGCCGCGCCGGCCGAGCGGTCGCGGTCGGCTGCGGCGTGATGGCGGCGGGGATGCTGCTCATCTGGGGCCGCGCGCTGTGGGTTGCAGCGCCCGTGCTCGTGCAGCCGGTCGTCACCGAATTTTCCGCCATCGTCGAACGCGTCGAGCCGCGGCCCGCCAGGGGGCAGGTGCGGATTCTTGCCCGGCCAAGCGCGCGCGCCGACCTGCCGCCGCGCATCCGCCTGACCCTGCGCACCGAACAGGCGGGCGACCTGGCCGCGGGCGAGGCGATCGGGGTGCGCGCGCGGCTGATGCCGCCGCCGACCGCCAGCCTGCCCGGCGGCTATGATTTCGCGCGGCGCGCGTGGTTCGACGGCATCGGCGCGGTGGGAACGGTGCTCGGCGACGTCGCGCGCGTGCCAGGCCGGGCGGATGCCGAACCGCCGCTGCGCGCACGGCTGAGCGCGCATATTCAGGGTGAGGTCGAAGGCTCGGCGGGCGGCATCGCGGCGGCGCTGGTGACCGGCGACCGCGGCGCGATTGCCGAGGCCGACGAAGAGGCAATGCGGCGGAGCGGGCTCGCGCACCTGCTGTCGATCAGCGGGCTGCACGTCACGGCGGTCGTCGGTTTCGCGATGCTGCTGGCGATGCGGCTGTTCGCGCTGAGCCAGCGGCTCGCGCTCGCGGGCCTTGTCTTGCCGCTCGCGGCGGCGGCGGGGGCGCTCGCGGGCGGGGGTTATACATGGCTCGCCGGGGCCGAAGTGCCGACCTTGCGTTCGTTCATCGCCGCGTTGCTCGTGCTCGTCGCCTTCCTGATGGGACGCGAGGCGCTGACCTTGCGGCTCGTCGCGGCGGGGGCGCTGATCGTGCTCCTGTGGCGGCCCGAGGCGCTGGCGGGGCCGAGTTTCCAGCTGAGCTTTGCCGCGGTCGCCGCGATCGTCGCCCTCCACGAAAGCCCGGCGATGCAGGCGTTCCTCGCGCGCCGTGAGGAATCGTGGCCGTTTCGCCTGGGGCGCGGCGTCATCGGCTTGCTGATTACGGGCCTCGTCGTCGAGGTCGCGCTCACGCCGATCGCGCTTTTCCATTTCCACAAGGCGGGGCTGTACGGCGCGCTCGCCAATGTCATCGCGATCCCGCTCACAACCTTTGTCGTCATGCCTGCCGAGGCACTGGCGCTACTGTTCGACAGCGTCGGACTTGGGGCGCCCTTCTGGTGGGTCGCCGAACAGGCGCTGCGGTTGCTGATTGCGCTCGCCCACGCCGTTTCGGGCGCGCCGGGGGCGGTGACGACGCTGCCCAGCTTTCCGCCATGGGGCTTTGGCCTGGCGCTATTCGGCGGGCTGTGGATATTGCTGTGGAAGACGCGCTGGCGCCGATGGGGGATGATTCCGCTCGCGGCGGGCGCCGCCGTGCTGTTTGCGCAGCCGCGCCCCGACCTGCTGGTCACCGGCGACGGACGGCACATCGCCGCGGCCCTGCCCGACGGCGGTTACGCGCTGCTCCGCGATCGCGCGGGCGACTATGTCCGCGACAGCATGGCCGAAGCCGCCGGAATCGACGCCCCGCTCGCCACGCTCGCCGATCTCGATCATGTCGAGTGCAACCGCGATTTCTGCCGCTGGGTGCAGGGCGCGGGGACGGCGCGGCGCATCATCCTCGCCTCGCGCGGGCGCGACCGGGTCGAGGGCACGGACATGGCCGCGGCGTGCGCCGCCGCCGATATTGTCATCAGCGACCGCTGGCTGCCGCGCGAATGCGTCGGCCGCTGGCTGACGATCGAGCGCGACAGCCTCGCCGAAACGGGCGGGCTCGCGCTCTATCTTGGCGAACGGCCCAAAGCCGTCGCCGCATTGCGATCCGGCGCCGAGCATCCGTGGCGCCGCCCGCAGCAGGTCAGTGGTAACGACGAAGCAATCCCGACAGACGCCCTTGCACAATGACGCGCTCGGCAGGGTAGCGTTGCGGTTCATAGGCGCTGTTCGCAGGATCGAGCCGGATCATCTTGCCTTCGCGGCGGAAAAATTTGAGTGTCGCATCCTGCCCGTCGACAAGCGCGACGACAATGTCACCCTCGCGCGCCGTATCCGCTTTCTGGATCAGCGCATAGTCGCCGTCGAAAATGCCCGCCTCGACCATCGAGTCGCCCGACACTTCGAGCGCATAATGTTCGCCCGCGCCGAGCAGCGCCGCGGGAACGGCGAGCTGCTCATGGTCCTCAAACGCTTCGATCGGGACACCCGCGGCGATTCTGCCGTGCAGCGGCACTTCGATAATGTCGTTCGCGGCGATCGGTTTGAGTGCGGGGGGCGTCTTGCGGAGCGCGACGACATTGTCGCGATTGTTGTTCACCACGGACTTCGCGGCTTCGGGCAGCTTCAGCACCTCCAGCGCGCGCGCGCGATTGGGCAGGCGGCGGAGAAAGCCCCTTTCTTCCAGGGCGCTTATCAGACGGTGGATGCCCGATTTCGACTTGAGGCCCAGCGCCTCCTTCATCTCCTCGAACGAGGGCGAGATGCCGCTCGCGTCGAGGCGCTGCTGGATGAAGTGGAGCAGTTCATGCTGCTTCGCGGTCAACATCGGTCATTCTCCATGAAGGCCTGGAGCGTCAGGCCGGACATAGCGGGAACGATAGTGGAACAAAGCAGAACTTGTCAAGCGATGGCGATATAGTCCGCTGCATCGCCCGCGCTGCGCGCCGGGGCGTCTATATCGCGGATCAGCAGCGCATTGGCCGCGGCGAGCGGGAGGGTGCGGCCGCTTTCCTGCCCCACGAGCGGGGTGAGCAGCCCGCGCTCGACCCGCGCGCGCAGATAGTCGCGGCGCGTTCCCCCCGCATCCAGCGGCGCGGCGAGCGGCGCGCGCTGCACCGGCGGCAAGGGTGCGCGCGCACCCGCGAGATGACGAACGAGCGGGAGTAGGAACAGCGTCGCGGTGACGAAGGCCGACGAGGGATTGCCGGGCAGGCCGAGCAGGATCGCATCGCCCAGCGTTCCGGCGATCAGCGGCTTGCCGGGCTTCATCGCGATCTTCCAGAAATCGAGCCGCCCGCCCGCATCAACCAGCGCGCCGCGGACATGGTCATGATCGCCGACCGACGCGCCGCCGACGGTGACGATGACGTCGTGATGCCGCGCCAGATCCTTGAGAACCCCTGCCAGCGCCGCGCGGTCGTCGCGGACGTGGAGCGGCTGCACGGGCACGGCGACCTCGCCCGCGAGCATCGCGGCGAGCATCACGCCGTTGCTGTCGGGGATCTGGCCGGGGCCGAGCGCGCGGCCTGGGGCCACAAGTTCGTGGCCGGTGGTGAGGATCGCGACGCGCGGTCGGGCGCCGACGGGAAGCGTGCCCGCGCCGCTCATCGCCGCGGTGGCGATGGCGCCGGGCGTCAGCCATGAGCCCGCCGCGAGCAGCGCGTCGCCGGCCGCGAAATCGGCGGCGCGCGCGCGGATGTGGCGACCGCGGCTCCCCGGACCGTCGCCGGTCAGGACCAGCCGGTCGCCCTCGCGCGCGACATCCTCCTGCACGATCACCGTGTCGGCGCCGGGCGGGACGATCGCGCCGGTGAAGATGCGCAGCGCCTCGCCGACGCCGACCGCGCGGTCGGGCGCCGCACCCGCGGCGACCTCGCCGGTCACGGCCCACGGGCCGGGCAGGTCGTCGAAGCGGATCGCATAGCCGTCCATCGCCGACAGCGGCGCCGCGGGCTGGTCGCGCCCGGCGAGGACGTCGGCGGCGAGATAGCGGCCATGCGCTTCGGCAAGCGCGACCGTTTCGCCCGCGAGCGGCGCGCGCAGCCCGATCAGGCGCGCCTGCGCCTCCTCGACGGGCAAGAGCGCGCTCATTCGGCGCGCCAGTCGCCCGAGCGGCCGCCGCTCTTTTCGAGCAGGCGGACGTCGCCGATCACCATCGCGCGGTCGAGCGCCTTGGCCATGTCATAGAGGGTGAGCAACGCGACCGACGCGGCGGTCAGCGCCTCCATCTCGACGCCGGTTGGCCCGGTCGTCTGCGCGACCGCCGTGACGGCGATGCCATTGTCCTCCCACGCGAAATCCACGCCAACCTTGGTGAGCGCGAGCGGATGGCAGAGCGGGATGAGGTCGGCGGTGCGCTTGGCTGCCATGATGCCGGCGATACGCGCGGTGGAAAGCACGTCGCCCTTGGGCGCATTGCCGCCGCGGATGGCTTCGAGAGCCTCCGCCGACATGGCGATGCGTCCGCCGGCGACGGCGCGACGCTGCGTCGCGGGCTTGGCGCCGACATCGACCATATGCGCGGCGCCGCTGTCGTCGAGATGAGTCGGTTTGAGGGTCATAAGGGGAGCGAAGCAAGGGGCGAGGCGAAAGGCAAGGGGGACAGAGGAGGAATTGTCGGGGAACGGCCGGAATCCACCCCACACCAGCCGCACAAGGCTGACCTTTCCTGACCTTTGGACCGATTGCGCCGGGGCCGTGCCGACCGCTCCGCGCCCCGAAGCGGACATCCGGCGCCTAATCGTAAACGCACGCATCCAGCCCGTCGCGCCGGACCTGGCCGATGCGCGCGGCGATGGTGTTGCCATAGCGGCGCGTGAAGCCCGACGGGCTCACCGCCTCGCGCTTCCGGGGCAGCGGCAGGATGGCGGCGATGCGCGCCGCCTCGCGCGGGGTCAGCTTGGCCGCGCCCTTCTTGAAATAACGCCGCGCCCCCGCCTCGACGCCATAGGTGCCGATCCCCGTCTCGGCGACGTTGAGGTAAACCTCCATGATCCGCCTTTTGCCCCAGATCGTCTCGATCAGGAAGGTGAACCAGACTTCGGGCACCTTGCGGACATAGCGCGTCCAGCCGCTGCCCTGCCACAGAAAGACATTTTTCGCGGTCTGCTGGCTGATCGTCGATCCGCCGCGCAGCCGCTTGCCCCTGGCGTTGCGCTCGATCGCTTCCTCGATCGCCTCGGTGTCGAAGCCGCTGTGGCTACAGAATTTCCCGTCCTCCGCCGCGATCACCGCGCGGACCATGTTGCGGTCGATGTCCGACAGGCTGGTCCAGTCCTTGGTGATGCCGTTGCGGTCGGCCAGCATGGTGAAGGTCACCGGCGGCGGCACCACGGCATAGACGAGCACCCACAGCACCGAAAAGGCGATCAGCCATAACAGCCATTTGAGCGGACGGAGAAGCCAATGGGATTTACGGCGCCGGGTCGATTTCGCAGTGGGCATGATGGTTCATTAGCCGCTTGCCGACGCGCGGCAAGCGGCTGTTTGGTGTCGGGAGGGGCGTCAGGCCTTGGGCGGTTCGCCGCCCGGCCCGTCGCCATGCTTCTTGTCGCCGTCCTTCTTGTCCGTGGCGGCGTCGATCGCCTCGCCCGCCTTAGCGGCGGCGCCCCTGGCCGCGTCGGCGGCGTCGGACGCGAGCGAGCGCATCTTCGCCTCGGCTTCGGCTTCCTTGCCGCTCATCACGACCCACGCCATCGCCGCGGCGGCGATCAGCGCGAACAGGGCGAGCCAATATCCGATTTCCCAATTGACCTGGATCATCGCCATCGCCGCGCGGTCCATGTCGCCGCCGCCGCCGTTTTTCGCGGCCTCGGCCATGATCGCATCCTTGCTGTAGCGCCAGGTGCCGAGGAAGATCAGCACCAGCGCGGCGACCGACGTGCCGAGCACCAGCTTCGCCGCTTCGCGCCCGCGCGTGAAGAGCAGGAACAGACCTCCCGCAATCGCCAGCAGCGCCAGGATCAGCCACAGGTTCATCGCCGCGCCATCGCCCGCCGACGCCGCGCGCCCCATCGTCGTGACATTGCCAAAGGCAAGGCCAAAGCCCGTCGCTTCGGCGATCTTCTGTTCGGAGCAGCTGATCGTCATCCACGGCAGCAGGAAGGCGACGAGGGCGATGCCCTTGGGAATCCGGATCCATTTCCACATGCTGTTTCCCCCTCACGGTAAACGCGACCCGGCGGGCAGGCTAGCCGATTGTCTCGCCGAGTCAAATCGCCGGTTCAGGGGTCGAAGCGGATCACGGCATAGGGGGCGGGCAGGCCGTCGACGGGGCGTTGGGTTTCGGCGCGCCAGAGCTTTCCTTCCCCAAAATCCTCGCGGGTCGCATAGGCCCCCACAACACGCCCGGCGGCCAGCCGATAGGGCAGGCCTTCGCCGTCGAGCGGTGCGATGGCGTCGGCGACGTGGAAATGCAGGTGCGGCTGGGTGACATGGCCGGTCGCTCCGACCCGGCCGATGACCTGCCCTTTGCGAACGCGCTCGCCTTGCCGGACGGGGATGCCCGGCATCAGATGCTGGTAAAAGGCATAGCGGGCGCCGGGCAGCCGTTGGACGATCATCGTCCCCGTCTCGTCCTCGACGCTGGCGCGCGCTTCGGGGGCAGCCGGATCCTTGACGACCAGGATTTCGCCATCGGCGACCGCCAGCACGTCGGCGCCCGATCCGTCGGCGGCGACATCGCTCCCCGCCGAGGCGCGGTCGAACCCCGCCGCGGGCATCCAGTCGATCGCGTGGCGTCCGGGCAGGCGGACGCGCCCGCTGACGGCATAGGGATAGCGGCGATGGCCGTTATCGAGTTCGGGCAGCGCCACCGCGGCCCACGGCCCCCCGCGCAGCGGCGCGCCGATGTCGAGGTCGGTTGCGGGCTGCGGCGCGAAGGCGCCCCCCTCGATCGCGACCGGATCGCCCGGAGCATCCGCGCGTTGCGGCACCAGGCCGATCCGGTGGGTCAGCGGCTCCACGTCGCAGCGGCGCCACGGCACCGCGAGATAGAAGATCGCCCGCTGACCGGGGGCAAGGTCGTGCGCGCCGCCCGGCTGGGCGCCGATCCGCCGCATGACTCGGGCCGGGTCGATGCGGGCGATGATCGCGCCATCGTCAGCCGCGCGCAGCTCGACAGCGGTGACGGTCAGCGTCTGCGCGGCGAAATTGGTCGCATGAAGCTCGTAGACGAGCCGGTCCTCGCCGTCGATCCGCGCGACCGGCGGACTGTGCGGGACGGTGAGATGCAGCGACTGAAACGGCCGCACCTCGGCCATCGCGGGCGGAGCATCGGGCGCGGCGGAGAGGAGGAGGAACAAGAGGCTGAACGGCATAGACGGGTCTCCACGATGAAGGGGAGGCCGTCATGGTGGGAAAGGGCGCCGCGGACGATCGCCAATCGGCGAGCGGGACTATTCGCCCGGACGAGCGGGCCGGGGGTCGAGCAGCGCGGCGAGATTGTCCCGGAAACGACGGCTCAGCCGCAATTGTTCGCCGCCGATCAGCCGGACAAGCGCGTCGCCGCGCCCGATCGGCGCGATCTCGCGCACCCGGTCGATACGGATCAGCGCGCCGCGGTGGATGCGCGCGAACTCGGCGGCGGGCAGGCGCTGGCCAAGCGAGGTCAGCGATTCCTCGATCAGCATCGTGCGTCCCGCCGCATGGATTTCGGCATAGTCGCCCGCGGCCCCGATCCAGTCGATCGTGTCCGGCGGGATGCGCGTCAGCCGTCCGCGGCTGCGTATCTCGATGACGGCATCGGCGCGAGAGCCGTCCTCCCGCTGTCGGCGCGGCCAACGCGTCCAGGCGATCGTCAGTGCGACAACGCCCGCGTAAAGCATCGTGTTGGTGTCGAAATTGCGTACGAACATGATGTCGGCCATCGCGCCCCGCGTTGCGACGCGCGCGCTGCGATAGACGGGCCAATAGATCAGCCCGAACAGCAGGACGTGCGCGTAAACGGTGACGGGCCACAGCAGCAGATAGGCGGCGATACGCCCCCACCACGGCCTGATCCGGCGTTCGATGGCCAGCGCCGCGCCGACGACCGGCCAGCTGAGCAGCGCCCAGATCGAATAGATGGCCGCAACATAGCCGAGCGTCGGCCACCAGTCCTGCGCATGGCCGCGATACGCCGCGACGAAATAGCCTTGCCCGGCCTGTGCGAGCGCCACCAGCGTCCATGCCGCCAGCGTCAGGCCGCTCCATCCGGCGCGGGTAACGGGCGCGCGCGGACGGATCATCGTCGGGTGCCCGGCGCCGTGCCGCGTCAGGCGGTGAGGAGGCGCCGGTCGCCGGCGAGCTTCAGCATCGCCTTTTGCAGCTTTTCAAAGGCGCGCACCTCGATCTGGCGCACGCGCTCGCGGCTGACGTCGTAAAGCTGGCTCAAATCCTCGAGCGTCTTGGGATCGTCGGTCAGGCGGCGCTCGGTCAGGATATGGCGCTCGCGCTCGCTCAGCGTATCGAGCGCCTCGGTCAGCAGCTCATGTCGCACGTCGCGCTCCTGCGCCTCGGCGACGCGCTCGTCCTGCAACGGGCCTTCGTCGCCCAGCAGATCCTGCCACTGGCTGTCGCCATCTTCGCCCATCGGGACGTTCAGCGACGTGTCGCCGCCCATCGCCATGCGACGGTTCATGCTGACGACTTCTTCCTCGGTGACGCCGAGGTCGGTCGCGATCTTGGCGACATGTTCGGGGCTGAGGTCGCCGTCCTCGAAGGCTTCGAGATTGTTCTTCATCCGGCGGAGGTTGAAGAACAGCTTTTTCTGCGCCGCCGTGGTGCCCATCTTCACGAGGCTCCAAGACCGCAGGATGAACTCCTGGATCGACGCGCGAATCCACCACATCGCATAGGTGGCGAGGCGGAAGCCGCGTTCGGGGTCGAACTTTTTCACGCCCTGCATGAGGCCGATATTGCCCTCGCTGATCAGCTCGCTGACCGGCAGGCCATAGCCGCGATAGCCCATCGCGATCTTCGCGACGAGGCGGAGGTGCGAGGTGACGAGCTGCGCGGCGGCCTCATTGTCGCCATGCTCCTGAAAACGCTTGGCGAGCATATATTCCTGCTCGGGCGTCAGAAGGGGAAATTTGCGGATTTCGGCCAGATAGCGGTTCAGGCTCGCCTCACCGCCGAGCGCGGGCACCACTGCCGGAACATTGCTTTTGTTAGCCATGGAGAGTGTCTTCCCTAAAACCTGAAATCATCTTGCCGCGGTTGGCTCCGGCGGTCAAAATAGATTTTTATTCGAAACCTAAACGCGCAGTTCATCGATCAGTTCCCGCATGTCCGCTGGGAGTTCGCTGTCGAGCGCGATGCTGTTACCGGTCACCGGATGAATAAAGCCCAAATGGGCCGCGTGCAATGCCTGCCGCGCGAAATTGCAGGCCTTCAACACATCCGAAAGCGGCTTTCGGGCGCGACCATAGACCGGATCGCCGACCAGCGGATGGCCGATATGCGCCATATGGACGCGCACCTGATGCGTGCGTCCGGTCTCCAGCCGGCATTCGATCAAGGTCGCACCCTTGAGTGGCTCGATCGTGCGATAATGGGTGATCGCATGTTTGCCGCGGCCCGCGGCGACGACCGCCATCTTCTTGCGGTTGGTCGCCGACCGGCCGAGCGCGGCGTCGACGGTGCCGTTCGCGGGCATCGGGCGTCCGGTCGCGATCGCCAGATAGCGGCGGTCGATGCTGTGCGCGGCAAATTGTTTTGCGAGCCCTTCGTGCGCCTTGTCATGCTTGGCGGCGACGATCAGCCCGCTCGTATCCTTGTCGATGCGGTGGACGATTCCCGGCCGCGCGACGCCGCCGATGCCCGACAACTGCCCCGCGCAATGATGGAGCAGCGCATTGACCATCGTGCCGTCGAGATTGCCCGCGGCGGGGTGGACCACCATTCCCGCGGGCTTGTCGATCACGATCAGATGCTCGTCTTCATAGGCGATGACGAGGCCCATGTCCTGCGCGACATTGTGCGCGGGCAGCGTAGCGGGCAGGCGGATTTCGATCGTCGCAGGCGGCACGGTTTTCGCGGCGGGATCCCACAGGATTGCGCCGTGAACGTCGAGCACGCGGCCGCCTTTGATAAGGCTTTTCAACCGCTCACGCGACAGGCTGGGGAGCGCTTCGGCAAGCGCCCGGTCGAGCCGCAGCCCCGCCGCCGCGTCATCGAGCGTCACGGTCAGTATCTCGTCGTCCCCCAACATTGACGGGGATGTGTGTTTGGCGCGCCGATTTTCAAGGGACCGGGGCGTCGCGCGCGCCACCATTTCGTCATCCCGGCGCAGGCCGGGATCTCGCCCTCACAACCTGACGCACCGGCGAGATCCCGGCCTGCGCCGGGATGACGGCAAAATGGGGAAGGGCGAATGGCGGTGAAGCAGCCCGCATCGCGCTTGCCCTTTCCCCCCTGGCTGCACTAGGAGCGGCGCACGCCGGGTAAATCCGGCGGCTGCGCTGGGGAGCCTGTTCATCCATGTCCGACGACCGCGTCGATTTCGCCTCCATGCTGGCCTCGCGCCTGTGTCATGACCTGCTCAGCCCTGTCGGCGCCTTCGCCAACGGGCTCGAACTGCTCGCCGACGAGAAAGACCCCGAAATGCGTGCGCGCTGTGTCGAATTGCTCGAGCAGAGCGCGCGGACGTCGGCGAACAAGCTCAAATTCTTTCGTCTGGCCTTTGGGTCGGCGGGCGGTTTCGGCGAGCTCGTTCCGCCGGAGGAAGCCAAATCGGCGATCGAGGGGATCATCGGCGACCGCGCGATCACGCTCAACTGGATGATCGGCGCCGACCCGCTGCCCAAACCCGCGGTCAAGATCGTCCTCAACCTCGCGTTGCTGCTGATCGATGCGCTGGTGCGCGGCGGGCGGCTCGACGTCGGCTGTGAAAAGCAGGGAGAGGGCATCGAAATTGCGCTGCACGTCGAGGCCGAGCGCATCTTCCTCGACGCCGACGTTGAGCGCATATTGGCCGAGGGCGAAGACGCCAGCCCGATGACGTCGCGCACCGCACCCGCCGTGCTGGTGCAGGCGGTGGCGCGGCAGAGCGAGGGCAGGGTGATGCTGGCGCGCGAAACGCCGACCTCGCTGCTCGTCGGCGCGGTGCTGCGGGGGCGCGGGTAAAGCCACTTTTAACCATTGTCCGCCATGGTGTCGCCGCAAGTTTATGGGGCGCACCGATACGGCGATGGACGATCTGCTGAACGACTTTCTGGCCGAAACGGCCGAAATCCTGTCCGATGCGGGCGGGGCGATCGTCGCGTGGGAGGCGGACCCCGCCGACCGCGCGCAGCTCGACGCGATTTTTCGCCTCGTCCACACGATCAAGGGCAGTTCGGGCTTTCTGGCGCTGCCGCGCGTCACCGCGCTGGCGCACGCCGCCGAGGATGCGCTCGACCAGGTGCGTCGCGGCCACCGCGCCGCCGACGCCGCGCTCGTGTCGGGCGTGCTGGCGGTCATCGACCGGCTGAACGCGCTGTGCGCCGCGCTGGGGCAGGACGGCGCCGAGCCCGTCGGCGACGACAGCGACGTCATCGGCGCGCTGGCACGGCAGGAGGCGGGAGCGCCTGCGCCTGTCGAAGTGGCGGGTGTCCCGCTCCGCCGCGAAGAGGATGTCGGCGCCGACGTCAACGGTTGGCGGTCGATCCGCGTGCCGCTGCCCTTGCTCGACAGCGTGATGACCGGGGTTACCGACATCGTGCTGGCGCGCAACGAATTTGCCCGGATGCTGCGCGAATCGGGCGCCGACAGCGCGACGATCGCCGCGTTCGACCGCCTGTCCGATTCGATCGCCGGGATGCGCCAGTCGGTCAGCCAGATGCGGATGCAGCGCATCGACAAATTGTTCGCGCCGCTGCCGCGCATCGTCCGCGATCTGGCGCAGGAACTGGGCAAGAAGGTCGCGTTCCAGACGAGCGGCGGCGAAGTCGAACTCGACCGCGAGATGATGGAAAATATCCGCGATCCGCTGATCCACATCGTCCGCAACGCGATCGATCATGGCATCGAGACGCTGGACGACCGGGTCGCCGCGGGCAAGGATATTACGGCGACGATTTCGGTCGCGGCGCGCCAGTCGGGCAACCAGATCGAAATCGAGGTGCGCGACGACGGGCGCGGCCTGTCGCCCGACGCGCTGGTCGCGAAAGCGATCGCGTCGCGGCTGCTGACCGCGGCCGACGCCCGCGCGCTGTCGCCCAGGGAAAAGCTCGAGCTCATCTTCCGCCCCGGTTTTTCGACCGCGGCAAAGGTCACCGCGGTGTCAGGCCGCGGCGTCGGCATGGACATCGTCAAGGCCAATGTGGAGAAGATCGGCGGCATCGTCGAGCTGCGCAATGACGAGGGACGCGGGCTCGCCATCCTGTTGCGCGTGCCGATGACGCTGACGATCATTTCGGGGCTGATGGTGCGCGCGGCGGGGCAGTATTTCGCCATCCCGCGCGGCGCGGTGCGTGAAATCCTGCTCGAGAGCGGCGACACGGTGCGCGTCGACCGCGTCGGCGGCGGCGAGCTGGCGACGGTGCGCGGCGAACAATTCCCGCTGCTGCGCCTGGAGACCATTCTCGGCTGCGAATGCGGCAGCGACGATGACGCGGACGACCGCGCGCTGGTGATCGTGCGGCCGGGGCAGGGGCAAAGCTATGCGCTGAGCGTGGCGGCGATCCACGACCATGAGGAACTGGTGATCAAGCCCGCGGCGCCGATGATCATGGCGACGGGGCTTTATGCGGGGACGACGCTGCCCGACAACGGCCGCCCGGTGCTCCTCCTCGACGTGCAGGGGCTGCTCGCGGTCGCGGGGATCGACGCCAGCGAAGCGGGGCGCAGCAAGGACGGGCTGGCCGACGCCGAGGCCGACGCGCTGGCGACGCGCAACGCGACGCAGCTGCTGCTGTTCCGCGATCTGAACAAGCGGGTGCGCGGCATCCGCCTGTCGGTGATCGAGCGCGTCGAGGACGTCCCGGCGTCCGCGCTGTTCGAAAGTGCGGGCCGCGTGCAGGCGCAGATCGGCGAGGCGATTTTCCCGGTCCACACCGCCCAGCCGCCGGCCGGAGAGGGCAACATCAAGCTTCTCCGCCTCCACGACGGCCGATCGGTGCTGTGCTACCCGATCGCCGAAGTCATCGACATCGTTCGGCTGCCCGATGCGATCCAGCCATCGCCGACGCCGGGGTTGATCGCGGGCGTCGCACTGATTGGCGGCGAACCGGTCGAGCTGATCGACCCCTTCTGGCTGATGGAACAACAGGCCGTTCGCCCGGCCCCGTTGCCGCTGCGCGAACCGCTCTGCCATCTGGCCGACGACCATGACGGCTGGGGCGCCAATTTCCTGGCGCCGATCCTGCGCGGCGCGGGGTATCGCGTCACGCTCGCGGGCGAGACCGCCGACGAAACTCCCGACCTGCTGCTCTGCCTGTCGGACGAGAGCGAGCTTTGCGACCATGGCGCGGGCGAGGTGCCGGTGATCCGCCTGCGATCGTCGATCGAGGCGACGGCGCCCGACGACCAGAGCGTCTATCGTTACGACCGCGAGGCGCTGCTCGCCGCGATGCGCCGCCGCGTGGGGGGGGCACGGCCATGATGGAGAAACTCTATCTGATCGCCCGCATCGCCGACACGCGTGTCGCGTTGCGGAGCCGGACCATCCACTCGGTCGTGACCGTCGGAACGCCGGTCGAGGTGCCGGCCGCCCCGCCGCACGTCGCGGGGCTGTTCGCTCTGCGCAGCCGCGTTTTCACGCTGATCGATCCGCATGTCGTGATCGGCCTGCCTGCGGTCCCCGTCGTCGCCGGGCAAAGGGTGATCGTGATCGAAGTCGCCGAACATGGCTATGCGCTGCTTGCCGACGAGATCGAGGATGTCTGCTTCATCGAGGCACCCGAGACGCGCATCGCCGGAAAGCTGCTTCCGGGATGGGCGCGCGTCGCCGACGCGATGATCGAACATGACGGCGCTTCGCTGCTCGTCGTCGATCCGTCGCATCTCATTCATTTGCCCGGCCTAAAGGCGGCGTGAATCGTGCCGTTCATTAACGCGCTGCACACGTCTTGCCATTAGCGTGGCGATATGTCCGGGGGTCGGAGTTAATTTGATGTCGAAATCCTGTCTGGTCGTTGATGACAGCAAAGTCATTCGCAAGGTCGCGCGCCATATCCTTGAAAGCATGTCCTTTGCGGTCGAGGAAGCTGCCGACGGACAAGAGGCGCTGACCTATTGCCGAGCCAATCGGCCCGATGTGATCCTGCTCGACTGGAACATGCCGGTGATGAGCGGGATGGAGTTTCTGGGCGCGTTCAATGACCTGGATTACGGCCATGAGGAGCGCCCGCGGGTGGTTTTCTGCACCACCGAAAACAGCATCGACCATATTCGCGCCGCAATCGAGGCGGGCGCGGACGAATATGTGATGAAGCCGTTCGACCGCGAAACGCTCGAAGGAAAGTTGCAGCTCGTCGGCGTCGCCTGACGCAAAGGTCCGGTTCGATGGCGCTTGCGCAACCCCTGGCTCCCGACCCCGATCCGCCGACGCGGACGGTGCGGGTGATGCTGGTCGACGACAGCCTTGTCGTGCGCAGCATCCTTGAACGCATCGTCGAACAGCGGCCGGGTCTTTGCGTCTGCGCTTCGGTTGCCTCTGCAAAGGATGCGTTGGACTATCTGGCGCGCGAACCCGTCGACGTCGTCGTGCTCGATATCGAGATGCCGGGCATGAACGGGATCGACGCGCTGCCGCATATATTGGAACGGGCGGCGCGGGCGCGGGTGCTCATCCTGTCGTCGAACTGCGTCGAAGGTGGTCCCGCAGCGGTCGAGGCGCTGGCGCTCGGGGCGAGCGATACTTTGGCGAAGCCGGGACGCGGCAGTTTTTCGGGGCGCTTTGCCGAGGTGCTGACCGATCGCATCCTCACGCTGGGCAACCAGCAGGAGTTTCCCGCGCCCGTTCCCGTTGCGCAACGGCGGGCCCCTGCGCCGGTTTCGATGATCGTCGACACCGACCAGCCGATCGATTGCATCGCGGTTGCCGCTTCAACGGGCGGCATCCCGGCCTTTACCAATTTCCTCGCCCATCTCGATCCGCGGGTGACCGCGCCGATCCTGCTGACGCAGCATTTGCCCGACGCCTTCATGGCGTTCTACGCACGGCAGATCGGCATGATGACAAGTCGGCGCGTGCATGTCGCCGCGGCGGGAATGGCGGTCGAGCCGGGGCATATCTATCTGGCGCCGGGCGACGCGCATCTGCTCGTCGTCGCCAATGGCGCGCGCCGCGAAATCGCGCTCGACCGCCGCCCCGTCGACAATGGCTGCTGTCCGTCGGCCGACCCGATGCTCGATTCGGTTGCCGAAACCTATGGCAAGGGCGGCGTCGCGGTGATCCTGAGCGGCATGGGGCGCGACGGGGCGGTGGGCGCGGCGCGGCTGAAATCGGCGGGGGGCACGGTTTTTGCCCAGGCCCCCGAAAGCTGTGTCATCTGGGGAATGCCGGGCGCGGTGGCAAAGGCGGGGATCGCCGCGGCGACGCTCAATCCCGATGCGATTGCGCTGATGCTCGGCAGTTTCCTCTCTGGCCGGGCGCCGGGGCGCCACAAAGCATGATGGGGGCGAGCGCCAGCGAATCGGCCTATCGTGTGCTGATGGGGGTGCTCGAATCACGGACCGGCCAGACGCTGTCGCCGAGCCGCATCTGGCGCATCGAAATGTCGCTGAAGCCGGTGATGCAACGCCATGGCATCGCCGACCTCGATGCGCTCGTTGGCGCGCTTGTCACCGCGAACAGCCGTCAGCTGCTCGACGACACGGTCGACGCGATGTTGAACAATGAAACATATTTTTATCGCGAACATAGTGTGTTCGATGACATTGCTGCGACAGCACTTGAAAAGTTGCGTGCGATCAATGCCGAGCGACGGCGGCTCACCATCTGGCACTGCGGCGTTTCGACGGGGCAGGAAGCCTATTCGATGGCGATGCTGATCGCCGAACAGGGCGCGACATGGGCGGGCTGGCAGGTCGATATTGTCGGAACCGACGTCAGCCATCAGGCGATCGGCCGCGCGCGCGTGGGGCTGTTCAGTCAGTTCGAGATCCAGCGCGGCCTTCCCGTGCAGCGCATGGTGCGCTGGTTCGACCAGACCGAGAGCGGCTGGCTCGCCAAGGCGGATCTGCGCCGCCGGATCGACTTTTCGGTGCAGAACATGCTGACCGACCGGCCGCCGCTGGCCTCGCCGGCCGACCTCATCTTCTGCCGCAATCTGCTGCTCTATTTCTCGCTGCCGATGCGGCAGAAGGCGTTTGCGCGGCTGCGCGCGGCGGCGGCGCCGCAGAGTTTCCTCGTGCTCGGCGCGGGCGAAACGGTGCTGGGGCAAACCGACCAGTTCGTCGCCAGTCCGCGACTGCGCGGGCTTTACGAACCCGCCGACCAGCAGGCACGGCGCCTCGGTTCCGGGCGGCCGGTCGCCGCCTGACCTTGCTTTTTGTCCCCCGCTGGCGCAAGCGACGGACAGGCAGCCACAGGACGGGCCAAAAAGGCGCATGAGCGATTTTGTCGAACGCTGGTCTCCCAATTTCGACGAGCGCGCGCTGCCCGTTTCGATGATCGTCCTTCATTATACGGGCATGAAGACCGGCGCCGAAGCCATTGATCGGCTTGCCGATCCTGCGGCAAAGGTATCCGCCCATTATGTCGTCAGCGAGGATGGCCAGGTCACCCATATGGTGCCCGAGGACAAACGTGCGTGGCATGCGGGCAAGGCGCATTGGCGCGGCGTCAGCGACATCAATTCGGCGAGCATCGGGATCGAGATCGTCAATCCGGGACACGAATATGGTTATGTCCCCTTTCCTGAACCCCAGATCGCTTCGGTCGTGCGGCTCGTTCATCTGATCAAGGACCGTTATGCGATCACGCGCGGCAATGTCGTCGGCCATTCCGACATCGCGCCGACGCGCAAGCAGGATCCGGGCGAGCTGTTCCCGTGGGAAGAACTCGCGCGCCGCCGCCTCGCGCTGCCGCGCCCGACCAAGAAGCTGACCGATCCGCTGTGGACCGACGCGGGCTTCCTGCTCGCGCTCGAACGCTTCGGCTATGACGTGACCGACGGTTTTGCGGCGACGGTCGCGTTCCAGCGGCGCTTTCGCCCCGAACTGATCGACGGGACGATCGACGGCGAATGCCGGGCGATCCTGCTCGCGCTGCTGCTGCCGCAGCCCGAGGGGAATTGAGCGGCCGTTAGCGAGCGACAGCGCACCTTTGCTTCATCGTCACCCTGAACTTGTTTCAGGGTCCATGGCCCATTTGTTTCCTCCGGCGCAGTGCCCGATTAGAGGTCGGGCCATGGATGCTGAAACAGCGAGGCCATCGCCGCAGCCAGCATGACGGACGTATGGGACCGCTCCCCACCCCAAGGCGTCCTCCCACATTCGCTCGCCATCCCCCATCATTCGCGCTATATTGGGAGCGTGCCAGAGGGTCGGGCGATCGCCGCTTTCGCAAGGAAGGGGAGGAAAGTCCGGGCTCCACGGAAACCACGGTGCCGGATAACGTCCGGCGGCCCCCCCAAAAGGGGTCAGGGAAAGTGCCACAGAGAGCAGACCGCCAAAGGCTTCGGCCCGGCGAAAGGTGAAAGGGTGCGGTAAGAGCGCACCGCGCGGACGGTAACGGACGCGGCACGGCAAACCCCACCGGGAGCAAGGTCGAATAGGGATGGCACGGGAAACCAGGGCTGGTTCCGGCCCCGCCGTCCGGGTTGACTGCTTGAGCGGTCGGGTAACCGTCCGCCTAGAGGAATGATCGCCCATCCCCGGCAACGGGGTGGACAGAACCCGGCTTACAGACCCTCTGGCATCTCGCCCGACACCCGGCCGCGGGGAACCGCGCGGCAAAAGGCTGCGTTCTAAGGCGAAGCAGAAGGGAGACACGCGATGAAAGTCGTCGACGATCATGTCGAAGTGGACGAAACCGAAGCGAGCGGCGGAGTCAAAGGGCATAATGTCCGCTATGTGCTGGCGTTTTCGCTGATCGCCGTGGTGATCGTGTTGTCGGCGATCTGGATCATTCCGGTGCTGCTGCAACCCTGACGCCGCGGAGTTTCCGCTTTCCTACATCGGGTCGCTCCCTTACCGTCGTCCCGGCAGGTCGAAAAACGCTGGGTGGTGCGATTTCAGTGTGAAGTTGCGCAGATTTCTGCCGTTTTAGGTTTGGCGCCTCGCAGTGTCTAGGCGCGTGTCACGGGGGGTAAGCATGGGCGAGCGAATGCGCTTGGGCGCTTTTGGTGCGGCGGTTATGGCGGCCCTGTTCGGCGCACTTACCGCGTCCGCGCAAACTTCCCCATGCGGCGACGCGCCCCTGCGGGGCGACCGCGTCGCGCTGCTGATCGGCAACAGCGCTTATAATGATTGGGAATGGCCGTCGTTGAAGAATGCGGTCAACGACATCGATCATGTCTGTGCCGCGTTCCAAAAGGCCGGCATCGCGCCGCGGATCGTTCGCAATGCCGACATGGGCGCGCTCGACGCCGCGCTGACGCGCTTCGCGGCCGAAGCGGCGGGCGCGAAGTCGGTCATCCTCTATTATGCGGGGCACGGTTTTGAATATGGCGGGCGCAACTGGCTGGTCCCGATGGATGCGCCGCCGGCGACGCGCCGCGCCGATATCGAAAAGCGTTACCTGTCGATCGAGGCGGCGGTCGAGCGCATCGTTCCCGACGGCGCGTTCACGCTGGTCTTTGTCGATGCGTGCCGCACCGCCGAACCGGTCGTGCGAATCGCCGACGTCGACACCGCGCGCGGCGAGGCCGGATCGGCGCCGCTCGGCCTGCTCGACATCGCGCAGGGAGCCGTTTTCTATTCCACCGCAAAGGGACGCCCGGCGCTCGATTTCGCGCCGCCAGGGTCGCCGGTCAGCCCTTTTGCCGCGGCCGTGGTCAAGGAGCTGGCGATACCGGGGCTCGAGATCGGCGATTATTTCAAGGTCGTCTCGCGCGAAGTTTACAAGCGGACGCACGGAATGGAGCTGGGGCCGCAACAGCCCTTTCATTATGGCAGCTGGTTCGAGGATTATTATCTGGTCGCGCCGCCCGAGATACCGGTGCGGGCCGCACTGACCGGCGGAATCAGGCCGCTGGCGGCGCCGCCCCCGCCGCCATCGACGGCGGCCGTCCGCGGCACCGCCGCCGATCCGCTCGCCGACATTTCGCTCGACCGGCTGGCGATCGAGGACGAGCCGGTGCTGATCGCCGATGTGCTGTCGCGCCATCCCGCGGCGAAGCTCGTCGCGCTCGCCGACGGCGGCCATCCGCTCGCGCAGCAGCTGGTGGGCTATATGTTCTCGCTGGGGGTCGGGGTGAAGAAGGATGTCGCCCGCGCGCGCGCCTATCTTGAACAGTCGGCGGCGCAGGGGTTCCCGGCGGGGCAGCAGGAACTCGCCTATCTGCTTCTCGAAAATGATCCGTCGCCCGCCGACGTCAAGCGCGCCTATGACCTGTATGTCGCGGCGTCGAATGCAGGTTTTTCAAAGGCGAAGACGCACCTCGCCTATCAACTGACGGCGGGACGCTTTGGCCCGCCCGATTTTGCGCGGTCGCAGGCGCTCTATGCCGAGGCGGCCGAGAAGGGACATCCCGCGGCGATCTTTGCGCTCACCTTTTTTCCCGACACGCGCGCCGCGAACCTCGCGCGGCTTCGCGCCCTCGCCGACGCGGGCAATCCCGAAGGCAATCACTGGCTGTGCGAGGCGCATTTCGCCGACAAGACGCTGGCGGCGGCGATCGAGGATTGCGCCCTCGCGGCGCGCGCGGGCTTCGCGGGATCGCGGGCGATCCTGGCGCATGCCTATGCCAAGGGAACGGGGGTTGCCGCCGACGCCCGCGAGGCGGCGCATTGGGCGCGGCTGGCGCGCGACCTGCCCGAACTGCGCAAGGATCAGCGCGAGCTGATCGCGGGCATCGGCGGGTGACGCTCACGGATAGCGGATCGCGATCACTTCCCATAATTTCGGCCCCGCGGGAAGCTGCACCGTCCGGAGATCGCCGACCGCGGCGCCGCGCAGTGCGCGGGCGAGCGGACTGTTCCAGCCGATCCGGCCTTCGCCCGCCTCGGCCTCATCGTCGCCGACCAGCGTGACGGTGCGCCGCGCATCGTCGTCATCGGCCAGCTCGACCGTCGCGCCGAACCAGATGCGGCTCTTGTCGGGCTGCTCGGCGGGGTCGACGATGCGCGCGGTCTTCATGCGGCGCGCGAGGAAGCCGAGGCGCCGGTCGATTTCGCGAAGGCGCTTGCGGCCATAGATATAGTCGCCATTCTCGCTGCGGTCGCCATTGCCCGCTGCCCAGCTGATGACCTCGACCAGCTTCGGTCGCTCCTGCCCGAGCAGCGCGTCATATTCGGCGCGCAGCGCGGCAAAGCCCGCGGGGCTGATGATGTTCGTTTTATCCGCCGCCATCCGTCCAGAACCTATATCGTCGTCCCGGCCTGCGCCGGGATGACGACCATGAGGGAGCATCAACCCGGCGTGCGCTTGCCGAGATAGAAGCTCAGCGGCGCGTTGGGCAGCGTCTTGCCGTCGCGCAGCGTGTCGTAGACGACGGCATTTTCCAGCACGCGCTGGACATAGTTTTTCGTCTCGAAGATCGGGATCGCCTCGATCCAGTCGAGGATGTCAATCGCGCCGGTGCGCGGGTCGCCGTTGGCGCGCAGCCATTTGTTCACATTGCCCGGCCCGGCGTTATAGGCGGCGACCGCGAGCGGATAGCTGCCGCCATAATAGCGCAGCATCTGCTGAAAATAGGTCGAACCCAGCGTCATATTATAATTGGTGTCGGTGGTCAGCGCGCCGCCGTCATAGCTGAGGCCCAGCTTGCCCGCGACTTCGCGCGCGGTGCCGGGCATCAGCTGCATCATCCCGCGCGCGCCGGCGTGGCTGATCGCGGCGCGGTCGAACTGGCTTTCCTGGCGCGTGATCGCGTGGATGAAGGTCCAGTTATTCTCATGCCCCGCGGGGATGCGCACGGTCGGGAAGCCCGAAACCTCCACCGCGTCGAGGCTGTTCGCCTGCGCGCTGCGGCCGATCATCACGCCGAGGTCCGGGCGGCCGATCTGCGACGCGAGCCTGCCTGCGAGCACATGGTCGGCGGGCGTGCTCGCCCGTTGCGCGAGCGCGCGGAGGAAGAGCGACTGCTCGCGCCACGCGCCGATTTCGCCAAGCGCGCGCGCGGCGCGGACCAGCCGGTCGTCCTCGAACGCGCGCTGCTCGTCGGCGCTGATCTCGATGGTCGGGTTCGGCGTCGGTTTGGGTTGCGGACGGCCCAGCCGCTCGAGCGCCAGCTGGCCATAGAATTGGTCATAATGTTGCGCGGCATCGGCGAAATGTGCGTTCGCCGCCGCACGGTCGCCCGCGGCGAGCGCGGCGCGGCCCGCCCAGTAGAATCCCTTGGTGCGCGTTTGCGCCGAGCGCGCCGCCTCGCCATAGGCACGGAAGAGCTTTGCGGCCTCGGCGGGGCGGCCGAGATCCTTGAAGGCGAGCTGCCCCGCCAGCCAGGCGAGCGACGTATAATCGTCGCGCACGCCGAGCGGGGTTTCGCGGACCAGGGTGCCGGGCGGCAGCGCGTCGCCCAGCTGGCGCGCGATATTATAGGCGGTGAGCTTGTCGCCGCCGCTCTCGGCGAGGCGTGCGTTGGTGAGCAGGGTTTCCAGCCACTCCTCGGCGTCGGTCGGCGCGCTTGTCAGCGACCGGGGCGCGGCGAGCAGCGCGCGGGCTTCGCCGACGCGGCCCGACGCACGCAGCCAGGTCGCCTTGTCGGTGATATAACCGGGGTCGGTGCGGACCAGCGACGGATGGACGCTTTCGACCGCCGAGGCCTGGAGCGCGGCATCGACCGCGCCGCTGCGCATCGCGAGGCGCGCGGCAAAGATCGCGCGCTTTTCGGGCGACGTATAGCCGAGCTGGCGGCTGGCGGCCGAGGTTTCCCCCATCCACAGCAGCCTGTCCATGCGCGCGTCATGGTCGGCGAGCGTCAGCGCGCCGGGGAACATGCCGAGCACGCGGCTGGTTTCATAATCGTCGAGCGGTCCGCTGGTCCACGCGCGGCGCACCGCGGCATGGGCTTCCTGGCGCCGACCCGAGGCGTTCAGCGCCATCGCCATGCGCAGGTGGCCGCTGGCGGTCTGCGGCGGATAGGCGGCGAAATAGGCAAGCGTGCGCGCGGGATCGAAACTGTCGAGCGCGATCGCCTTTTCAGCGCGCAGGCGCAGCTTGTCCGTATCGGGCCAGCCCTTGTTCGCCATCAGGAAACGCGAGAGCTGATCGAAGGACGCGCCGCTGTTCGCGGTGAGGCGGCGCCATTCCAGCACCGCTTCGCCGACCATATTGGGAGCGGGCGGGGGCCCCGATACCGAGGCCAGTCCCATCTGGGCGCGATACCAGGCCATTTGTTCGGGGGTAAGCTCGCTGGCGATGGCGGCGGTGGGAAAGGCGAGCGCCAGCGCGAGAGCGAGGCGGGAGAGGGAAGATATCGACAACATGGCGGTCATCGTAACGCCAAACTCCTTGCGGGTCGCTGAATAGACGTCCAATAGCGGCGCGCAGCCCGGATTCTATCGGGTCGGCCATGTCCTTGTAAAGGAGCGGAGCATGTTTTCGGGTTCCATTCCCGCCTTGGTGACGCCATTTCGCGACGGGGCGTTCGATGCGCCCGCCTTTGCGCAGCTTGTGGATTGGCAAGTCAAAGAAGGATCGAGCGCGCTGGTGCCGTGCGGGACGACGGGCGAAAGCCCGACGCTGGGATTTGACGAACATTATCGCGTGATCGACTGCTGCATCGAAGCGGCGGCGGGGCGCGTGCCGGTGATCGCGGGTTGCGGATCGAACGACACCGCGACCGCGATTCGTCACATGCGCCACGCGCAGGCGTCGGGCGCCGATGCGGCGCTGATCGTCGCGCCCTATTACAACCGGCCGAGCCAGGACGGGATGGTCGCGCATTTCAAGGCGCTGGCCGATGCCAGCGACCTGCCGATCGTCGTTTATAACGTCCCCAGCCGCACCGTCGCCGACATCAGTGCCGAAACGATGAGCAGGCTGGCCGAGATCCCGACCGTCGTGGCCGTCAAGGATGCGAGCGGCGACCTTGCCCGCGTGACCATCCACCGCGCAGGAGCGGGGCGTGATTTCTGCCAGCTGTCGGGCAACGACGATCTGTGGTTGCCGCACGCGGCGATGGGCGGCGCGGGGTGCATTTCGGTCACCGCCAATGTCGCGCCGCGCCTCTGCGCCGATTTCGCCGCCGCCTGCGCCGCGGGCGACTGGACGCGGGCGCTGATGCTCCACGAGCGGTTGTTCGCGCTGCACAAGGCGATGTTCTCCGACACCTCGCCGGGGCCGGTCAAATATGCGCTGTCGCGCGTCCATGACTGGTTTTCGCCCGAAGTGCGCCTACCTATCATCCCGGCGTCCGCCGCATCGCGCGCGACCGTCGATGCCGCATTGTCGTCGGCAGGAGTGATTTAAGCTTTCGTCATGGCCCGTCCGCAGTCCGCCGCCGAGTTCGACAAGAAAAAGATCGTCGCCGAGAACCGGCGCGCGCGCTTCGATTATGCCATCGAGCAGGTTTTCGAGGCGGGGATCGCGCTGCAGGGCACCGAGGTCAAGTCGCTGCGCTTCGGCGAGGGGACGATTGCCGAAAGCTATGCCGAGGTGAACGGCGGCGAAGTGTGGCTGATCAACGCCAATATCCCTGAGTTCAGCCACGGCAATCGTTTCAATCACGAGCCCAGGCGGCCGCGCAAGCTGCTGCTCAATTGGCGCGAGATCAACAAGCTGCACGCGGGCGTGATGCGGCAGGGGATGACGCTCGTGCCCCTCAGCGTCTATTTCAACAGCCGCGGCCGCGCCAAGGTCGAACTCGCGCTCGCCAAGGGCAAGAAGGCGCACGACAAGCGCGAGTCGATCAAGGAACGCGACTGGAAGCGCGACAAGCAACGACTGCTGAAGGACCGCGGATGAGCGGCGGCACGCCAAAGGATAGCAAATCCCGCGACAAGGCCGCGGTGATGAACTGGATCCGCCGCAATTCACCGACGCGCGAGGAACTGCTCGCGAGCCGTTTCGTCAAGCCGTTTGCCCATAGGGTCGCGCACAGCCATTTGTGGCGCTTCACGCGCACCTCGGTGCCGCGCGGCACCGCGCTCGGCCTGTTTGTCGGCATTTTTTTCCTCATTCCCGGCGTCCAGATTCTGGGCGTCGCGCTGCTCGCGTTGCCGGTGCGTGCGAACATTCCGATCGGCGCGGCGATGACCTTTTTGTCGAACCCGGTGACGACCCCGTTCATCATCCTCGCCTCGGTATGGCTCGGCGACTGGCTGTTCGGGCTTCAGGCGAACAGCGCGACCTTTTCGGCGATGATCGAGCATGGCGCATCGGCGGGCGAGTGGGTGCGCTGGACCTTTTCGGACGCCGCGCCGGCGATGCTCGCGGGGCTGTTCGTGATTTCCGTCGTCGCGGCGGCGGTCGGCTATGTGCTGGCCGCGATCTTCTGGGACAATTGGATTCGCCTACGCTGGCGGCGCAAGCTGGCGCGCGCACGCGACCAACGACATGAGGCATCGACGAGCGACACGGCGGCTGGTTGAACCGGCCCTTCGCAGGCGTATAGCTGATCCATCGCCGACCCGTTCCGCACCGACGCGGCACGGGTTGCCGCTTCATTCTGATAACCGGGGAATATCATGATCCACCTGCCCAAGACTTCGCGCCTGATGGCGAGCGCCGCGCTCGGCGCGCTGATGCTGACCGCCGTTCCGGCGGCGGCCGAGGAAAAGCCCGCAGCGGCGTCCGCCGCCGCGAGCGCTGCGAAACCCGAACTCGGCACCTTCGGCTTCGACCTTTCGGGCATGGACAAGAGCGTCCAGCCGGGTGACGATTTTTACGCCTATGCCAACGGCACCTGGGCGAAAAATACCGAGATCCCGGCCGACAAATCGAACTTCGGCATGTTCACCGTGCTGGCCGATCTGTCGCAGACGCGCACGCAGGAAATCCTGGAGGCGGCCAGGACCGATCCGAACAGCATGATCGGCCGCGCCTATGCCGCCTATCTCGACGCGGCGACGGTCGAGGCCAAGGGCCTGGCGCCGATCGAGCCGTGGCTGAACCAGATCCGCACCGTCGACAAGGCGGGGCTGGCCAGGCTGCTCGCCGAGGCCGACCGCAACGGAGTGCGGCATTTCTTTGGCGGCTATGTCGGGCAGGACGACAAAAATCCCGACGTTTACATCTACACGATGTTCCAGGGCGGCATCGGCATGCCCGACCGCGATTTCTATCTGAAAGAGAATGAGCGCAATACCAGGCTCCAGGCCGCCTATCTGAAGCATCTCGAAAATGTGCTGACGCTGGTCGGCGAGGCGAACGCCGCGGCGCGTGCGCAGGCAATCTATGATTTCGAGAAGCAGATCGCGACCGTCCACTGGGACAAGAATGACAGCAGCGACGCCACCAAAGTCTATAACAAGATGACGATCGCCGAGCTGGCGGCCGCGGCGCCTGGCTTCGATTGGCAGACCTTCATTCGCGGCATCGGCGTCAAGGAGGATTCGCTGCTCGTGTCGCAGCCGAGCGCCTTCACCGGCGAAGCGAAGCTGCTCGCCGAAGCGCCGATCGGCGTCATCCGCGACCTGCTGATCGTCCGCAGCCTCGATGGCTTTTCGGACGTGCTGCCCGATGCGGTCGCGCAGGAAGCCTTCTCCTTCTATGGCACCGCGCTGTCGGGCACGCCGCAGATGCAGGAACGCTGGAAGCGCGCGGTCGATTTCACCACGAACAATATGGGCGAGGCGGTCGGCCAGGATTATGTCGCCAGATATTTCCCGCCCGAAACCAAGGCGGCGATGGACCAGCTCGTCAGGAATGTGCTGGCGGCGATGGGCGACCGCATCGACGGGCTGAGCTGGATGCAGCCCGAAACCAAGGTCAAGGCGAAGAAGAAGCTTGCCAATTTCACGACCAAGATCGGCTATCCCGACCGCTGGAAGGATTACAGCAAGCTGGAGATCAAGGCCGACGACCTGTTCGGCAACGCGCTGCGGTCGAACCAGTTTGCGCACGACGACAATATCAGCCGCCTCGGCGGGCCGATCCGCCGCTGGGAATGGGGCATGACCCCGATGACGGTCAACGCCTATGCCAATTTCGGCATGAACGAGATCGTCTTTCCGGCCGCTATCCTGCAACCGCCCTTTTTCGATCCGCACGCCGACCCGGCGATCAACTATGGCGGCATCGGCGCGGTGATCGGCCATGAGATCAGCCATCATTTCGACGACCAGGGCGCGAAATATGACGAGACGGGCAAGCTCGCCGATTGGTGGACCCCCGCCGACGTCGCGGCGTTCGAGGCGGCGGGCAAGGCATTGGTCGCGCAATATGACGCCTATGAAGTGCTGCCCGGCGAAAAGCTCGACGGCACCTTCACGCTCGGCGAAAATATCGGCGACCTTGCCGGCCTGACCGTCGCCTATGAGGCGTATAAGAAGTCGCTCGGCGGCAAGGAGGCGCCCGTGCTGGACGGCCTGACCGGCGACCAGCGCTTCTTCCTCGGCTGGGCGCAGGTGTGGCGGCGCAATTACCGCGAGCAGAATCTGTCGCAGCGGATCACCACCGATCCCCACGCGCCCTCGATTCAGCGGACTTGGGTCTCGCGCAACCTTGACCCTTGGTATAAGGCGTTTCAGGTTAAGCCCGGCCAGAAGCTGTACCTGACACCCGAAGAGCGTGTCCGCATCTGGTGACAAAACGATAGAAAGTCCGTGATTTGACCGCGCAAAGCCTGCCCTCCGCTGATGGTGACGTCATCAGGGGGGCGGGCCCTGCCGGGACGATCGCGCCGCCCACCGACTTGTCGCGCGTCGATCTGGCGCTGCTCGTCGGGCTGGCGCTCGTGTCGGCCGCGCTGCTGTTCTGGGCGACGGGCAGCGCGATCCTTGCCGCGGGTTTTGCTGCGGGCCTGGCGGTGGCGGCGGGCGGCGTGGTGCTGGCGCGCCGGCTGTTCCCCGCGGCGACGCGCGGCGAGGCGGCGGCGCCCGACTGGACGATATTGCGTCAGGCGGTCAATCACGACGATATCGCGATCGCCGTCACCGATCGCGCCGGGCGGATGGTATGCGCCAACGACCTGTTCGCGACATGGATGGGCGGCTTTGTCACGCCGCCGGGCCTGCCGCTCGACGGCCGCGGCGCCGAGCTTTTGAAGAACGCCGGGCGCGCGGCGTGGCGCGACGGCGAAGGGCGCGCCGACGATATCGCGATCGGCCCCCTGCAATTGCGCGCGCAGGTGACGCGCACCGGGCAGGCCGAGGATTATCTCGTCTGGCGCTTTGCGGCCGTCGAGCGCTTCGATTTGGTCGCCGAACTCACCCGACATCTCGGCGGCCCGGTGGGGCGCACGCTGGGTCATGCCGGGGTGATGGCGGCGCTGGTCAACCATGAGGGGCGGCTGCGCGCGGCGAACGAGGCCTTTCTGCTGCGTGCGCTGGGCGAGGATGACGCGCGCCATTTCGCCGGGCGCGACGTTGCGCCGATGCTGCGGCTCGATGATGGCGGCGCGCTCTATTTCGCGCGCGAGGGCGATCGCGCGACGCCGGTGCGGCTGATCCAGATCCCGCTGGCGCCCGCCGACAGCACGACACCCGTGCTGCTCGCGATGCTCGACGAAGAGATGGGACCGGCCGACCGTGGCACCGCGCAAACCTATGTCGAGACGCTGCTGTCGCTGCTGCCCTTCGGGCTGGCGCTGGTCGATCGCGACGGGCGCTTTCTGTACATGAACCGTGCGTTCGTCCGCGCGGCGAACCTGCCCGACGGCAAGAAACCGCGCTATCCGGGCGACATCGTGGTCGGCGAGGACAAGGGGCCGCTCGCCGACATGATCCGCCGCCACAGCAGCGGGCAACAGGTGGGCGGCGACCTGTCGATCCGGCTCGCGGGGCAGAGCGGTGAACCTGTGTCGATGCGCATCGTCGGCGTGCGCGGCCTCGGCGAAGCGGCGGTGCTGCTCAGTCTCAAGGATTCGAGCGAGGAATCGCGGCTGAAGCGCCAGGTCGCGCAGGCATCGAAGATGCAGGCCGTGGGTCAGCTCGCGGGCGGCGTCGCGCATGATTTCAACAATATCCTGACCGCGGTGCTCGGCGCGTGCGACCTGATGCTGATGCGCCACACACCCGGAGACAGCGACTATGACGACATTCAACAGATCCGCAGTAACGCCAATCGCGCGGCCAGCCTGACGCGGCAATTGCTCGCTTTCTCGCGGCAACAGACGTTGCGCCCGCAGATTTTGCAGCTGCCCGACGTGATTTCCGAAGTGTCGCACCTCTTGAAGCGCCTGATCGGCGAGACGGTGCAACTGTCGGTGCACCATGGCCGCGGCCTTGGCGCGGTGCGCGCCGACCCCGGCCAGCTCGAACAGGTCATCATCAACCTGGCCGTCAACGCGCGCGACGCGATGCCCGGCGGCGGGACGCTGACGATCGAGACCTATCCGGTGTCGGCCGCCGATGTGCGCCAGATGGGCAATGAGTTCATGCCGCCCGCCGATTATTGCGCGCTCAAGGTCAGCGACACGGGCACGGGCATTCCCGCCGATATATTGCCCAAGATTTTCGAGCCCTTTTTCACGACCAAGGATGTGGGCAAGGGAACGGGGCTGGGATTGTCGACCGTTTATGGCATCATCAAACAGTCGGCGGGTTTCATCTTTGCCGACAGCCAGCCGGGCGAGGGCACCAGCTTCACCATCTACCTGCCGGTTCACCGCGTCGCGGGCGAGGCTCCGGCAGTGCCGCAGCCGACCGCAAAGGCCAAGAAGAGCCAGTGGGGCAGCGGGACGATCCTGCTCGTCGAGGATGAAGATATGGTGCGCGCGGTCGCGGAACGCGCACTGGCCCGCGCGGGTTATACCGTCGTCACCGCCGCGCAGGGCGAGGAGGGACTCGAACGCTTTGACGAGTTGGAGAAGGTCGATTTGGTCATCAGCGATGTCGTGATGCCGACGATGGATGGGCCCGCGATGGTGCGCGCGATGCGCGCCAGGCGCCCCGGCCTGCCGGTGCTGTTCATGTCGGGCTATGCCGAGGAACAGCTGCGCCAGTCGATCGACATCGACGACGTGTCCTTCCTGCCCAAACCCTTTTCGGTCGCACAGCTCGCCGAGGCGACGTCGGCAGCGCTCGACGAGGCGGCGCATCGCGGGGGACAGGATGGCTGATCCGCGCATCCTGATCGTCGAGGACGATGTGCTGATCGGCATGATGCTGGTCGACATGTTCGACGCGCTCGGCCTGCCCGAACCCGCGCAGGCGACGGGCAAGGACGAGGCGCTGGCGCTGATCGCGTCCGAGCCGCTCGCGGGGGCGCTCGTCGACATCAACCTCGGCGAAGAAAAGGGCTGGCCCGTCGCCGACGCGCTCGCCGCCATGGGAATACCTTTCGCCTTCACCTCAGGCGGCGGCGATGTCATTCCGGCCGCACACGCGGGCCGCCGGTTGATTAGCAAGCCGTTCCGGATCGGCGATATCGAGGCGGCGCTGCGGGAGTTCGGCGCGTAGCGCAAATATATCGTTCCCCTCTTGTTCCCATAGAACAAATGTGGCACACGGGTCCGGCGTTGCGATGCGTCCGCGGTCGCTCTAGAGCAGGAAAGGACGGCAAATGGCCGGACAATTGTCACTCGTCGAATCGGGGAAATCAGTGAACGGAACGGACAGGCAGAAGGCGCTCGACGCCGCATTGGCGCAGATCGACCGCGCCTTCGGCAAGGGCTCGGTGATGAAGCTGGGGTCGAAGGAAGCGATGCAGGTCGAGGCGATTTCGACCGGGTCGCTCGGCCTCGACATCGCGCTGGGCGTCGGCGGCCTGCCGCGCGGCCGCGTCATCGAAATCTACGGCCCCGAAAGCTCGGGCAAGACGACGCTGGCCCTGCATTGCATCGCCGAAGCGCAGAAGATGGGCGGCACGGCGGCGTTCGTCGATGCCGAACATGCGCTCGACCCCGTCTATGCGCGCAAGCTGGGCGTCGACATTGACGAACTCATTGTGTCGCAACCCGACACGGGCGAGCAGGCGCTTGAGATCGTCGATACGCTCGTGCGCTCGAACGCGATCGACGTGCTCGTCGTCGACTCGGTCGCCGCGCTTGTGCCGCGCGCCGAGATCGAGGGCGAGATGGGCGACAGTCACGTCGGCCTGCAGGCGCGGCTGATGTCGCAGAGCTTGCGCAAGCTCACCGGCTCGATCAGCCGCTCGCGCTGCATGGTGATCTTCATCAACCAGCTGCGCATGAAGATCGGCGTGATGTACGGCAACCCCGAAACCACGACCGGCGGCAATGCGCTCAAATTCTATGCCTCGGTCCGCCTCGACATCCGCCGCACCGGCCAGATCAAGAATGGCGACGAGATCGTCGGCAACACCACGCGCGTCAAGGTGGTGAAGAACAAGGTCGCGCCGCCGTTCAAGCAGGTTGAGTTCGACATCATGTACGGGCAGGGCATTTCCAAGATCGGCGAGATTCTCGATATCGGCGTCAAGGCCGGGCTGGTCGAAAAATCGGGTGCCTGGTTCAGCTATGACTCGATCCGCATCGGGCAGGGCCGCGAGAACGCCAAAAACTTCCTGACCGAAAATCCCGAACTTCGCGAACGGCTCGAAGCCGCGATCCGCGGCCGCACCGACGCGGTCGCCGAAGAAATGATGGCGGGTCCCGACGACGACGCGGGCGACGACATCTGACGATCGTCCCGCTGGTTCGCGCGTTTGTGCGACCCGGTGGGCAAACGGCGGCGGGCCTCGCGGCCTCCTTGTAGCCGCGGACACCTGCATGCCCCTCTCCCCCGCGGGTGGGCCCGCCTGCCGTTGATCGGTCGTCTGGTACGTTATTTGTTGAGTGTGCACGATAAGGCGGCTTTGGGGTGGGGAGCAGCCCTATAACTCCGTCATGCTGAACTCGTTTCAGCATCCATGGCCTGCCCATTAATTCCACGCAGCGCCGAACGAAACGACTGGGCCATAGACCCTGAAACAAGTTC
>Ga0164290_1001398_pt1 | contig 36312 bp, 28 predicted proteins | sample Micstemetagenome_FD_108782 | JGI IMG/M metagenome (GOLD analysis project Ga0164290, IMG submission 108782) | Contaminated culture microbial community from soil near Moab, Utah, USA - Microcoleus steenstrupii SON62 (Illumina Assembly) | ecosystem: Environmental > Terrestrial > Soil > Soil crust...
AGGGTCTGCCCGACAAAGTGGCCGAGGCGTACCGCGACAACGTGGTTCTCGCTTACGCCGGGCTCCCCGCGGCCAGGATGTCGCCCGCCCAGCTTCAGACCTTAAGGGAGCTGATCCGGGAGTACATCGGCAATCTTCCCCCTGGTCAAGCGAAAGTCCGAATGGAGGACGTTGAAGCTCATCTCGCCAAATCGCACTTTGCCTGGATCGGCGGCACCAGCGACGACAGCGTCTTCTACTATCGCATCCACAGTCCGGTGATCCTCATCGAATACGATCATCAGCGCCCGGCGGCGTTAGGCGGCAACAACCCAAGCCGAGATCACGTGCACACCGTGGTGCGCACCCCGAACGGCGGTGACTACGGCAAAGACCTGCTGCGCCAGCACCACGAACAGCACCGACACTGACGGTGCCTTCGAGACTGAAGGAAGGTGGGGCGCGCGGTACCGCCGGTTCATGCGTCGCTGCGGGCGAGATCCCCCACGGGTTCGGTTGCTGTCAAATCCGCGGTTGAGGGGCTTGAGGCCGCCCGTGGATTCGTCGCCGTCTGCGCACGACGACGGTGGCGAAACTTGATGAACCCCGTGGCGAGCAGGCCGCTGGGCACCAAGCCGAGCAAGGCGTAAACGATCTTGGTCGTGAGCCCGCCCCACGCGCCGAAATGGAACGACATCAGCGCCATGAGCGTGCGAGAACCCGGGCCAGCCTTGCGGTCGTCATCGACTCGAACGACTCCACCGGTGTAAGGATCGACGTACACCGTGGTGTAGCGCAAGAATCCGTGGCCGAGGTTCGGGGACAAGGTGCGAAGCGGCGCGTCCGGAGTGGTCGGATACGACAAGTACTCAACCGGTCCGCCGGGGGCAGCACGCTCGGCCGATCGCACGAGCCGGTCGAGCGGCAGACGGGATCCGCTCGGCTTGACGGTCGGCGGCGGAGGCGGCAACGTTTCGCCCGTCATCGACACCGCTGCCCCTTGCAGGGGTTCCCATACGCCGAACATGGCCCCGGTCAAGGCCACGGCGATGAGAAGGGGAAGCGGATAGGCACCGAGCACGTTGTGGAGGTCGTGCGCAAGCCGCTTCGCGCCCGACTTGGGCTTGACCGCGAGGCGCGAGCGGAGCTGCCCCACCGTCTTTGGCCACCAGAGCCAGAGGCCCGAGATCAGCGTCACCGCCGCCAGTACGCCGCCGAAGGTGTTCCAGAGCAAGCCGCGCATGCCGACGAGCAAGTAGATATGGAAGACCTGGGCGAACCCGGTGACGGTCTCCATGGGACCGAAGACGCGGGTGACGCGGGCGGTCGCAGGATCGATCCAGGCGCGTCGATTGGCCATCGGGTCCGACCCGTCCGTCAGCTCGATGCTCGCGACTCCTCCCGGGGCCTTGGGCAGTTCAAGGGAGGCTAGACGGTCAGCGGGTACTTCCGGAAACTTCGTCGCGAGCGCCTGGGCGATGCTTGAAAGCGGCAATCGCCCGGTCCCGGATGACCGCGCCTCGGGATAGAGCGCGCGCTCGATCTCATCCTGAAACACGAGTACCGAGCCAGTTAGGCCCATGAGGGCGAGGTAGATGCCCACCGTCAGCCCAAGCCAGCGGTGGGCAAGGCGCACCCACGATCGGATTCCGGAGCGCCCGCTCACTTGAGATCGAGGAGGTCGTCCGTGTTAGGATTGCCGTCGCCGTCGAGGATGCCGATGTTGACCTGACGCTGCATCTCGACGCTGAGCGCGGTTCCGCTCAAATCCGCGGTTGGGAAGAACTTCGGCGATTCGCTGCTGACGTGCCCGTCGCACCACGCCACGACGGCCTTACCGGCGTGCCGGGCGTGGAGCCAAGGCAGTCGGAACGTGTGCGGCACTCCCGTGTCCCACCCGTAGATCCAGGCATTCCCCTCGAGCGCCGCGTTGTCACCGAACCGTGCTGCGCTGGAAAAGCTGACGGTCTTGGTCGGCTCTCCAACCGCTGTCGCGCTCACAGGAATCCCAACGACGCCGCTCGCGTCGGGCGGCCCGAGGTAAGTCCAGTTGTAGCCGTACGCGGTGTTGCCCATCCACAGGGTGGAGGCGGTCGTGTTCGGCCAAACGAGCGACTTCTGCAGATCCTTGTTCCGCATGTACGGGAAGAGCCGCCCTCCGGAGTGATCCACCACGGACGATCCGAAGTCCTCGGAAAACTGTACTTTTGCGAACCAGTTCGCCCAGACGTTCTGCGGCTCTTCCGCCCAGTCGCCGTACATCATCGTGTCGTCGAAGTCCTGCTGGTACATCACGTGCGCGAGGTTCAGCTGCTTGAGGTTGCTGACCTCGGTCGTCTTCTTGGCCGCGGCCTTGGCTTGGGCAAAGACGGGGAAGAGAATGGCGGCCAGGATCGCGATGATGGCGATGACCACGAGAAGCTCGATGAGGGTGAAAGCCTTTCGCATACTTGACTAAAAAGTATGTTTTGGCTCGTCAAAAGAATGCACCTGTCAATGCCAAAATCACTCGCCTTCCTCAAAAACGACAAAGTTTCGTCAGGCTAATCAGAGCCTTGCGAGGCGACGCCCCGGAAGGCGGCTCCTTGTGGTGTCCTCCGACGGTGACACTGAGGCCATGGGTTCGTGAGCATCAAACCTGGAGAAACAGGGGAGCTTGGGTGAGGTCGCGGGCATCCTGGTCCCTCGATTGCCCCGGAGGCGACCTGAAGGCGTTCCCGGCCGAAATCCCGATCCTTCCTTGCGTACAATGCTCCGGAGCCGGCTGGCAACGAAGACCGATCCGAGCAGAGCCGAAGAAGGAAGAGGGAAGGTGCCTTTGTCAAACCGAGCGAATCAGTTGATCGGCGAACTTACGGACGGACCAGTCAAGCTCGGGGACCTCAAGAGGCGTGCCTCGCAGATCAAGACGGACCATGAACTGGCCGTCGAGCTCTGGTCGACGGGTGAGTTCTATCCGCGTCTCTTCGCGACGCTGATCTTCGACAAGAAGCTCCTCTCGCAGGGCATCTTCGATGGACTCGCCTCGGACATCCTCGGGCACGAGGCGAGCGAACGCGACCAGTTAACCGACTGGCTGCTGGCCAACCAACTCTCCAAGGACAAGAAGCTCACCGCCCTCATGACGACCTGGGAGGATCACCCATCCCCCATTCACCGACGGCTGTTCTGGTACCACCAAGCTCGCCTGCGGTGGACCGGGCAGACTCCGCCGGGCAACAGCGCGAGCCTGCTCGATTCCCTGGAAAAGAAGCTTGCCGGTGCTGAACCCGGGGTCCAGTGGGCGATGAATTTTTGCGCCGGCCAGATCGGCGTTCACGAGCCGGAGCACCGGTCTCGTTGCATCCAACTGGGAGAGTCCCTCGGGCTCTACAAGGGGGAGCGCGTGGCCAAGAACTGCACGCCTTCGTACCTGCCAGAGTTCATCCGAATCGAAGTCGCGAAACGCTCGTGCTAGAGGGTTGCGTGCGCCGCAGGAGCAATCAACGCAGCGATCGGCGCCTCCGTTAGCTGGGGCCCAAGGTGAAGTAGAAGGTCGCGCCCTTGCCGAGGCCGTCGCTCTCGGCCCAGACCCGACCGCCGTGGCGGCGCACGATTCGCTCGACATTCGCGAGACCGATACCCGTACCCTCGAACTGATCCTCGCTCACCAGTCGCTCGAACGGAAGGAACATCCTCGGTGCGTACTTCATCTCGAAGCCGATTCCCTCGTCCCGAACCGAGAAGACGTCGCCTTCCTGACCAACACGCACCGTTCCACCTTCGGGCGAGAACTTGCAGGCGTTGCCGATGAGGTTGTGCAGCACGGTGCGAACGAGGCCGTGGTCGCCTTCCGCCCTCATTCCCTCCTGAACCTCGACCCTGCACGGCGGATCGATCTCCCGGGCCACCGATCGCGCCGCCTCCGTCATGTCGAGATCTTCGCAGTTCACTTCCGCGCGCGCCAGACGCGAGAGCCGCAGAAGCTCGTCGATGAGCGTGCCCAGCCGCGTGGCGTTCAGCGCCTGGCGTTCGAGCATCTCGCGGTACTCCGGCTCCAGTTCCTGTCCGACTTCGTCGAGAAGGATGCGGGAGGTTGACGAGACGGCACGAACGGGCGCCCGGAGATCGTGGGCGACGGAGTAGTTGAAGCCCTCTGCCTCCTTCACCGCCTCGGCAAGCTGCGCCGTGCGGTCGAGCACTTTGATTTCCAGTTCCTCGTTGAGCTTTTGGAGCGCCTCCTCGACCGCCTTACGCTCCGTGATGTCGATGACGGAGCCGATGTAGCCGAGGAACTCTCCGGACGCGCTCATGCGCGGCTTGGCAGAGTCGATGGCCCACCGATACTCGCCGTCGGCGCGACGCACCCGATACTCGACCCAAAAGGGGAAGTGGTTCGCGTTCGCTTCGGCGAACGCTCGCTCGGCCAGCGCCTGATCGTCCGGGTGTGTGGCCTGAATCCAGCCGAAGCCGAGTCCCGTCTCGGGCGTCTGGCCGGTGAACTCATACCAGCTTTGGCTCAGGTACGAGCAGGTGCCGTCTGGCTCGGTGACCCACACCATCATCGGCGCGTGGTCGGCCATGTCGCGGAACCGTTCCTCGCTCTCGCGCAAAGACTCCTCGGCGCGCTTCCGATCGGTGATGTCGCTCGCGGCCCCGAACCACTCGACGAGATTGCCGCTCTCGTCCAGAATCGGGATGGCCCGTGACCGCGTCCATCCAATCGAGCCATCGGGGCGTGAAACGAGGTGTTCCAAATCGAAGGGGGAACGGCTCGCGATCGCCTCATCGATGGCCGCGCGAACACGCTTGCGCTCCGGCGGCGGGATGTTCATCTCAAACCAGCCCCGAATCGGCTTTTCGGTGCTCGCGACAAGGCCCCGACCATCGATGGGAAGCATGACGGACCAGTCGGCGGAAACTCCGTAGACGACGTCGGAACTGGCCGTTGCTAAGGCGCGGTACCGTGCCTCGCTGGCTCTCAGCGCCGCTTCCGCCCGCGCTCCTTCGAGGTGCGGGAAAACTCGCGCCGCGACCGCTTCGAGCAGCTCAATCTCGTCCGGTCGCCATTCTCGACGGCGCACGTCGACGGCGGCCAGTACCATCCGCCACTCTCCATCGCGCTGAAGCGGCACGGCGACGAAGGATCCCACGTTAATGTCGGCGTGGGCTCCCGCATCGACCCGCGGGTCCTTTTCCGTGTCGCGAATCACCACCGTCTCGCCGGCGCGCATCGCGCGCCGAAACTCGTCGCGATGAAAATCCGAAACCGCGAAGCTTTGAAAGACGCCGTTGAGCCCCTCGCTTGCCCAGCCGCCAAGGGGGGAGATTTCGTTCTCTTGCTCGTCCACGCGGTAGAGCCCACAGGCCGATAGATTCAGATGCGTCGCCACCCGGGCACCGCACGTCCGCACGAGGTCGGCTTCGGACGAGAAGCGGGACGAGTCGTCCGCGATCCCCGCCAAGAGCGCCTGACTTGCTTCGTGTCTTCTTTGCGTGGTGACATCGGCAAACAGGATGCCCACGTTTCGGCTTTCGCTTCCGCCGAAGCGAAACGCCCGCACGGTGAACCACCGACCCATGGCTTCCGAGCCGGCTTCAAACTGAACTGGCTCGCCGGTCAGCGCGACCCGGCCGTAAGCCTGAACCCAATGTTCTTCGAGCCCAGGAACGAGCTCCCTTGCCGTCTTTCCGCTCAGGGCGGCATCGCACGGGATGCCCGTGAACTCCTGGAACAGAGAATTCACGTAGGCGAACCGGTAGTCGCGAGGCTCTCCCCGCTCATCGAGGAGCACCTCGACGACGCAATAGCCTTGGTCAAGAGCCTCGGCGAGGATCGCGTGGGCGTCGTCCCCCGGACTTGGCTCGACTCGACTCGGAAATACGACTGACCTCATTGAGTGCGGCTAGACTCCGACGACCTTTTACCCGGTGAGGTTCTTGATCGAGCGGGAAGGAGCTCCGTTCAGGGCCGGCTTCGACCCGCCGAAGCCGGCCCAGTTGACAACCGAGGGGCGATTCGTTCCTCACACCCTCGGGAAAGACTCACCTCCCGCCCGCCGACGAGTGAGAAGGGAGAGCCCATCAGGCGTGTCGTCGTCTCGGCCGCGTACCGAGTTAACGGCTACGGGCACTCGGTCCGAACGATCTTTAGTGATCGTGAAGAGCTGATTGGTCGCTCTGCCCTTGCGGGATACGATTGGCAGGGGAACCGAGGGTTCTTTTGCCGCAACGGGTTCATGGCCGACGTCTCCCTCCCCGGCGTACAAGAAAGTGAGCTTCTCGCGATCAACCAGTGCGGACGGGCGGTCGGCTACGAACTGGGTACTTCCCGCTATTCCGCGACGATCCGCGAGAACCGCGTCACGACCCCGATCACCGCACTGCTGCCGGGGACCGACAACAGCAAGGCCATCTACGTCAATGACGCGGGCACCGTCGTTGGAACTTGCTGGACGTACTACGACGTCGCCTACTCCTATCAGAACGGCGTCATGACCGAGATCAGCCTGGGCGGCGGCTATTCGCAGCCGACTCACTTGAACGAGACCGGCCACGTCGTCGGCGCGGGCGCCACGCCGTTCGGAAGCGAGCACGCGTTCCTCTACTTCAACGGAGTGACGACCGACCTCGGGACCCTGGGCGGATGGCAGAGCCGGGCACAGTACGTGAACACGCTCGGCCACGTCGTGGGCACCTCGCTCGACGAGTTCGGGCAAGAACGATCCTTCGTGTACCGCGACGGCGCGATGTCCCAAATCCCCGACTTCGGATTCGGCGCAAGCCGAGCCCGCGAGATCAACGATGCAGGTCTGGTGATCGGCCAAGCCTTCTCGGGAATTGACGATGCATCCTTCCTCTGGGATCCGGCGACTGGCCTCAGGAACATCCGGCCCGACGGCTTCCAGGTCGACAACGTCTACGCCGGCGCCCACGACCTGAACAGCCGCGGGCAAGTTGTCGGCGTGATCGGTGGATTCCAGAACGGCCGCCTCGTTCAGCGGGCATTCGTCTACGACCACTCGATCGGCTTCAAGCGCTTCGTCGACATGGGCGGCTCGGAGGCGAGCCTATGGGCGGTCAATGAGGCAGGTCAAGCGTGCGGCGACGCGGTCGACGGCGTCCAGGCCTTCGTCACTGCTCCCACGATCGTCAACACCGCTCCGACGGCCAGCGCGGGCGCCGACCAGTCGGTCGTTGCGACAGGCACGGCCACCCCGGTGACGATCCTCGGTTCCGGATCGGACGCCGAAGGCGCGATCACCTACCGATGGGCTCTAAACGGCCAAATCGTCGGTTCGAGCGCCCAGCTTGACACCACGTTGAGCCCGGGAAGCCACACGCTCACCCTTACGACGACCGACGAGGGTGGCCTCACCGCCACCGACGAAGTCTCGGTCTCTGTCCTCTACTCTTGGAGTGGATTCCACGCGCCGATCGGCCGCGGAAACGCCTTCAAGTCGGGCGGCACCGTCCCAGTGAAGTTCGCGCTCACCGGAGCCAGCGCTCCCGTTACGAACGCCACGGCGACGCTCCTCATCAACGGAAGCGCGGCCGGAATGTTCGCCTACGCGAACGGCCAGTACCAGTGCAACTGGTCGACCAAGGGACGCAGCCCCGGCTCGTACGTCATCGCCGTCGATCTCGGCGACGGCGTGCCGCGCCAGACCACCGTCGTTCTGAAGTAGCCAGAACTCGGTTCACCGAAGGGAGCGGCTCAAACGAGCCGCTCCCTTTTTGCACGACTCCTCCCGCGCCAATCGAGAGACAGGTGTATCGACGGCTCTTGTTGACGCGGCACCGCAATGAGAGAGTGCGGCGCTGCAGGATTGCGCGAACGCCTTCACCCGCACTATGCTGGCAACGTCATGCGCCTCACGGGTCACAACGAGAATCGTTCCTTCGGCGACACCATCTATCGGGGGGAACTCCCTTCTTTGCCGTACCCGGAGAGGTTCGATCCTTCGGAAGCAATCGAAGGCATGCACCGCGACGGGTATTGCATCATCCCCGGCCTGCTCTCCAAGGAGGAGGTCCAGCACTACCGCACGAAGATGGAGACCGGAGGTGGGCCCGACGAGCAGTATGAGGTCGAAGGCTGGTGCTTCAACAAGCAACTGGCCTCGGACTACATGCACGACCTCGACATGGTCCGCCTGACCGATCCTCCAGAGATCATCAACGTGCTCGAGGGGTGCTTCGGCGACTATTTCCAGGTCATTGGCGGTTCGATGTGGATCACGGGCAAGGGCCGAGCGATGGGAATTCACGTCGACTCCCTACCATTCCCGCTACCGCCAGGTGCCGCGAGCTACCCGGAATTCACCATTCCGATCTTTATGGCCACGGCGCATTACTACCTGGACGACCTGACCCTGGACCTCGGCCCAACGACGGTGATTCCCGGCTCTCACTACGCTGCCCGGCCGCCGAGTAACGAGACCTCTTTCAATGGGGTGGGCCCCCATGCAGTGATGGTCAAGGCAGGCGACGTTTGCCTCTTCCGCAGCGACCTTTGGCACGCCGCCGCCATGAACACCAGCGATCGTCGGCGTTACATGATCCAGGTCCACTACGCGCACTCAACCTTCGGCAAGTGGTTCCCCCAAGTGGAATGGGATCACTACTGGTCGCCCGAGGTCCTAGCCGCCCTTACCCCGCGACAACGCAAACTTCTCGGCCGCCCCCGGCACCCGTAAGAGGGAAGCGGGACTCCGACACCGCTACTCGAGCAACTCGCGAGCGCCAGTCTGGCATCGCGAGCTCTTAGCGCCGGGTCATCATCGCTCTGTAGGTCGCCGCCAACGATCCGGCCTAAAAAGTGGGGGTGTCACTCGTTGAGGACACCGGCTATGACGCGCTTGCCTCGCGCAAGCGCGTCGAATCTTGGCGACAGCAGCCCTTGCTCCTGCCGTTCGCGTCCCGCCCCCGCGAGCTGGAGGCGGCCCTCGGTGGAGCGCACCAGCTGCCGATGGAGGCGCTTTCCCGGGGAGCAGCTGGCGCCGGGCTGGGTCCATCACCAGATCTGAAGCCCTCCGCGACTTGACCTGAAAGAGATTTGTGTCCGGTGAGAAGGTCGTCGTCCATCGCCGCTCAATCGACGCAAGGGCAGAGCAGATTTTCACTTCCAAGTGCGTTCTCTATGTGTTGATGTAACGTGAGATGAATGGCTGGGCTTGAAGACCTTCGCGAGATTGCTGCGGCGTTACCTGGCGTGGTCATTGCCGACGAGGAGCGATTTGGGCTGTCGGTGGTGGTGAAGGGCAAGCCCAAGGGCTTCGTGTGGGCTTGGGCAGAGCGCGTTCATCCGAAGAAGTCCAAGGTCATCAACAATGAGGTTGTGGCGGTCGCAGTGCCAGGTCTCAAAGCCAAGGAAGTGATTCTCCAGTCCCTCGCGACTTCGGCCACGGTGCTTGATCCGCACTACGATGGCTATCCGGCAATTCTGGTGCGCCTCGAATTCATTGGGAGATCGGAACTGGAGGATCTGGTGATCGAGGGATGGCGGACCAAGGCCCCGAAGCAGCTCGTTGCGGATTACGATAGGGCTAACGGACGTGTGGCCACTTAAGGGCCGTCCGGCGGAAGCATCCCAGTCATTGGGTTAAAACAAACGGGTTAGTGAGGAGGATGAACCTCAAGACTAACCCCGAAATCTAGTGGTGGGCGGTACAGGACTTGAACCTGTGACCCCTACAGTGTCATTGTAGTGCTCTACCACTGAGCTAACCGCCCGAGCGTTCGAAGATTATGGCATGCGCCAGAGACGATGTCAAGCGTCGGTGAGCGGGTGTTGGCGGACGCCATAATCGGTCCGTGGGCGCGGTCATCGTCGGTCTGTATGCGCTGTTCGCCTTCGTGGCGCTCACCAATTGGCTGCTCATTCGCCGACCGAGGCGGGGCACGGCCGGCGGGCCGACCCTCTGCGTGCTGATCCCCGCCCGGAACGAGGCGGACAACCTTCGCGAGCTGTTGCCCCAGCTGGTGCCGCAGGGGGCGAAGGTTTACGTGTTCGACGACGAGTCGGACGACGGCACCGGCGACGTGGCGGCGAGTCTCGGCGCGACCGCCATTCGGCCGCGGGAGCCGCTGCCTGCGGGATGGACGGGGAAGAACCGTGCGTGCCATGAGCTCGCCAAGGCGGCCAGCGAGGATTCCGACGCGGACTGGATGCTGTTCCTCGACGCCGACGTCCGGGTAACGCCCGACTTCGTGGCGGGCGTCCGCGACCTCCTCGCACGGACTGGCGGCGTCTGCGGGGTCCTCACCGGCTTCCCGAATGTAATCCCGGGGCGGGGAATCGAGCCGCTGTTTCTCGGGTGGGTCGGTTGGATCCTGCTCTGCACGAACCCCTTCGGCATCGTTTCCCGCACCCGGATGGGGCACAGCGGATTCACGAACGGCCAGTTCCACGCTTGGCGAAGAGACGTCTACACGCGGCTTTGGCCGAACGAAGCGGTGCGCCACCACGTGCTCGAAGACGTGATGATGGGGCGCCTTTGTGCGAGAGAGAAGGTGCGTGTGGAGGTGGCCAACGTCTCGCGCATCCTCTCCGTCCGGATGTACGAGACGTGGCGGCAGACCCTGGACGGGATGAGCAAGAACTCGTACGAGATCACCGGATCGGCTGCGGGCTCGTACGGCTTGGGATTTCTGCTGTTGACGATCGGCTGGCTTTGGGTGCTGGTTCCCTGGGCGTTCCCTCTGTTCGTGCTCAGCGGCGTGTTCTGCGCGCTGACGGTGCGCGGCCGAGCCACGGGAATGCTCCTGCTGCCGTTCACCCTGCCCTTGGCGCTGACCATCGGGGCGTACACGCTCGCGCGTTCGGTGGCTTGGCGAAAGCGGGGCACCGTGGTCTGGAAGGGTCGGACCTACCCGGGCGGCTAACCTGCTCGGACTGGGTGCTTGCGTCCGGTGTACCGCCTGTCATCCCGAGCGGAGCCGAGGGATCTAACGGGAGGCACTGACTACTCGCGGTCAACGCGACTCCGAAGCAAGCACCCGTGGCTGCGGCATTCCTGCCGCGGATCGAGCGCAAGCTCGATAGGTTTCTTCACCGCTGAGGTCGATGGGTCGCTGAGGTGCCGAACCCGTTGCGTCCGTTGCGCCGACGCGTGAGATCCCTCCGGTCCGCGGACATCCCTCACCGGGAGTGAGTGGAAGGAGGAAGGCTCTGGCACGGCGCAAAGCTACCCAGTCATGCCGAGCGCAGCCGAGGGACCTAACAGTAGATCTTGTCTAATGAAGGTTAAGCCGCCTCCCCGTTTGCGTCTTCGCGTGAGTCTCTCCACGCGGCGCGAGGAGCGCCGGCTACACGCGCCTTCGCGCGCACCCTCGCCTGGGAGGCGGCTTGACCGAGAGTAGTCGGTGACTCCCGTTAGATTCCTCGGCTTCGCTCGGGATGACAGCGTCCTCTCACCGAAAGCCGAACACAAACGAGGCCCCGGTGCCAAAAGCACCGGGGCCTCCTCCGATCGGCCGATCGACGGTCTTAGTGGTGATGATGGTGCGCGGCTTCGCGCTCGGCGTAGTCCTGCTCCACGTACTTCGGATAGGTCACGGTCACGAAGATCGCGCTCAGAATCGCCACCAGGAAGCCGATGCCGGCTCCGATCCAACCGTTGTCAATGTCCTTCGGCTGGAGGTCGACCACGTGCTCCGAGGCGAAGAACGTGCCCATGTAGAACCCGGCGAGGGTCGCCACCACGGGGAAGACGAGCCAGACCGCGGTGAACGCCATCTGGTTCTCTTGGCGCTCGAGCGCCTTTCGGATCGGCTTGGGCAGCAGCTTCAGCATCGAACTTCTATTTTGCCGAATCGGTGCGTCACTTCGCTCTGCCGTCCTTTGGCGCACCGGGGTCAGTGGGCCGAGTTGGCCCCGCCGATCGCTCCCACCATCTCGATCTCGTCCCGAGGCGCTCCGTCGCTGAGTACGCCGCAAGGACCGCCGTGGGGGCTCACCTTCAGTTCCACGATCGAGCCATCCATCCGGTAGACGGGGTGGTAGTACTCCGCGACCGCTTCGGCCTCGCCCACGATGTAGTGGCCGACGACGATGCGGCGGAATCGATCCTTAGAGCGGTTCGGCAGGGAGCCGTGGATCAGCTGTCCATTGAAGAACAGCACGTCGCCCGCCTTCATCGGCACCATTTCCGTGGTCAGACCCTCAGGGACGGGCACGGTCTCAGGCACGAAGCTGAGGCTCTCGTCGCTGGGAATCGGGCACAGGACGGGGAGGTCCTGGCTACCGGGGACGACCATCATGCAGCCGTTCTCTTCGTCGGTGTCGTCGAGAACGAGCCAAGCTGCGACGCAGGTTCCCGGATCGACGCGGAGATACCGCTGATCCTGGTGAAGCGCCTGACCCCGAGCTCCGGCCGGCTTGTAGTAGACCATGGTCTGGACGGCGTACGGCTCCCGGCCAAGCAGCTCCGTGAGATGCGCGTTGATTCGGGGATCGACTAGGTAGCGCAAGCTGACGTCGTCACCCCGGTGCGGCTGCATCAGTCGCGGGTATCGCTTCAGCGGCTCGGCATCCTCCGGGTGGACGCCGCCTTCGGCCCAGCCATCGCCCCCTCGGTCGCGCATCGCCATGTAGTGGTCGGTCAGTGCCTGCACCTCTTCGGGAGAAAAGAGCCCGCGAGCGACGGTGAAACCACGAGACTCGAACTCTTCGCGCATGCCGGATTGCGTCATGCCGAAAGCATCGCCCACTCGAAGCGGAGAAGGAATGCGTGCGGGCGTCGCGGGCATGTAATCTTCGGCTGTGCCGGACTATTCCACCGACCACGATCCTCGCGTGGTGAGCCTGTTGACGGGCCATTACCGGGAGCATCCGGGATACGGGACGTTGCGGCGGCAGGGAAGCCGCAGCTGGCTCCTGATCCTGACGACGGAGGGCGAGGGGCGCTTCCGCTTCCCCGGCGGGGAAGCGCGCACGCAAGAGACCGAGGTCGCACTCTTGAAGCCCCACACCATGCACGAATACGCCGTCGCGCCCGGCGCGCAGGTGTGGGACCTATGGTGGGCGCACTTCCAACCGCGACCGCACTGGTCCGCTTTTCTCGATTGGCCGGTCGTCGGCAAGGGACTCTCGATCGTGCGGCTCGGCGTTGAGGCGCCCTCCGTCCTCGAGGCGATGGCGCGTGCGCACACGCACGCGCTCGCTGGAGGAGTGGCGGACGAGTACCTGGCGATGGCGGCGCTGGAGGAGGCTCTGGTTCGGGCTTGGCGAGTGGCCGCCCCGGCCGGCCCACCCCTCGATCCCCGAGTACGCCGCGCGATTGAGCTGATGCGGGCCGATCTTCGCCGCACGTGGTCCGTTCCCGAACTCGCGGAGGCGGTGGGGCTCTCCGCTTCCCGCTTCGGGCACCTGTTCCAAGGCGAAGTCGGAACGTCTCCGCGGCTGTTCGCCGAGAGGCTTCGGATGGACCGCGCTCGACAACTGCTTGAGATCAGCGACCTTACGATTCGAGCCATCGCGGCCGAAGTGGGATACGAAAGTGAGTTCTACTTCTCAAACCGTTTTCACCGCTTTCTAGGACTTTCCCCATCCCGTTGGAGGCGACGCGAACTAAACTCACCGCCGAAATCGTCCCATAAATAACGAAACCGCAGGCCGTAGGCGCACTCGATCGGCGTCGCGACTTGGTCGACGATCCAGCGGATCTCGCGCGGCTGAGTGGGAGCCGTTTCGACCCCCGCGTATAAACCGGCGACCGTGCCGGCAATGAAAAACGGTAATCAGGCCGCATAGATGGCCGACACACGAAGCGAGCTTTGGGGCGCAGGCTAGCCGCCGCGCCCCATTTTTGTGGGTGCGGCAAGCGCCGGCATGAGCCGGCGCGAGCTTCCGTCGATGGGAGCCCCTGGTTCCGTCGCGAAAGACCTCATCCCCTCCAGCTGCCAAAGGTACATTTCCGATCAATTGGAGATCTCGCCGGGGTTGGAGATGATCGTGCTCATGGGCATTCCGGGAGCGGGGAAGAGCACCTTCTACCGTGCTCACTTCGCGGCGACGCATGCCCACGTGAGCAAGGACAACTTTCGGCGGAATCCGAATCCCAGACGTCGTCAGCGGCAGTTGATCGAAGCGGCGATTCAGGAGGGGAAGTCGGTGGTCGTAGACAACACCAGCGTCGCTCGCGAGGACCGAGCGGGGCTCCTCCAGATCGCCGGAGAACTCGGGATTCCCGCCGACGTGTACGTCTTTCCCAAAGACGTCGAGGGATCTCGGGACCGGAACGAGCAGCGCGAGGGGAAGGCGAAGGTTCCGATCGTGGCGATCTACACGGCAGCGAAGCGATTCGAGTTGCCGGCCGAAGACGAGGGATTTCGGCGCCGGTATTGGGTAGAGCTCAGCGGCGAAGGCGGGTTTGCGGTGCGGGAGTGGACCGAAGATGAATCTGAACGAATTTGAGGCGAGGCTGCGGCAGGGCGAGTGCTACCACTCGCTGAAGTTCCCTCCGAATGCCTGGGTGGTCCTGCGAGTGGACGGCCGGAGCTTCTCGCGCTTCACCGAAGCTCGGTTCGAGAAGCCGTTCGATCCTAAATTCTCAGACATGATGGTGGCCGCCGCGCGGTCGCTGATGACGTCGCTCGGCGGCATCTACACCTATACCGAGAGCGATGAAATCTCGATGTTGCTGCCGCGCGAGTGGGCGCATTTCGACCGCGAGGTCGAAAAGGTGGTCTCGCTCGCCGCCGGCACGGCCAGCGCCGCATTCACCCTTGCGTGCGGCGAGGCTGGCGTCTTCGACGGCCGCGCCTGGATCGGGACTACGGACGCCGACGTGGTCGACTACTTTCGATGGCGTCATGCCGATGCGACCCGGTGTTGCCTCAACGGCTGGTGCTACTGGACGCTGCGAAAGGAGGGAGTGAGCGTCGCTGCGGCCACCGCGGAGCTCGAGCGCCTGGACGTGAGGGGAAAGAACGAGCTGCTTTACCGACGCCAGATCAACTTCAACGACGTCCCTCTGTGGCAGCGGCGGGGAATCGGGCTTTATCACGAACAGTACGCGAAGCCCGGCCGCAATCCCATCACCGGCGAGGAGACATCCGCCGTCCGGCGCCGGCTAGTCGAGAACCGAGAACTGGCGATGGGCGACGCGTACGCGGAGTTCATCCGAGAACGCATGCAGGGCTAGGATTCGCGTCTTCGCGCCTCGGCCGGAAAGATCTATCGCGCTGTCATCCCGAGCGGAGCCGAGGGATCTGACTGTACGCGCTGACTACCATCGGCTATGCCACCGACCAGGAGAGGGTTATGCCCGCGAGGGCGTTCAGCCGGCGCTCTCGGTGCCCCCGACAGTCAACCAGCTCCCGAAGGAAACACGAGAACAACCACCTCACGCGCATCGAAGAACCGACCTACGAACTCGACCCGAGAAAGTCGTCCATGCGCACCGCACGCTCCATGAGCATCGCCACGGCGCGGCGGGGCTCGACTTGGCCGCGAATGACCGCCTCGACGGCAGTGAAGACGGGCATGTCGACCCCGTGTTTTCGCGCGAGGATTTGCACCGCGGCGCTCGTCGGAACGCCTTCCGAGACTTGGCCCAACGCGGCGCGGGCTTCGTTCAGTCCTTGCCCTTCGCCCAATGCTCGCCCTAGGCGGTAGTTTCGTGAGAGGGTGCTCACGGCCGTCGCGAAGAGGTCGCCGACTCCGGCGGGCCCGAGGAAGGTGTCCATTCGAGCGCCCATCGCCAGCCCGAGCCGGGCGAGCTCCATCAGGCCCCGCGAGAGGAAGGCACCCTTGGTGTTGTCACCGAATCCCAGGCCGTCGGACATCCCCGCCCCGATCGCGAGAACGTTCTTGAGCGCCCCTGCGAGCTCGACACCGACGAGGTCGTCGCTCACCGATACTCGAAAGGCGGGGCAGATGAACGCGTCGCGGGTGACTTCCGCCGCCGCGCGATCGGTGAAGGCCGAGACCGCTACCGTCGGAATGCCGCGCGCAATCTCCACCGCGAGATTCGGGCCCGAGAGCGCGCCCGCTTCGGCCTGGGGAAGTGCCTCGCAAACGACCTGAGTCATCAGCTTTCCGGTCTCGGCGTCCAGACCCTTCGCGGCGACCACCACGAGCGGATGCCGGCCGCGCACGAGGCTCACGACCTCCCGTACCGCGCCGGAGGGGACGGCGACGACGGTCATCTCCGCCTCGATCTCGTGGTCGTCCAGCAACTCGAAGCAGACGTTCTCCGGAATGGAGAAACCCGGCAGGTACCTCCGGTTCTCACGTCCGTCGCGGAGCATCGTCAGCTCCTCCGGGCTACGGCCCATCATCGTGACCTCGTGTCCGTTGCGCCCGAGGAGGATGGCAAGAGACGTGCCCCAACTCCCAAACCCCAGGACTGCGACCTTCATCGGATCGGGATGCTACCCGCGCGGGTACCTTCAAGAAAGATTCCCATGCCCAACGTCGCCTCTCGCACCGCAACCATGCCGAGCTCGCCCATCCGCAAGCTCGTCGATTTCGCCCTCGCCGCCGAAGCGGAAGGGACGACCGTGCACTACCTGAACATCGGCCAGCCGGATATCCACTCGCCGAAGGAGTTCTGGGACGCAATCAGCGGTTGCGACCTCAAGCTGCTGGAGTACGAGCACTCGGCCGGTCACGCCGACCTCCGCGAGGCGATCGCCCAGCACTACCGTGACCGTGGCATTCCGGTCGAGACGGCCGACGTCATGGTGACGAACGGCGGCTCCGAGGCCACCCTCTTCGCCTTCCTCACGCTGTTCGATCCGGGCGATGAGGTCATCGTCGTGGAGCCGTTCTACGCGAACTACGCGGGATTCGCGGTCGCGGCGGGCATCAAGCTGGTCCCGATCACGACGCACATCGAGGAGAATTTCGACCTTCCCTCGAGCGACGTGATCGCCAACGCACTCACGCCTCGCACGAAGGGCATCCTCCTCTGCAATCCCAGCAACCCCACCGGCACGGTCTACCCGCCCGAGCAGCTGCGCTCCATCGCCAGGCTCGCCAAGGAGCGCGACCTCTTCCTCATCGTCGACGAGGTGTACCGCGACTTCTACTACGGGGTGGAGGACCTGCTTTCCGTGCTGCAGATCGAGGGTCTCGAGCAGCAGGCCGTGATGATCGACAGCGCCTCAAAGAAGTATTCGCTTTGCGGCGCGCGAGTCGGCTTCCTGGTGACGAAGAACCGCGAAGTGCTGGCCGGCGCCTTGAAGTACGGTCAGGCCCGCCTTTCGGTGCCGACACTTGAGCAGATGGGCGTGGCGAACAGCCTCCGACTCACGCCTCAGAGCTACTTCGATGCCGTTCGCGACGAGTACATCGGCCGCCGCAACCTCGTTACGCAGGAGCTCGGCCGAATGCCCGGCGTGATGTGCCCAAAAATTGACGGTGCCTTCTACGCCATCGTGCGGCTGCCAATCGACGACAGCGACCGGTTCTGCGAGTGGATGGTCCGCGAGTTTCGACACGAGGGCCAGACGGTGCTCCTCGCTCCGGCCCGAGGCTTCTACCTCACCCCCGGCGAGGGGCTGGCCGAAGTTCGCATCGCCTACGTCCTCGACAAAACGCGCCTTCAACAGGCGATGAACGTCCTCGCCGCGGCGCTCGTGGCTTACCCGGGCCGCAAAGTCGCCGCTGTCGTCTGACCTTATCAGGCCCCTCCTTCGGCACGAAGTGGGAGGGGCTCTGGTTGAGCAAGGGCAGAGTGCATCGCCCCTAGCCGGGCCGCTACTTGGGCCTAACCAGCGCGCGAACGAGGCGGTAGAAGTCGCCCATCTCGTACTTCGAAACGTCTTTCGTGTCGAAGAAGCCGCTGCCGCAGGTGCGGACGGCGACAATTCGGTCTTCAGGAATCACGAGGATCATCTGCCCGCCCCAACCTAGAGCCGCGTAGCCGGTTACATCGTAGTAATCGGGTGCGTTGCTCACGTGATCGGTCAGGTCGCCCAGCTTGTCGAGTCCGTTCTTCTCGGCGTCAGCTCCGCCCATCACGTGCATGACGTCGAAGCCAAGCTCTCGCGGCGAGGGCCATCGCCCGCCGATGAGCGGGCGCAGCCGCTGGAGCTGGCCGTCAGATAAGCCAGCCTTCTCGAAAGACCGCATCGACTCGTCGTCGATCGTGAACCACGGATCGCAGATCCACCAGAGCCAGCCGCACGGCGTGCCCTCCTTGTCGGAGATCTTGGACATCGTCGTTGCGTCAACCACGTACTTCTCCGACAGGAGGCGCTTGCCTCTCCATACGCCGCGGTCCAGCATCAGCTGGCCAATCTTCGCCATGTCGCGGGGCGTGATAAAGAGTTCGGCGCATCCGTGAGGGTTGCCGTCAGGGTCGCGCATCCAGTAGTACGCGCTGATCCCCAGAGGTTTGAAGATCCGCTTGTCCACGAACTCATCCAGGGGCATTCCCGCCGCCCGGCGGACCACGCCGGAGAGAAGGTCGACCGCGCGATTGTTGTAGGCGAAGACCGTGCCGGGCTCGGTTACAACAGGGGCACCCAGCGCGGAGGCAACGCGGTTCAAGGGGAAGTCTTTCGCGTTTGGGTCGTCGGCATACGTGCGAATCCCGGAGGTGTGATCGAGGAGGTGCCGAACGGTGACCCTCTCCTTCCACTTCCCGACGTACTTGGGGAAGAACTTCTGGACAGGGGTGTCGACCGAGGGGATTCTGCCTTGATCGATGAGAAGGCCGACCGCCAACGAAGTGATCGACTTCGTCGCCGACATCAGATTGCACGTCGGCTGGGGACCGTTGTCCCGCTCGACGATCGGCTTGCCGTCGCGCCACACCACCAGCCCCCATGTCTGCGATTCGGCACACCGCCTGAGGAGGCGGTGGAGCGCGATCGGGTCGACGTCGGGCGGTGTGGTCAGCAGGGCGAGGGCGGCAGCGAGCACGACGACATTGTAAGCAAAAGCCCCGTCCTCGTCAGCCCCGTGTGATGCCCACAATGGAACGGCACGAATCTCTAGGCTGATGAGGAGGGGGTTGGGGGTGGAGCCTGTCCAGGGTCCGAAAGAAGGTCCGAACGGTCTTCAGTAGAGCCCTTGGACCTCCCCAGGCTCGTTTACGGCTGAGTGGTAAGAGGACGGCTCCCTCGCTCCTCCCCCAACCCCCTCCTCATCAGCCTAGATCGGCTTTCGGTTTCGATGGGGTTGGGTGGTGAGTCTGACGAGGAGGGGGCTCAGCCTTTTAGCTTGCTCTTGTCTGGGTAGTCGGGGCGCTTGATCTTCGGGCGCTTCTCGGTGGCCAGGCGGCGCTGCACTTCGGCGATCGCTCTCTCCAACTGGGCGTCCCGACCTTGGCGCCAAAGGTGCGGGTCGAGCTCGACGTCGATGTCGGGCGCGGTTCCGTACCCCTCGATAACCCACTCGCCCTTGATTGCGTCGTAGATCGCGTCGTCGGGAGAGCTGATGCGCCCTCCGTCGGCGAGGCTGAACCCGTAGTTCGAGATCATCGCGCCCCACGTGCGCTTGCCGATCAGCTTGCCGACCTTGTGGCTGCGGAACAGGAAGGGGAAGATGTCGCCCCCAGACCCGGCGCGTTCGTTGATGAGCATCACCTTGGGGCCGAAGACGGCGGACGGGGGAATCACCCAGTCCTTTCCGTATCGCGTGCGCGAGCCGAAGTCGAGCGGCTTGGTCATCTCGTTGACGAAGAACCCGGTGATGAGGCCCCCGTGGTTGAACCGCTCGTCGATCACCATGCCTTGCTTGTCCGCGTTGGCGTAGTAGAACCGGTTGAACTCCACCCAGCCGCCCGCGTTCGTGTCCGGCACGTGGACGTATCCGACCTTGCCGCCGGTCGCCTTCTCAACCTGACGTCGGTTGTCCTCTGCCCAGGCCCGGAACCGCAGCGAGAACTCGTTAGCGACGGGGACCACCACCACCTCGCGGCTGCCGCTGCCATCCGGCGACGGCCCAAGCTTCACCTTCACCTGCCGTCCCGCCTTCGCTTCGAGCGCCTCGTAGATGTCCGTGGCGTCGTTTAGCTCCTTTCCGTCGATCGCCAGCAGGTACTCGCCCGCCTTGGCGTCGACGCCTGGCTGGGCGAGGGGAGCGTAGAGACCGGGATTCCAACGCTCGCCGTCGTAGACGCGGGTCAGCCGGTAGCGTCCCTTGTCAAAGGCGTAGTCGGCGCCCAGCAGGCCACCGGGCACCCGGGAGGTGCCTGGAATGTCCCCGCCCCCGATGAACATGTGCCCGACGCTCAGCTCGCCGAGCATGTCCACGAACAGGTAGTTCAGGTCGTCACGCGAGGCGATGCCGTCGAGGAACGGCTCGTACCGCTTCTCGAGAGCGACGGTGTCCACCCCGTGCATGTTGGGGTCGTAGAACAGCATCCGCTGGTTCCGCCACACTTCGCGGTACATGTGGCGCCACTCGGCGCGCGGATCGATCTTGGCCCGAATCCCTGAGAGACTGACCAGGCCTTGCCCAGGGGCGGGAGGCGCGGCGCTGGAGACGATGCGGGTGGCGCCGCCGCCGGCGAGCACGATCTTGCTGCCGTCCGCCGTGGTCACGAAGCCGCTGATGTTGCTGGCGAAGGGAACGAGGCTGCGGTCCGCCAAGGTGAACTTGTGGAGCGTTCCCACTCCGGGCGCGTCGACGGAGGTTGCGCGCGGAGCTTGTGCCAGGACGAAGAAGCTGCCGGCCGGTCCCGCTTCGATGGATGCGTACGTCTGGGCGGGGAGGGGAAGGGCCACGATTCGGCGCTCGATTCCGTCCAGATCGATGCGGAAAGGCTCGTCCTTCTTCGGTTCCTCCTTCTTGGCGTCGGCCGGGCGTTCCTCGTCGCTCTGCGGCTGCAGCGGGTTCGCGCCGTCCTTCCGCAAAACCACGGCGTACACGTTGGCCGTGTAGTTCGTGCTGTTGAGGCTCGTGATGTCTTGGCCGTCGAAGCCGACCCCGAGGTTTGTCGTCGCGAGGAAGTAGAGGTGCTTACCGTCGCGATCGAACGTGGGGTTCAGGGCGAAGGCGAGGCCGTCAGTGATCTGCGTTGTCTTGCCGGAATCGAGGCTGTGAAGGAAGACGGCGTAAAAATGATTGACGAGATCTCGGTTCCAGGTGAGCCACTTGGAGTCGGGGGACCAGTGCGGCTCCATCCCGGGGCCGCCACGGTAGGTGCCGGTGTCGATCTTGGTGTTCTTGCCGGTCTTGACGTCGAGGACCCAGAGGTTCAGCCGGTTGTCTGTGTAGGCGATCCGCTCGGAGTTCGGGGACCATACCGGATCGTAATAGTAGGCGGGCGACTCTCCGAGCCCGAGGCGTCGCTCGGATCCGGTTGACGCGTCGTGCAGCACCAGCTCTTGCGTCCCCTTGTCGTCCGTGAGGTAGGCGATCGTGCGGCCATCGGGGGACCACGCCGGGCTACGGCGATGCGCGCCGGCCGCGCCATCGAGGACACGGGCGTCGCCCTTGCTCGCCGGCACGGTGACGATGAATCCTCGCGCCGCCCCGACCAAGCGATTCCCACTCGGAGACGGGGAGAGCCGATTCGGCGCGATCTCCTTGAACTGGGGCCGAACCTCGGCAAAGTCGCCGTCGAGCTGGATCGGCACCGCCGTCGTCTTCCGCGTCTTCGGATCGAAGAGATGGATCGAGCCGAACTTCTCTAAGACAATCGCGTCCGGACCGGCCGACGCGGACTTGATGTCGAACCCCTCGCCGCGGATCTCTTCCGACACCTTGCCGGAGCGGACGTCGTAGCGGTACAGCCCCATCGGACCCTTCCGGTCGCTCACAAAGTAGATGGAGTCGCCCATCCACATCGGCTGGTCGTCGTCGCTGCCGACGTAGGGCAGGGGCTTCACTCGCGAATCCGAGAGTTGGGCGATCCAGATGGGTCCGATCTGACCGCCGCGGTATCGCTTCCAGGCCTGCTGCGTCTTGGTTTTCGGCTGGTAGGCGAGTCGCGTGCCATCCGGCGAGAAGCTCGCGGCGGTTCCGCTGGGAAACGGCAGTTGGGTTGGGACGCCTCCCGACAGCGGCACGGTGAACATCCGTGCGTCGTCCGTGTTCGAGAGCATCGTCGACGTGAAGAGGACCGCCTTGCCATCGGGGGTCCACCCCCGGACGACATCGCCGTGCGGGTGGGCCGTCAGCCGCTTGGGCACTCCGCCCTCCGCGGGAACGACGAACACATCGGGGTTGCCGTCGTAGGTGCCCGTAAACGCGACCCACTTCCCATCCGGTGAGAAGCGGGGGTCCGACTCGACTCCGGGCGCCGAGGTCAGGCGTGTCGCGCGGCCGCCGGTGCGAGGCACCGACCAGAGGTCGCCGGCAAAGCGGAAGACGATGGTGGTAGCGCTCACCGTGGGGGATCGCATGAGCCGAGGAGAGGGCCCAGGATCGAAGGCATCGGGAACCGCGGTCGCCGCGAGAATTACGAGGGGAAGCATTCCGCGTCTACTATCGGCGATCCGAGGGGTGAGACACAAGGGGGCCACTCGTGGCGAGCGCTTTTCATCGTTTCAAGCAGGCATCGGTCGTTGGTGCGACCCCTAGCTCGAGGCTCTTCCGCATCCTGCGTGCTTTGACCTTCACTGCCCAAGCGGAGATCGCATGGACTATTGCATGCGATGGAGGTTCGCCTGCTTGAGCTTGATGTCGGCGAGGCAATGCATCTTCTGATCGCGCTCCTGACACCAACTTCGAGTTGTCCACTTTTGAAGCATCCCCACTCCGCCAATCCACTCTCGTCCCGAGCGAAGCCGAGGGACCCGACCGTAGGCACTGACTCCTGCTGGTCATGCCACAGCCCAAGCGCAAGTACGCGCAAAGGCGCGTGTAGCCGGCGCTCCTCGCGCGGTCCGGAAGGAGACCTCACGCAAAGACGCAAAGGGGAGGCGTCTTGACCACGGGTAGTAAGCGCCTCCGGTCAGATGCCTCGGCTTCGCTCGGGATGACAGTGGCGTCCAGCGGCACAGCGTGCTTGTCGATAGGCCGTGTCCTTCTTACCTCTCTCGGTGAGGGAAGTTCCCGGAGCGGGGGGCTCACGCCACGGAGCACCGGACGCAACGAGTTGAGCACCTCAGCGATCTCACCGACCTCAGCGGTGATGAGCGGATTGAGCGGTGCTCGATCCGCAGCAGGAATGCCGCGCCAACGAGCGCCTACTCCTGCGTCGACCTGACCCGCACGGATGAGTTGGCTGTGACCCGGCAGCGAGGGCGGCCGCACGCCGGACCACGCCGGCGTGCGGATCAGGCATTACCAGCCGAAGAAGTTCCACTCGGTGAACTCGGTCACCGTGCCGTCGGCCCAGGTGATGGTGCCGTTGCCCAAGTCATCCCAGGCGAGCTTGGCGGGCAGGATCGCCGAGGGGCCTGTGATGGTGCCGTTGCCCGAACCGTCGACCTGGTACAGCATCTCCATGCCGAGGCCGTTGGAACTGACGAGCTTGAATCGCTCGCCCTCGGCGCTTGTCTTCCAGTTGTAGGTCTGCCAGGCGCCGCTCGTCGCGTCGAACCGCTCGTTCCACTCGCCGAATCCCGAGGGATCCCAGCCACCCGAGTACTGGTAGGTGCCGTAATTCGGGATGTTGCCCGAGCCCTCGTTGCTCCCTGTCTCATCCTCGTTGTTCGCCGCGTATGTCTTGTGCCACTCGCCGGCGAAGTTGCCCGCGGTGTACGTCTGCTCCGTGCGCGACCAGCGCGGGAAGGTGGACGGATCTCCTACCCAAGTCAGGTCGTGGCCGCCGGGCTGCGTGCGAGCCTGGTCGACGTAGTACTCGAAGCCGCTCCCCTTCGTCTCGTCGTCGGCGCTACCGGCGACCGACAGCTCCCACAGGCCGAGGTACTCGTTGAACTCGAACCACTCGGTTCCGTCGCCGTCCTCTCCCTCGCGCCGACCGCCGGGGGCGCGCTTCGCAAGCAGGCCTGGATCCTTGGGAGCCGACTTAGCCCGATGAGCCTTGGCTCCGCCCGTGCCGCCGCGGATGTTCGCGCTGTTCTCCATCCCCATCTTGAGGAGGTCGCGGACGTTCTCGCGGGTGAGGGTCGGTTGGACCGGAGTTCGACCGGCGCCACCGCCGCCGCAGGCCACGATCATCACGGCCGCTGCCAGCGTCACGGCCAACTTGGAAAGTAGTTTCATCCTTTACGTATCCCATCGAGAGGAGGCCGAAGCGCCTTCTCAAGCACAGAATCCGTGATACCTCCCAGAAGATACAGGGAAACTTAAGTTTTAGTATTTTCGTGATCGAAAACGTTGGCTGGGAGCTATAAATACTTCGTACACTTTCAGTGCTTGGTTCCAGCCTGCCACGTCCGGTAGGCGCACTGGGCGAGAAAGATGATCGTGAGGAGGGTTACCCAACCGCGATACAGCCTCTCCCCCGAGCGGAAGCAGAGGAAGCATGCGATCGCTGAGGCGAGCCCCATCCCACCGAGGATCGCGCCATGCAGCGCTGGTCGGTCGTCAAGGTACTCGCGGAATTCATCGCTCGGAATCGTGGCCATCCGGGCGAAGAGGTTACGGGCTGCGGTAGCGGTCAGCCCTCCGCTTCCCGGCTGATCGCTGCCTCGCCGCCAATTCTCGCCGCAAGCCGGCTCAAGGCGACGAGCGCCGAGATCGCGATGATGGTTGCCAGAATCGCGTACGTGTACAGCGCGGCAAGGCTCTCACCCTCGCCGAACACCTTGCGAATCGTCGCCTTGATGGCCTCGTTCCACGCGAGTGCCGCAACCAGACCGAGCGAGGCGCTGGCGAGAGTAATCATCGTCTGAATGAATATGCGAGCGTTTGACATCTGTGTTGCTCCTCTGGTCTGTTACTGACCGACGAGGCAGTGGAAGATGTTCGATTCCGTGCCTGAACCACCGATCGGGCGGCTCTCCGGAGGAAGACGGCCGATCCGTAGTAAAGTGGCAGATAAGTCATGCCCCTCCTCGCGCCCGCATTGATGCTCGTCCTGCTGCCGGTCTCGGGAGCTCGCCTCCGGACGGAGGTCGTCTTCTCCGAAACTGCGAACCTCGCGTACCAGCTGGACATGGTGTCTGGCCTCCTGGTGCATCTCGATCCGGCGGACTACAAAGCCCTTTGGGAAACCGAGTTTCTCCGTACCGAGGAGGACCGCCGCCATCTGAAGCGGTGGGCGGCGTTACGCGAGCGGTACGCGCAGTCGCTCGCGATCCCGACGGCGCCGATGCCGCTCGAGAGCATTCGCGGCTACGTCACGCTTAGCGAGCAGATGCGGGTCGCTTCGCTGCGAGCCCGCAACCGGGACGAGTTCGTTGAGGGGGCCTCGCTGCTTATGCTGCCGGCGGACGTCGCGCAGCTAAGCGAGACGATGCGGCACTTCGAGGCGCCGTTCCGCGCTTGGTGGCGGCGGGAGGCAGAAGGGAAGGGGCGCGCGTTCGTCAGCTCTACGCGAGCCTTGCTGAACCGACCGTCCATCCAGGGGCGCATCGAGCAGTTCCGCCGCTTCTACGGGCCGGCGCTCCCACCCGACGCCAAGGTGACCTTCTCGCTCCTTTACCGGCCGGATCGCGCGAAGGCACCCACATCCGGCCAGCAGCTCGGGAGCGTAGGTGCGGTCGAGTTCCTGGGCAACGAGCGGGCGGAGGATCGCCTGCCGGTGGTGCTGCATGAGTTCTGCCACTACTTGTTCGGAGCGCGGCCGGACGAGGCAAACATCGCGCTGCAGCAGCGCCTCATGGCCACCCAGGACTCGGCGGTGAAGCCGAGCCTCAACCTCATGAACGAGGGGCTGGCTTCGGCGTTCGGCAATGGCGTCATCGAACGTGAGATCCGTCCAGCCGATAAGTGGGTGAAGTACCTTGCCGCCCCGCGCAGCTTCTACAACGACGCGAACATCGACCGAGCCGGTAAGGCGCTACTCAGCCTCACCGATGCCTGGATCGCCCAGGGTCGGACGATGGACGACCCGGGGTTTCCGACCGCGTACCTGAGCGCCATGAAGGCGGCCTTCGGCGATGAGCTCACGCGGCCGCTTCTGTTCTTGAACGAAGCGTTTCTCTTCGTCGACGAGCCTTTCGGACTCGAGTTCTCGCGTGAGGTCCGCAACCGGCTGCGAGTGGCGAGTGCCTACACACGCGTCCGCGCCGCGATCGACGCCGATGCGATCAAGCCGTTCACCAGCCAGCCAAACCTCTCGGCGGTGTTCGTGGTTCGCCCCAACCAGCTCCCGGCCCTTGAGGCCGAGAAGATTCTCACCCCGGACCAGGCGCGGATTCTGAAGGCAGGTGCGGAGCAGGAAGGGAGCCAGATGATGGGGCTCCGCCGGTCGCCCTACTCACGCACCTTCATCATCGTCGCCTCGGACGTGGAGGCCGCAAGAAGGGAGGTCGGCCGGTTGGCAGACGAGCTTCGCGACCTCAGCCGAGGATCGTAACCCCGCTCTTTTTGCAAGTTTTCGAAGATCCCCGGCGAAGCGGCGCACATCCGCGCCGCTTTCTTCATCGAACCTCAATGTGAACATCCCTACCGTAAAGCTCAACGACGGACGCACCATGCCCCAGATCGGATTCGGGGTCTGGCAGGTGGGTCCGGAGGAGATCATCCCGTCCGTTCAAGCCGCCATCGAGTCGGGCTACCGCTCCATCGACACCGCGGCCGTCTACGGGAACGAGGAAGGCGTTGGCGCGGCGATCCGCAACGCTGGGGTGCCGCAGGAAGATTTGTTCGTCACGACCAAGCTCTGGAATCCGGACCACGGTCGCGCCGCACAGGCGATGGAAGAGAGCCTGAGCCGGCTGGGCCTCACCGAAGTGGATCTGTATCTCATCCACTGGCCGACCCCCAAGCAAGACCGCTACGTGGAGGCGTGGAAGTCGCTCATCCAACTTCGCGATGCGGGCAAAGCGCGGTCGATCGGCGTGTCGAACTTCACGGTGGCCAACCTCCGGCGGATCATCGACGAAACGGGCGTCGTCCCCTCGGTCAACCAGATCGAGCTCCACCCGCAATTCGCTCAGGAAGAGCTTCGAGCCTTCCACGCCGAGCACGGCATCGTGACCGAGTCGTGGTCGCCGCTCGGCCAGGGCAAGGGTCTTCTCCAAGAGCCCACCCTCGCCGAGATCGGCCGCAAGCACGGCAAGACGCCCGCCCAGGTCGTCCTCCGGTGGCACCTCGATCTGGGGCTCGTCGTCATCCCGAAGTCCGTAACTCCGGCCCGGATCCGGGAGAACATCGAGGTCTTCGACTTCAAGCTCCACGCGGAGGACCTGGCCGCGATTGCAAAGCTGAACATAGGAAAGCGGCTTGGCGGCGATCCCGAAACGGCGAACTACGGCGTTGCTTAGTCGAGAGAACCTGCTGCGGATCCGCTGACACTTCGAGCAAGCCTCGGCTTCGCTCGGGAGGACACCTGTATCGGCATGGCGCCCTATACCAAGCCTCTGCGCTGAGGGATCGGACGTCTATCGAGCTTCGCTCGATCCGCGGCAGGAATGCCGTGGCCACAAGGGTTTGCTTTTGAGTCCTCTTGGCCGAAAGCTGCTGGAGCTTGAGGTTCGATGCCGCGGCTCCATCCAAGCTTAGTGGTGGCTGAGCCTGGCCCGGACGGGAGCTGCAAACAAAGGCCGCCCCTTCCTTGGTAGGAAGGAGCGGCCTTTGAGCTTAGTCCTGCTTGACCTTGCTCTTGTCCACGTACGGGGGCTTCTTGAGTTGCTGCTTCGGCTGGGCCGCCAGTAGCTTCATCGCTTCCGCCACCGCGCGCTCGAGCTGGGCGTCGCGGCCCTGGCGCCAGACGTACGGGTCGAACTCGACGTCGATGTCGGGGTCCACGCCGTACCCTTCCACGTCCCACGTGCCCTTGAACGGGTTGTAGAACGCGTCGTCCGGCGAGTTGATGTAGCCGCCGTCGGCGAGGGGGAAACCGAAGGAGGCGACGAGGCCGCCCCAGGTTCGCTTGCCCACCACGGGGCCGACCTTGTTGTGCTTGAACAGCCACGGGAACATGTCGCCGCCGGAGCCGGCGTACTGGTTCACGATCATCACCTTCGGGCCAAAGACTCCGACGCCGGGCGTCGGCCAGTCCTTGCCGTATCGGGAGGTGAAGACGCCGTTGAGGCTGCGCTGCATCTCGAGGACCATGAAGTCGTTGATGAGGCCGCCGTGGTTGAACCGCTCGTCGACGATCATCCCTTCCTTGCCGGTCTGCGCGTAGTAGTAGCGCTGGAACGACTCCCAGCCACCCTCACCCGTGTCCGGAATGTGGACATAGCCGAGTCGGCCGCCCGACATCTTCTCGACGGTGCGGCGGTTGTCCTCCTTCCAGGCGATCGTTCGCAAGGCGAACTCGCTGGCGACGGGCACCACCGTGACCTCGCGGGCGTCTACGCCGTTGGCGTTCGGACCGAGCTTGATCTTCACCTGACGCCCGGCCTTGCCCTCCAGCGTCTCGTAGATGTCCATCGCGTCGTTCAGCTCCTTGCCGTCGATCGCCAGGAGGTACTCGCCCTCCTTGGCATTGACGCCAGGGCGGCTGAGCGGGCCGACGAGACCGGGGTTCCAGCTCTCGCCGTCGTAGACGCGGGTGAGGCGGTAGCGACCGCCCTCGAAGGCGTAGTCGGCGCCGAGGAGTCCGCCCGGCACGCTCTTCGCGCCCGGAACGTCGCCGCCATTCGCCCACATGTGCCCGATGCTGATCTCGCCGAGCATGTCGGTGAACAGGTAGTTCAGGTCGTCGCGCGAGGCGACGTGCGGCAGGAACGGCGAGTAGCGCCGCACCATCTCGGCCGGCTTGATGCCGTGGAGACCCGGGTCGTAGAACCGAATCGGCTCGTTGCGCCAGATCTCGTGGAACATCGCCTTCCACTCGGCGAGCGGGTCGACCTTGGCGCGGAGACCGGAGAGATCGACCGCACCCTGGCCCGGGGCCGCCGCGGGCGCGGCCGTGGGGACGATGGAGATCGTCGGTCCGCGCATCAGCATGATCTGATTGCCGCTCGCCGAGACCTCGAAGCCCCCGACCGCCGGAGCGAACGGCGTGACCTTGCGGTCGCTGAGGGTGAACTTGTGGAGCGTGCCCGGGCCTCCGAAGTCGTTCGCGTTGGCGCGGTTCGGCGCCGTGAGCGCGAAGAAGCTGCCCGCGGGACCGGCTTCCAGGTCGACGTACGCCTGAGTCGGCAACGGCAGGGCGACCACGCGTCGCTGGATGCCGTCGAGGTCGATCCGGAACTTATCCTCCTTCGGCGGCTCCGGCTTCTTCGTCGGGTCCTTGGGAGTCTCCTCGTCGCTCTCCGGCTGCAGCGGGTTCTGCCCGTCGTTGCGGAGAACGATGGCGTAGACGTTGCTCGTGACGTTCGGCACCGAGAGGCTCGTCATGTCGAGCCAGCTCGCCGACCAACCGGTGTTGGTGCTGGCGAAGAAGTAGAGGTGCTTTCCGTCACGGTCGAAGATCGGGGCCTTGGCGTTGGCCAGGCTGTCCGTGATCTGCGTCTTCTGCCCCTTGTCGATGTCGTAAACGAACACCGCGTTGAGGTGGTTGTCCAGGTCGCGGTTCCACGTCACCCACTTGGAGTCGGGGGAGAAACGCGGCCGGATCTGGAACGTGGGGTCGTGGTAGATCCCTTTGTCGACCAAGGTGCTGCGGCCGCTCGCCACGTCCATGAGCCACAGGTGCTTCCCGTAGTCCGTGTAGGCGATCTTGTTGGAGTCGGGCGACCAGACGAGGCTCTCGTAGTAGGCCGGCACCGTGCCGAGCGACACGAACCGCTCCTTGTTGGTGGCGAGATCGACGATGACGATCTCCTGGTTGCCGCGCTCGTCGGTGAGATAGGCGATGGACTTTCCGTCCGGCGACCAGCGCGGCTGGCGTCGGTGGACGCCCTGCTTCTCGCCGATCTGCCGGGCGTCGCCCTTGCTGGCGGGCACGGTGAAGATCCAGCCGCGGGCCGCGACGACGGCGCGCTGGCCCGTGGGCGAGATGCTCGCGCTGCTGAGGTTCGGGCGGAGGTCCTTGAACTGGGGCCGGACCTCGGGGAAGTCGCCGCGGATGTCGACGTTCACGCGGGTGGACTTGCCAGTGGCGGTGTCCAGCAGGTGGAGCGAGCCGAGCTTCTCGTAGACGATGGCGCCCGGACCGGCGCTGGCGGACTTTACGTCGAGTCCCTCACCCGCGACGACCTCTTCCACCTTGCCAGTCGTCGTGTCGTACCGGTGGATCCCAACCGGGCCGCGCTTGTCCGAGAGGTAGTAGACGTGCTTGCCCACCCACATCGGCCGCTCGTTGTTCTCATTCCCACGGGGAATCTCCTTCACGCGCGAGTCGCTGAGGTTGGCGATCCAAATCGGGTAGGCCTGACCGCCGCGGTACCGCTTCCAAGCCTGCTGCCACTTCCAGCCGGGGTTGTAAGCGATGCGCGCGCCGTCGGCCGCATACGAGACCTGGGTGCCGCTAGGAAAGGGAAGCGCCTTGGGCACTCCACCCGTGAGGGGCACGGTGAAGAGGCGCGGCAGGTCCGTGTTCGAGAGCATGTTCGACGAGAAAACCACGGACTTGCCGTCCGGGGTCCAGCCGACTACCGTGTCGAACGCCGGATGCGCGGTGAGACGCTTCGGCACGCCGCCCTCGGCGGGAACCACGAACACGTCGCCGTTGCCGTCGTACTGCCCGGAGAAGGCGACGAGCTTGCCGTCGGGTGAGAAGTACGGGGAGCCTTCGGTGCCGGCGGCGCTGGTGAGGCGGCGCGCCGAGCCGCCGGTGCGCGGTACCGACCAGAGGTCGCCCGCGAACCGAAACACGATGGTCGACTCGCTTAGGGTCGGCTCGCGAAGCAACAGCGGCGGCTCGGCCGCGACGCCGCCCTGCGCGATCGCCAAGATCGGAAGGAGAAACATACGTCGCTAGTATCGAGGATCAGCGAGCAAAGTTGCAGGGGGCTTTTTTGTAGAGCCGGTTTCGGCGAACTCAACAACACGAAGGGCGGGGAGTGGATCGCTCCACTCCCCGCCCTTCGTGTTGCCGCCTTCCTCTTACTTCAGCTTGCGGAGCACGTAGTGGGACTTCTCGTCCCAGTTCGCGCCGATCACCTGGTCGTTGTTGCTGATCGCGACGCCGAGGTCGATCTGGCGGGTGGCGTTCCCTTCGATGCTCCAGTTCAGCAGGGCCGCCTTGCCGCCCTTGAAGACGAATCCGGCCGAGTTCCAGCTCTCGTCGAAAGCCACGCCGACCACCGAGCCATTGTCGTTCATGTCCCAGCCGTACACGTTGACCGCACCCGCTACGACGATCTCGGTGACGATGCCGTTGTCCCAAAGCACGCTCTGGGTGGTGTCGCCGTACACGTAGGCCAGTACCTGACCCTTGTTGTTCATCTTGATCACCTGGAAGTCGCTACCGCCGAAGGTGATCTCGGTGAGCTTGCCGTCGTCGTAGATGAACGAGCGCTTGCCGCCACTGGCGTAGGTCGCCTTCACGAGGACGGTGCCGTCGTTCGCCACCGCCGCCGGATAGGCGTGAGCGGCTCCCTCGATGCGAATCGCGGTCCAGCTGCCGTTCTTCCAGATGAACGGGAAGCCCGCCTTGTTGTCGTGCGCCGTGCCGATCACGATGCCGCTGTTCGTCACCTGGATCGGATCGACCCAGCCCCAGTTGGAATCGCCGACCATCGTCAGTTTGTTGTTCTTCGCAACGAACGCGTGCGGCGTGCCGAGCACGTCGGTGTAGACCCCGAGGGCGGTGCCGCTCTCGTTGATTGAGCGAAGCTCGAAGCCGAACGGCTGAAGAGCCTCGAACGCCTCAACTCTTCCGTTCTTCGCAATCACCGCGGCGCCGGCCTTGCCACCCTTCGTGAAGTTCACCGCGACGTCTCCGCCGTTGTTGATCGATTGTCCGCGCACGCTCTCTGCTCCGGCAAGCGTGAGCTTGCTAGTCTGCGCCGCGGAAACGGCGACGGTGAGCGTTGCGAGGGCGAGGGCGGCGATCTTAGTGAGGTTCATCATGTCGGCTACTTCGTTGCGTTGTTGAGGAGAGTCTGTCTTCATCGGCGAATGCCAACAAGTCGCTTTTGGCGGGTACGGCAATGACGTGACCGGAGAGACGCGAACGGCGCTGGGGTTGCATCGGTGCGACCAGGTGCGCACGGGTTCAACCAAGCCCCAGAGGGACCTAATGGAAGGCACCGAATACGTTTGGTCAACTCACGGCCTCGTTGCGCCGTGGCGCGAGACTCTCCGGACGGGGCGAGGAGCGCCGGCTACACGCGCGTTCGCGCGTACCCCTTGCCTTGTTGGCAGCCTGACTGTGGGTAGTCAGTGCCTCCAGTCAGGTCCCTCGGCTTCGCTCGGGATGACAGCACCCGAACACCGAACACCGGTAGAATGAAGAAGCGAGAATCGCCCGCAAGGGGGAGCCGAAAGGCTGAGAGGTCCAACGTGCGCAAAGGTGCGCGGGAGGACGACCCCGGAACCTGATCCGGTTAGTACCGGCGGAGGGATTGTGGAAGGCGCGTCTCCGGTCCCTTCCTCTCGGAGGGCACGCCGGGCGACCTTTGCAATCTGCAGAGGCGCCTCGCGGAGACGCACATGAACCGAACCATCCGAAGAGGCTTCACCCTCATCGAGCTCCTCGTCGTCATCGCCATCATCGCGATCCTCGCCGCCATCCTGTTTCCGGTCTTCGCTCAGGCGAAGGACTCGGCGAAGCGGACGGCCGACCTCAGCAACGCGCGTCAGATCGGCCTGGCCAACAAGATGTACTTGGCCGACAGCGACGACGTGATGCCGATCTTCTACGCGTACAACTCCTCGCCCCCTCCTGGCCGGCCCGGGCACAAGGGGGTCGAGCTGCTGCTCCTGCCGTACAGCAAGGACCAGCAGGTGTTTAAGAGCCCGCTCGACAGCGGTAGCCCCTTTCTAGCCCAAGATCCTGGCCTACGTGCGGCCGGCGGCAGCTATGACTCCTACTGGAAGGCGTACGGCTCGTCGTACCGCTTTGGCAAGTGCATGTTCACGGTCGCGGCGGGAGAATCGTCGCAGAACAACAACGTTTACGACTGGAATCAAGTCGTGAACGAGGGCTCGGTCGAGTTTCCGGCCGAAACCCGATTCATTCGCCTCGAGATGATGCCGTTCTTCAATCGAAAGGTGGACACCACGTGCACCCGATACGGCTACGACTGCGGCTACTACCAGCAGTGGTCGGGCAACGGCGGGTCCGTGATCTTTATCGACGGCCACGCCAAGCAGATGACGAACGCCGGTCAGTTCGACCAGACCCGCATTAACCCCGCGGGAAATCGAACGGGGGAGCCGACGGGCACGAACGCCGAGTACGACGACACCTACTACTGGCGCTGTGACTAATGCGGAGAGAGCGTCAGTGCCCGGCGGCTGAAGAGCCTCCGGGCACTGACAAAATTACGCCGTGACGGTCCCCAGCTTCTCGAGCGTCTTCTCGACGTCGGGGCTGCTGGTGAGGGCGCGGCCGATGACCAGGTAGTCCGCACCGTCGGCGAGTGCCTGGTGGGCGTCTCCGGTTCGCTTCTGGTCGTGGGCGTCCGTGTTGGGCAGCCGGATGCCCGGTGTGACGATGCAGCCGTGGTGACCGATCGCCTGACGGATCGCCTTGATCTCGTGGGCCGAGCAGACAACTCCGTCGAAGTCGTTGTCCATCGCCAGCTTCGAGAGCTGGACCATGTGGTCCTCGACGGTTCGATTGACGCCGAGGTGATCCGTAAGGATGTGCTGGTCGAGCGACGTGAGAACCGAGACTCCGACGAGAAGCGGACGGTCGGAGTCGCCGAAGGCGCGCGCCTCTTCGGCGGCGGCGGTCATCATCGCGGGGCCGCCGGTGATGTGAATCGTGAGCATCCAAACGCCCCGTCGTGCTGCCTCGCGGACCGCTAGGGCAACCGAGTTGGGGATGTCGTGGAACTTGAGGTCGAGGAAGATTCGACCGGCCCCGGCCTCCTGCAGACGATCGACGACCGAAAGGCCGTGCGTCAGCGTCAGCGCGTGACCCACCTTGTAGGCAGCCACGTGCCCCTTCAACCGCCGGACGGTGTTGATCGCCTCATCGAGGTCAGGAGTGTCGAGTGCGCAAATGATGTGTCGGTTCGTGGCCATGGCGTCGGCTCCGTTACACCCCTTCATACCAGTTGAGACGCCTCGTTCGTCACCCGGTAATTGTAGGGCTTTCGGTCGATCCCATTGTTAGGCACCAGGCACACTGCTTCTCAAGGAAATTAAGAATGACTTTGAGAAAATTAATCCTGCTTGCCGCAACGTCGCTGCTTGTCCCCGTAATTTCGGCGCAGGAGCTGCCCAAAGTGCCTCGCGTGAAGGTGATGGTGCTCGGCACGTATCACATGGACAACCCCAAGCGAGACTTTGTCAAGGGCGAGATCGACGACCATCTCTCGCCCCGGCGGCAGAGGGAGGTCTCAGAAGTCGTCCGACTCTTGGAGAAGTTTCGACCGACCAAGATCCTCGTGGAGTCCGTTTACGGCACCCCCACAATCAACGAGCGTTACGGGCAATACCTAGCGGGCACCCTTCCGCCGACGGCGGACGAACGAGTTCAGATCGGCATGAGTCTGGCCCGCAAGCTCAAGCTGGACAGGCTTCACCCAATCGACTTCAAGGAAGACATGGACATTGCGTCCGTAATGGCGTTGGCGCAGAAGACCAACGACCGTGTCTCGCTCGAGCGCCTCGGCGCTGGGCACGCCGAGGTTCTGAGGATGATGGCGAGGCTGCCCAAGATGACCGTTCGCCAAGCCTTGGTGGAGGCGAACTCGCCCAAGGTCGAGCGGTTCACGCAAGCGCTCTACAACCAGATGCTGCGTGTAGCGGACGAGCCGAACAACTATCGCGGTGTCGACGTTGTGGCGGGATGGCACCACCGCAACCTGCGCATCTTCGCCAACATCGCCCGCTCGGTCCAGCCTGCGGACGAGCGCGTGCTCGTCATCATCGGCTCCGGCCACGCCCCGCTTCTCCGCCAGTTCGTCCGAGAGGCGATCGACATGGAGGAGGTGCCGGTCGGGAAGGTGCTTGGGGAGGGTCGTTAGGTCACCCGGTCTTGGGTCGTTCGGAGGGGAAGGTGCGGCCTCCTCTCCGAACTACCGAACGGCCGCCGTTACCCCGCCTTCTTCCGCACAAAGAACCGCTTGCTCACGACCGTTCCCGGTTCCTGCTTTCCGCGGACGTCGATCGTGCAGGGCGTGTTGAGCGCGACGCTCGAGTCGATGAAGGCGAAGGCGAGACCACGGTCTAGGAGCGGGGAGACGACGCCGCTGCTCACTTCGCCGACCTCTTGGCCGTCGACGTAAACCTTCATGCCCGGGGTGATCAAGCGCTTCGAGTCGAGGCGGATGCCTTGGAGCTTACGCGCAGTCCCGTTGGCGCGCGCCGCGTTGATCGGGCCAGAGCCGATGAACTCCTTTGACTTGCTGATGACCCAGCCGAGGCCCGCGGCCATCGGCGAGAGCTCGTCGGTCAGCTCGTGGCCGTAGAGGGGAAGTCCCGCCTCCACCCGCAGGGTGTCGCGCGATCCGAGGCCGCACGCGGCGACCCCCGCCGCCAGCAGCGCCTGCCAGAGTCGCTCGGCCTCCTCGGCCGAGCAGATCAGCTCGTACCCGTCCTCGCCCGTGTAACCGGAGCGCGCGGCGAACACCGGCACGCCACCGATCACGCACTCGACGACTCCGAAGAACGGCGCACTCGCGATCGCGTCCGGCTGGTCGCTGAGCTCGGCCAGTTTGGCAGTGGCGGTCGGGCCCTGGACGGCGATCATCGCCGTCTCGCCCGTTTGGTCGGTGATCTCGACACCCTCGGTGTTGTTCTGCCGCAGCCACGCCACGTCCTTCTCGTGGTTGCTCGCGTTCACCACCATTCGGTACTCGGTGTCGGAGATCTTGTAGACGATGATGTCGTCCACCGTTCCGCCCTGCTCGTTGGGGAGGAGGGAGTACTGGCCCGTTCCCGGCACCAGCTTGCTGACGTCGTTGGCCGTCACGCGCTCGAGGAAGCCGAGGACGTTCTCGCCCTTGAGGGTGAGTCGCGCCATGTGGCTGACGTCGAACATGCCGGCGCCCTCGCGAACCGCCTTCGACTCGGCGATGATGCTGGCGTACTGCACCGGCATGTCGTATCCCGCGAAGGGAACCATCCGACCGTTGAGAGCGAGGTGCTGCGCGTGGAGCGGCGTTCGAAGAAGGGCGTCGGCCATAGATCGGATTATGGCCGTCACGAATCGGAGCTCACCGGACGTGCGAGACTAGGGCATGATCCGGCACACCGAGACCGTCCTGAGTCCTCTCCCTTCGGACACCGCCCGGGCGGCGTACGTGCGGTGGGCGCAGGAAGTGGGCTATCGGCTTGAGTCGCCCCCGTTCTTCACCAAGCAGGACGCGGTTCGTGGTTCGTACGGCGGCAACATGGTTTCGCTGAGCCCCCGG
>Ga0164290_1001399_pt1 | contig 36248 bp, 33 predicted proteins | sample Micstemetagenome_FD_108782 | JGI IMG/M metagenome (GOLD analysis project Ga0164290, IMG submission 108782) | Contaminated culture microbial community from soil near Moab, Utah, USA - Microcoleus steenstrupii SON62 (Illumina Assembly) | ecosystem: Environmental > Terrestrial > Soil > Soil crust...
TAGACATCGGCGGTGTCGATGAAGGTCATACCGGCATCGAGGGCCGCATGCACGGCGCCCTTGGCGTCCGCCTCGGTGACGTCGCCCCAGGAACCGCCGATGGCCCAGGCGCCGAAGCCGATTTCCGATACCGACCAGGGGGTGCGGCTGAACTGTCTCGATTTCATGATGTCGTCTCCCGTTTTTCGCGCGGAACTTTTCAGGCCGGGCGAGGGGTGTCAAGCCGTGGTCCGCGCTTCTTCGGCAGCAGCGCCCGATAGGTGCGGTCGAGCATGGCGGTGACGGTCCCGGCATCGGCGCGGGAGAGGCGGATCAGCACCATGGGATAATCGCGGTAGTGATCGGTGAAGTAATAGAGATCCGGGAAGGCCTCGCAGAGCATGTCACGCTCCTCGGGTTCGACGCCCTTGATCAGCAGAGAATCACCGTCCTCACGCAGACGGGTGAGAAGCTTGCCGCGCACCTTGAAAGAGGGCGTGCCATAGGAGGTCGAGGCTTCGACGAGAGGCCAGGTCAGAAGGATTTTGGTGAGGTCTTCGAAGGTCATAGCGGCAGTTTAACAGGAAACAGGGTGACATGACAGTTCGTGGCTGCCCCTCATCTGGCTGCCGCCATCTTCTCCCCGCAGGCGGGGAGAAGGGACTGGTGGCACCGTTTGCGCCTCAAGCGTCCCCTCTCCCCGTCCTTACGGGGAGAGGGTTAGGGGTGAGGGGCAAAGCAACATTGCGACAAAAAAGCCGCCCGGAGGCGGCTCTCAAGCTGCGCGCGTGTAGCCTCACACGATCTTGCGCTTGGCCAGTACGTCGGTCAGCCAGTCGGTGCGCATTTCGGGAACCGAGGAAATGAGCTTTTCCGTATAGGGGTGGAAGGGCGGGTTGAAGATCTGTTCGGTCGGGCCTTCGGCCACCACTTCGCCGCGCAGCATGACCGCTGTGCGGTGGGCGATGCGGCGGACGATGCCGAGGTCGTGGGTGATGAACAGATAGGCGAGGCCGAGTTCGTCCTGCAGCCGCTTGAGGAGCTTGAGGATGTCCTCGGCGACCAGCTGGTCGAGCGCCGATGTCGGCTCATCGCAGATGATCAGTTCGGGATTGGCGGCCAGCGCACGGGCGATGCAGATGCGCTGTTTCTGGCCACCCGAAAGCGCGGTCGACAGACGCCCGGCATAATCCTCCGGCAGTCCGACCTGGCGCAGAAGCTCGGCCACACGGGCATTTACTTCCGCCTGTGACTTGTTGAAGTAGAAGGCATAGGGCCGGCCGATGATCTCGCCGATCGTCTGGCGCGGGTTGAGCGCGACGTCGGGCAGCTGGTAGATCAGCTGGATCTTGCGCAGGTCGTCCTTGGTGCGATCCTTGGTCCTCGTCGACAATTCCTTGCCGTCGAACTTGACCGATCCCGATGCCCGCGGCAGCAGGCCGACGACGAGGCGTGCGAGCGAACTCTTGCCGGAGCCGGATTCGCCGACCACGGCAACAGTCTCGCCCTTGGAGACGCTGATCGAGACGTTTTTCAGCACGGTGAAATCGCCATACATGCCCACGGCATTTTCGACCTTGAGCACGGTCTCGCCGCGCTTGTCCTCGATGATGTCGCCAAAGTGATCGGCGGCCTTGCGCTCGGAGACCAGCGCCTGGGTATAGGCGTTTTCCGGCTTGTTGAGGATGTTCTCGGTGGTGTCGAGTTCGATCATCTTGCCGCCGCGCAGCACCATGATGCGGTCGGTCACCTGGGCGACGACGGCGAGGTCATGGGTAATGTAGAGCGCGGCGGTGTTGAGTTCGGCGATCAGCCGCTTGATCAGCGCCAGCACCTCGATCTGGGTCGTCACGTCGAGCGCGGTCGTCGGCTCGTCGAAGACCAGGATGTCGGGCCGGCACGAGATCGCCATGGCGGTCATGGCGCGCTGCAGCTGGCCGCCGGAGACCTGGTGCGGATAGCGGTCGCCGAAGGTCTCCGGGTTGGGCAGGCCGAGCGAGCGGAACAGCTCGACGGCGGCCTTCTCGGCCTCGTCCTTCTTCATCATGCCATGCTCGATCGGCATTTCGCAGACCTGCTGCATGATCGTATGGGCCGGGTTGAACGAGGCGGCGGCGGACTGCGCGATATAGGCGATGCGCTGGCCGCGCATATCGCGGCGGCCTTCGGGTGAGAGATCACGGACATTGACGCCGTCGATCTCGACCCGGCCGCCGGTGATGCGGCAGCCGGCGCGCGCATAGACCATCGAGGAGAGCCCGATGGTGGACTTGCCCGCGCCGGATTCGCCGATCAGGCCGACGACTTCGCCGCGCTTGAGTTCAAGCGAGACGTTGTCGACGAGCACCAGGCCGTTGACAGTTTCGACCCGGAGGTCGACGAGTTTGAGAACCGGACCAGCCATGTGCTTACATCTCCGCCGAAGCGCCCGAGGGACGGGCATTGATGGACAGGATCCAGTCGACGACGAGATTGACGCCGATCGTCATGAGGGCGATCATCATCGCCGGCCAGAGCGGAGCCGCAAGGCCGAAGGAGATGGCTCGTCCGCTCTCGCGCACCATGCCGCCCCAGTCCGCAAAGGGCGGCTGGATGCCGAGCCCGAGGAAGGACAGGCCGGCCACGAACAGGAAGTTGAAGCAGAACCTGAGCCCGAATTCCGAGATCATCGGCGGCAGCATGTTCGGCAGGATCTCCCGGCGCATGATGTACCAGTTGCCTTCGCCGCGCAGGCGTGCAGCCTCGACATATTCGAGCACGACGATATTCATCGAGACGGCGCGCGCCAAGCGAAAGACGCGGGTCGAGTCGAGGATGGCGATGGTGAGCACCAGGGTCGGGATCGAGGAGCCGAACATCGACAGGATGATGAGCGCGAAGACCAGCTGCGGGATCGACAGCATGATGTCGACGAAGCGCGACATGACCTGATCGACAATCGGGCCGCCGATCGAGGCGAACAGGCCGGCGACGGTGCCGATCAGAAAGGACAGGATCGTCGTCAACAGCGCAACGCCGATGGTCATGCGGGCGCCATACATGAGACGGGAGAGCATGTCGCGGCCGATATTGTCGGTGCCGAGCCAGAACTGGGCGGAAGCCGGTGCCCAGGTGTCGCCGACGGTCTCAGCTTCGCCATAGGGCGCGAGCCAGGGTGCGAAGATCGCGATGACGACGAAGATCGCGATGATGACGATGCCCAGCCAGGCGGTGAATGTCGGTTTGCGTCCAAAAATCTTCATTTCGAAATCCCCCTCACTTCGGTCTGCGCAGTCGCGGATTGACGAGAATACTCAATATGTCCGCGATGGTGTTGAGGATGATGAAGGCAGAAGCGAAGACCAGGCCGCAGGCCTGCACGACGGGCAGGTCGCGTTTGGTCACGCCGTCGATCATGAACTGGCCGATGCCCGGATAGACGAAGACCACCTCGATGACCACCACGCCGACGATGAGGTAGGCGAGGTTGAGCGCGATGACGGCGACGATCGGGGCGGCTGCGTTGGGCAGCGCATGATGGATGATGACGCGTGTGCGTGGCAGGCCCTTGAGGAAGGCCATTTCGATATAGGGCTGCGACATGATCGAGAGCACGGAGGATCGGGTCATGCGCAGCATGTGCGCGGTGACCAGTAGGGTCAGCGTGACTGCGGGCAGGGTGGCTACATAGAGCCTCTCGGTGAAGCCCATCGTCTGGTAGACCGTCGCCAGGGAGGGAAACCATGCAAGCTTGACGGCAAACAGCAGAATCAGCAGGTAGGCAATGAAGAATTCCGGCACCGAGATTGCCGCCAGCGACAGGATGTTGGCGAGCTTGTCGGGCCACTTGCCTTCGTTGATCGCGGCGAGAATGCCGAGGCCGACTGCAAGCGGAACGGCGATCACGGCGGCGAAGCCGGCAAGGAACAGCGTGTTCTGGAAACGGGGCGTGATCGACTTGAGAATGTCGCGCTTGTTGGTCAACGCCACGCCGAGGTCGCCATGCAGCACGCCCCAAGCCCAATCGAGATAGCGCAGATAGGCTGGGCGGTCGAGACCGAGTTCCAACCGGAAGGCGGCCAGCGTTTCAGGGGTTGCACCCTGGCCGAGAACCGCACTGGCCACGTCGCCTGGCAGGATTTCAGTGGCAGCGAAGATGAGTATGCTCACCGCAATGAGAGTTAACAATCCCAGAATGATCCGGGATACCAGCAGACGCAGCATCGAGCCGTCCCCTATTTTTATTGTCGGGTCTTTGCACCAATCGCCTCGAAATCTGTCTGGCGGGTCGAGTTCCGTGATCCCCATCGATTGCCGCCGGGCAGGCTCAAGGCAGGACAGGCCGGCGAACCGGCCTGTCTTATTCAAGCAATCAAGCGAACCAGGCCTTCTCGGCCACGCGGTTGTCGTCGAGGTCGTAGCGGGCATGCTGCCTGACGCCCTGGACCTTCGGCGAGTAGCCGTCGAGATAGTCGGTAATGGCAAAGCAGATCTGGCCGCCGTCCTCGGCGATCATTTCCTGGCACTTGAAGTAGATTTCCTTGCGCTTTGCGTCGTCGAGCTCGATGCGGGCTTCCTTGACCAGCGCATCGAATTCCGGAACGCGCCAATCGGAGTCGTTCCACGACGATTCCGAGCCGAATACTTCGGTGAAGTAGACGTCGGCGGTGAGGCGGCGGCCCCAATAGACGGCGCAGAAGGGAACCTTGAGCCAGACATTGTCCCAGTATCCGTCGCCGGAAACCTTGTTGACGCTGAGGTCGATGCCAGCGGCCTTGATCGATTCCTGGTAGATCTGGGCGCAATCGACGGCCGAACCCCAGGCGCCTTCAGACGTCTGCAGCTCGATCTTGGTGCCGGCTGGGAGGCCTGCCTTCTTGAAGTGGAAGGCGGCCTTGTCCGGATCGTACTTACGCTGCGGCATTTCGGTGTTGTAATAGGGGTTGAGCGCGTCGAGCGTATGGTCGTTGCCGGGCGTCGCATAACCGCTATAGACCTGCTTGATGATCTTTTCGCGGTCGATGCCCCACTTCAGGGCGAGGCGCAGGTCCTTGTTGGTGAAGGGATCCATGGTGACGCGCGACACGAAGCAGAAGCGGTTGCCGGTGCCCTTGGTGCGAACGATGGAGAGGTTCGGGTCCTTCATCAGGAGGTCGACGGTACGCGCATCGAGACGGTTGACGGCGTCGACCTGGCCAGACTGGAGAGCAGCCGTACGGGCAGCCGGGTCCTGGATGTTCAGGATTTCGACGGTGTCGAAGTTGCCGCGACCGGGCTTCCAGTAGTCGCCGCGGTTCTTGAAGACGAGGCGCACGCCAGGCTCGAAGCTTTCAAGCGTGTAAGCGCCGGTGCCGATCGGCATATCCCAGTCGGTATGATCCTTCGGAACAATGACGAGATGGTAGTCGCCGAGAATGGCGGGGAAGTCGGCGTTGCCTGATTTCAGCGTGATGCCGACCTGGTTGGGCGACAGCGCCTTCATTTCGGCGATCTGCTCGAGATTGCCCTTAGCAGGGGACTTCGTCTTGTCGCCGCGATGCAGGTTGATCGAGTAGATGATGTCGTCCGCGTCGAGCGTCTTGCCGTTCGAGAACTTGATGCCCTGGCGGACGTTGAACACCCAATCCTGCGCGCCCGGCTGGACGTCCCAGGTTTCGAACAGTTCACCGGTCGGATTGCCGTCGGCGTCGAATTCCACGAGGTTGTTCATGATGCAGAGCGATGCCGCGATCATGACGGAGTCGGAATAGGTCGTGGGGTCGAGCGAGTCCGAAGCCGAACCGCCTTCCATGCCCAGACGGAAGGTGCCGCCCTTCTTGGGCTCCTGTGCCTCGGCTTTCGAGAACATGGTGGATGCCAGCGGAATGGCGATACCAGCCGCTGCGGCGAACTGCATGAAATCGCGGCGGGTCATCTTGCCGCTGCGCACACGCTGTTCCGCTTCGCGCAATTTATGTTCAAATTCACTCATTTCAGTCTCCCTGTTTTTACTTCGTCAAGACGGTGCCCAAGCTTGTTCCCCTGAGCTTAATTCGAAGATTTCATGATCCCCGGACGGCGTCAACAAAACAAATAATGTCGCTGCCGGCACGGTTAAGCGCTGGCCGGTCACAACAAAGCGGAGGATCAAGAAGACAGAACGCCACGGCGTTCCCGAACGGATGAAGCACTATCCAGTTTTGCAAGCGTCCGAATTCCCAGTTTTCCCCAGTCGCCGACGCGCACGACATGATGCGCGCGCCCGAGCCTTGTCATAGTGCCTGGCGGAGCTTGCCTCGTTCCCTGATTGTTTTTTTACGGGTCCAAGTTCTTCCAGGCAGGAGCCGACCGACCCCCGATGCAATTCTTGTTTTTACGCACACCGTGGAACCCTGTCACAGCGCACTCTTATATTGTTGTATCGAACTTACGGCTTATCTCAGAGAAATCAACACCCCCTTGCCGGGCAGTTGCTCTGTCCTTGGGCAATGGATGACGTTTGGCAGGTAAGTCGGGTGGGGAAGAACATGCTTAAGGTTGTAGAAGTTAGGCCAAAATAACGCATAAGCAGCGAAAAACCACCTCGCGGCAAAAAACCAAACACCTGTCACGACCGAGCTTTGACGTTTTCTGTTCAATGTGCGTCGTCGCATTACGACGGCATTTTTTTTGGGCTAGCCCCAAAAAAAATTTTAAATTCGTGCCCGTCAGTGTTCCGATAACGATCCGGTAACGATGTGTGGGCTAATTGTCTGGTGACGGCAGGCCAAAAGCCCGCTGGCTCCGGATCAGGTTTTGCGTACCGGAGCGTAATTTCAGACCGTGTCTTCGATCGAATTCGTCCCGACCGCGTCGGACGATAGTGCCCATCGGCGGCTGCCGCGCAAGGGCGGGACCCGATGTATATGACATCAAGGTCAATTGGTCAGCATCATCCCTTTTGCAACGCCGCCTTCCGGACCGTATTTCTTGATCGCGAGTGAGCAGACGAACGCCTTGTTGCGTTGCCTGATCTTGCGGATGTCGTAGGCCGCACGGCGGAGGAACCAGCGGTCGTCGCGCGAGCCCGGCGTGAGATCGATGCCGTTCAGCATCGCGAACCTGTCCAATGCCTTTCGGTTGATCTTCAGGCTGGGACAGAGTTCCACGATCTTGTAAATCTCCGAAACCTTTTCGTGGGGAGAGAAGGGCTGGGCGGCCACAGGCGCGGCCAGCAATAGAGGCATGAGCAGCATGGAAATTTTTCGCATGGGAACTCCGGCACTGTTTGCCGGCGGCTTCACCGCGAATCAAGATTCGACCCCGCCGGTCGTGAAGGAAATGTGACATTCAGCACCTGCTAAAACAATATTTGGAGACCTGTTAAATTTAGCCGGCGAAACTTAATAGTCGCGGTCAGCCTTGCGACAGGTGGCTTGCGCGTGGCTCCATGGAATGGCATCTGCGGAGCAAGAGTCCTGACCCTTGCCAAGGAGAATGCGTTGACCAGGGCGATCATGCTGCAGGGAACCGGATCGGATGTCGGCAAGACCGTGCTGGTTGCCGGCCTTTGCAGGCTTGCAGCCAATCGCGGCCTCAAGGTCCGACCATTCAAGCCGCAGAACATGTCGAACAATGCCGCGGTCAGCGATGATGGCGGCGAGATCGGCCGGGCCCAATGGCTGCAGGCGATGGCCGCGCGCGTGCCGAGTTCAGTCCATATGAACCCGGTCCTGCTCAAGCCACAGACCGACAATGGCAGCCAGATCGTGGTTCAGGGCCAGGTCTATGGCCAGGCCAAGGCGCGCGATTACCAGAGGCTGAAACCCGAACTGCTCGGGCGCGTTCTCGAAAGTTATGAGACGGTCGCGGCGGGCGCCGATCTCGTCATCGTCGAGGGAGCCGGTTCGCCCGCCGAGATCAACCTGAGGCCGGGGGACATCGCCAATATGGGTTTTGCCCGCGCGGCCGGCGTGCCCGTCGTGCTCGTCGGCGACATAGACCGTGGCGGCGTGATCGCGTCGGTCGCCGGCACGCACCTAATCCTGCCGGCCGAAGACCGGGCGATGATCACTGGCTATGTCATCAACAAGTTCCGCGGCGACGTGACGCTGTTCGACGACGGGGTGCGCGCCATCGAGGAATTTACCGGCTGGCCCTGCTTCGGCGTCGTTCCCTGGCTCAAGGATGCCGGGCGGCTGCCGGCCGAGGATTCGGTCACGCTCGAACGGCTGGCGAAGGGCGAGGCGAGGGCGCTGAAAATCGCCGTGCCGGTCACGCCGAGGATCGCCAATTTTGACGATTTCGACGCGCTGAAATCCGAGCCTTCCGTAGAGCTCGTCTTCGTCAAATCAGGCGAGCGCATGCCCGCCGATGCGGGACTGGTGGTCCTGGCGGGCTCGAAGGCGACAATCGCGGACCTCATCGCGCTCAAGGCCGAGGGCTGGGACCGCGACATCCTTGCGCATGCGCGGCGTGGCGGACGCGTCATCGGCATCTGCGGCGGCTATCAGATGTTGGGGCGCAAGGTGCGCGATCCCGATGGTATCGAGGGTAGCGTCGCCGAGATCGAGGGCCTCGGCCTGCTCGATGTCGAGACCGTCATGGCCCCCGAGAAGCGGCTCGCCAATTCCAGCGCCAGGTCGATACAATTCGGGACCGCGCTTTCAGGTTACGAGATTCATCTTGGCATGACCGGCGGTCCCGATCACTTGCGGCCCTATGTGGAAATCGAGGGCCGGCCAGACGGCGCAATGTCTGCCGATGGCCGGATTGCGGGGACCTACCTGCACCGCCTGTTCGACAGCGACGATTTTCGCGCGCGGCTGTTGGAAAGCTTCGGCATCGCGGGAGGGCAATCCAGCTACCGGCAGTCCGTCGACGATGCGCTGGATGGCGTCGCGGCCGAACTGGAACGGTATCTCGACCCGCATTGGCTGGCAAGGCTGATACCCGATTGAAACGACTTGTTCAGCAACAGTTCATCTTGCCGACAATAAAGTTTGAATAAATGTGCCGCACCAGCCGTGCATAGGGATGAACGGGCGTCTTGGACGTCTTTTCTCGTGCTTTCTATTTCATCTGCGCTATGATTAGTATGTCTTGACATAGCGGAGCTGAAACGAAGATTTCAGGCAAACGGGGGATGAAATGAATTTACCCAAACACATCAACATCCTGATGGCATCCGCCGTCACCTTCTCGGTCGCGATCTCGCCGATCGAAATCACGGTCGCCCATGCGCAGAGCGCTCCCGCAGCCGAGGCGCCGGGCGATTCGGGCTGGCAGAAGGAATTCGAGCTGTGGCGCACCTCCAACAAGGGTGGCAAGCCGGCGGACTATCAGAAATATCTCCGCGTATACCCGAACGGCAAATTTGCCAATGTCGCCAAGCGCCGGATCGAAGAGCTGAAGGCCGCAACCCAGACGGCAGCTCCGGCCGACGGGGCCGGAGCCGTCAACGACGCTTCCAAGAACGTGCCCAGCGATGATGCGCAGGCAACTGCCGATGCCGCCAAGGACGTCGAACTGTGGCGCCAGGTGTCCAAAACAGGCAAGCAGGCGGACTACGAGAAATATCTGAAGCAGTTCCCGAACGGCAAGTTCGCCAAGGTCGCCAAGACGCGTATCGAGAGCCTCGTCGCCAAGGCCAATGCGCCCGTGGAGGAGTCTGTCGAGGTCGCGGCCAAGAAAGTGGTGCCGCAAGATGATCAGGCGGAGGCCCAGAATCAGGCCGACACCCAGCCGGATGCGCAGGACGTGGCTCAGGCCGATGACGCCCAGCAGCCGGCGGCCGACGACAATGCGGCAACCGTCACCGCGCAGACCAATGAAAAGCCTGCGGCCGGCGCCGACTGGGAGCAGGAATACGCGCTGTGGAAGGCCGCGTCCGACGGCAATACGGTGAACGAATACGAGGCCTATCTCAAGGCTTATCCAAACGGCAAGTTCGCGGCGATCGCACAGGCGCGCGTCGTGCAATTGACGGCCGCTGAACAGCCGGATCCGACGATTGCCGAGGGCGACGAGACGCAGAACGATGCCTCCGACAAGAGCAATGTCGCTGGCAACCGAAAAAACAACAACCAGCAGCCCGAGGAACAGGCAGCGGAGGATGACCAGTCCCAACCGGCCGACGACCAAGCGCAGGACATGGCCGATCAGGCCGACGATTCGGCCGCGGCCGATCGTCAGAACAGCATGGCCAAGAAGCAGGGCGGTCTGACCCGGCAGGACGACCAGGCCCAGGATCAGCAGCAGGACCAGCAGGCCAGGTACACGGATGGCTCCGAGGACATCGAAGATGCCGTGCTCGATCGTGAGCAGCGTCATGAGATTCAAGGCCGTTTGAGCGCGCTCGGCTATGATACGCTGGGTACAGATGGGGCCTTCGGTCCGCGCACCCGCGACGCGATCGCATCCTGGCAGCAGGACAACGGCGCGCCGGTGAGCGGCTATCTCTCGGAAGACCAGATCGATGCGATCCGGGTGGCCTCTGCCGCGTCCTATGCGACATGGCTCGCGACTGCGGCGCCGGTTGTCGTGCGCCGCGTGCGGCCGCGCACCGAATGGGTGCGTGTCGTTCGCGTGCGGCCGTTCGTGCGCCGTCCGGCGGCGGTCGTGGTGGTCAAACCCTTCCGCAACAGGGCGCGCTTCCACAACCGCGCCAAGTTCAAAGTGCGGTTCAACGGCGGTTGCCGCAAGAAGCGCCGTTGCTGAGCAAGATCGATCGCGCGTTTTTCGACGGGGCGCCTTGGCGCCCCGTTTCATTTTTCGCTGGTCCAATCGCGACGGACGAACGTCGATATGTCGATTGACTCGGCGTCACCCAGGCTTTAGATTCCACCCTGTTTGGTTCCCAGCGGGCATAAGCCCAAGGGATCAAAAGGGAATGGGAAGAATGGACCCAATCAGGGCGTTTTCATCCCGGCCGACCCCGCGACTGTAGAGCGGACGAGCAAATTCCGGGAGCGTTTTCGATGTGGTTTCAGGCGAGGCAATGGTGCCGGGCCAGGAATGACGGGGAAAATGTTTCAAAGCCACTGAAGTGCCGATGCGACAACACGGGGCGGGACGCCTCCTTCTACGAATCGTCCCCCACGCGCAAAGGCGAACGCTTCGGGAAGGCGAGGAAGATGCGTTGGTTCACGCTTCGAGCGTGAACCTGGAACCGTGAGCCAGGAGACCTGCCAGACAAAACCGGCGCATGTGCGCCACCAAGGCTTAATCCTGCCAGCAGCACGGAGGTTGTTATGGCTCAATCCGCAGTTTCTACCCGGTCTACCCCAGTTTCGGCCCTCTCGGTTTCGGATCGTCTCGTCGCGGGCGTTCTTGCCCTGCTTCTCGGATCGTTCCTGATCTTCGGCGCCGGCTTTGCGCATTCGTCCGTGTTGCATGACACCGCGCACGACGTTCGCCATGCCAATGGCTTTCCCTGCCACTAAAGGGGCCATAACATGATCGTCAAATATCTTCTGGCTGCGCTCGTGGCCGGACTGCTGGCGGGTGCGCTCCAGACGGTGGCGCAGCAGGCCAAGGTCGTTCCGCTCATTCTCGAAGCCGAGAAATATGAGAATGCGCCGGCCGAGAAACATGATCACACGACGGGCCTCAATCTCTCGCTGATCAGCAAGGCTCACGCGCATGAACATGAGGCGACGGCCGCAGCCGGCGGCGAGGAAGAGGGCGGCATGTTGTTCGGTGTCAACCGGATCACCGGCACGCTGATGGCGAACCTGGTGTCGGGCGCCGGCTTCGCGCTGATCCTGATGGCGGTGACCTTCGTCACCGGTCGGACGATCACGCTGGCCAGCGGCGTCCTATGGGGGGCGGGAGCATGGCTGACCTTCCACCTGATGCCGTCGATCGGCCTGCCGCCGGAGCTTCCGGGCTTTCCGGCCGCCGAACTGTTCGACCGGCAGATGTGGTGGGTCGGCACGGTGGTCGCCACCGCCATCGCACTTTACCTGCTCGTGCTCCGCAAGGAGGTCTGGGCCAAGGTCGCGGGCGTCGTGGTGCTTGCTTTGCCCCATGTCGTCGGCGCGCCGCAGCCGGCGGATATCGCCAGCAACGTTCCGGCAATCCTGGCGGCTGAGTTTGCAGTCGCAACACTCTCGGCCGGCCTGTTCTTCTGGATCGTTCTCGGCCTGATCATGGGCGCGATCAACGACCGCTGGCTGAAGACGGCCTGACATGATCAATGCTCCGTCCGGTGCCGTCCTGGTGCTCGGCGGGGCGCGATCCGGAAAATCGGCTTTCGCGGAGAGGCTGGTCACCGAGACCGGCCTTTCACGTCATTACATCGCCACCGGCCGCGCCTGGGACGACGAGATGCGCGAGCGTATCGCCAGGCACAGGGCCGATCGTGGCGATGGTTGGCAGACCCACGAAGAACCGCTCGCGCTGGTCGAGCAGATCGAAGCGCTCAACGACCCCGGCAATGTGATACTGATCGATTGCCTGACGCTCTGGGTCACCAACCTGATGATGGCAGAGCGCGACATGGCCGGTGAATTCGTCCGGCTGGCGGAATGCGTGTCGCGTGCGAAAGTCCGGCTTGCTCTGGTTTCAAACGAGGTGGGGCTGGGCATCGTGCCCGAAAACCGCATGGCGCGGGATTTTCGCGACCATGCCGGACGGCTCCATCAATCGATCGCGGCGTGTGCCGCTGAAGTCTATTTCGTGGCGGCCGGCTTGCCGCTCAAGATGAAGGGTTAAGGAGCAATGCAAAAGATACCGGCCACGGTGATCACCGGCTTTCTCGGCGCGGGCAAGACGACGATGATCCGCAACATGCTGATGAATGCCAATGGCAAGAAGATCGCGCTGATCATCAATGAATTTGGCGATCTCGGCGTCGATGGCGACGTGCTGAAGGGTTGCGGCGCCGAGGCCTGCACCGAGGACGACATTATCGAGCTCAACAATGGCTGCATCTGCTGCACGGTTGCCGACGATTTCATTCCGACGATGGAAAAGCTGCTGGCCCGCAAAGTGCGGCCCGATCACATCATCATCGAGACATCGGGACTTGCCCTGCCGCAGCCGCTGGTCGCCGCCTTCAACTGGCCGGGGATCAAGACGGCCGTCACCGTCGATGGCGTGATCACCGTGGTCGACAGTGCCGCCGTGGCCGCCGGCCGCTTTGCGGACGACCACGATGCGCTCGATGCCCAGCGCGTCGAGGATGAGGGGCTGGATCACGAGAGCCCGATCGAGGAACTGTTCGAGGACCAGCTGACCGCCGCCGACCTGATCGTGCTCAACAAGGCCGATCTACTGGATGCCGCCGGTCTACAATCGGTGCGCGACATCGTTTCCAATGCCATTTCGCGCAAGCCGCGGATGATCGAGGCGCGCAACGGCGAGCTGCCGGCGTCGGTCCTGCTCGGCCTGGGCGTCGGCACCGAGGACCATATCGATCTGCGCAAGTCGCATCATGAACTCGAGCACGAAGGTGCGCCGCACGACCATGATCATGACGAGTTCGAGAGTTTCATCGTCGAACTCGGCGCGCTCGAAGATGCCAATGGCTTCGTGGAAGCACTGAAGCCGTTGATCGACCGCCACGACATCCTTCGCCTCAAGGGCTTTGCCGAGGTGAAGGGCAAGCCGATGCGGCTGGTGATCCAGGCCGTCGGCTCACGTATTGATACCTATTTCGATCGGCCCTGGCAGCCGAGCGAGACGCGCGGCACGCGGCTGGTCGTCATCGGCCTGCACGACGAGATGGATGACGTGGCGATCCTGCACGACATCAAGGCGCTGGGTTGAGTTTGCCGCTCGGCTCGCCATCGTGGCATAGTGGGCCGAGTGCTAATCAGGGCAGCAATTGATGCATCTTCTCCTGGCCCAAAAAGGTTCGATTTCGGAAGGCGACGAGGCGTTCGACCTCGGCCAGTCGCCGGGCGATATCCTGTTCCTGTCGGCGGCTGATACCGAGATCGCCAGTGTGGCGGCCTCCGCCAATCGTGGCAGTGCGACCTGGCGGCTGGTCAATCTCGCGAGCCTCAAGCATCCGATGTCGATCGACATGTGGATCGACAAGACCGCGCGGCATGCCAAGCTCGTTGTGCTGCGGGCACTCGGCGGGGTGAGCTATTTCTCCTACCTGATCGAAGCGCTGATGGCGGCGTCGAAGGCACATGGCTTCCAGTTCGCGGCACTGCCCGGCGACGACCGGCCGGATGCCGGGCTCGATCCCTGGTCGACGGTGGCAGGCGAGGACTGCGCGCGCCTGTGGTCCTATCTGGTCGAGGGCGGCGAGAGGAATATGGGGCGCTTCGCCGGAATGGCGGAGGCGCTGGTTTCGGGCGGTGCGAAGCCGGAGATGGCGGAGACGCTGGCCAAGGCCGGAATCTGGTGGCCGGGGCGAGGGGTGATTGGTGCGGATGAGTGGGATGGCTTGGCTGCCGCGAACCAACCTCTCGCCGTCATCACCTTCTACCGCGCGCTCGTTCAATCCGGTCAGACGCAGCCCGTCGAGGCGTTGATCGACGCACTCACCAAACGTGGTCTCCGCGTGCTGCCGATCTTCGTTTCGAGCCTGAAAGAACCTTTCTCGGCCAAATCGATCCGCGAACTCTTCGCGCGTTTCTCGCCCGACGTGGTGCTCAACTCCACGAGTTTCGCCGTCGTTTCTCCCGGCGCTGCAAAATCCGGAACCGTGCTGGACGAGACCGGCGCGCAGGTGCTGCAAGTGATCTTTTCGGGCTCCTCCAGGGAAAGCTGGGAGGGCTCCAGCATGGGGCTTTCGGCCCGTGATCTCGCGATGAATGTCGCGCTGCCGGAAGTCGATGGACGGGTGCTGGCGCGGGCCGTGTCGTTCAAGCGTGCAGCCAGCTACGACGAGCAGGCGCAGGTCAATATCGTCATGCCGGAGGCGCTGCCGGACAGGGTGGATTTCGTGGCCGACCTGGCGGCGTCCTGGGCGCGGCTTCGCCATCTGGAGAATTCCGAGAAGCGCGTCGCATTGATACTCGCCAACTATCCGAACCGCGATGGACGGTTGGGCAACGGCGTCGGGCTCGATACGCCTGCCGGTTCGGTCGAGGTGTTGAAGGCCATGCGCGCGGCCGGTTATGCGACGGGCGATTTGCCGATTGATGGCGACGCATTGATTCAACATCTGATGGCCGGGCCGACCAATGCGGCCACCGATGGCCGGGAGATTCGCGAGACGCTTTCGCTGAGTCTTTACAACGCGTTCTTCGAAACCCTTCCGGTTCAGATTCAGGATGAAATCACGGCGCGCTGGGGGATGCCGGAGAACGATACATACTTTGTCGATGGCTTCTTTGCGCTGCCGCTCGCGCGCTTCGGCCATGTCATGATGGGTATTCAACCGGCGCGCGGCTACAATATCGATCCCAAGGAAACCTATCATTCAGCCGATCTGGTGCCGCCACACGGCTATCTCGCCTTCTATGCCTTCCTGCGGCGCGAGTTCCGCGCCGATGCCATGATCCATATGGGAAAGCACGGTAATCTGGAATGGCTGCCCGGCAAGGCGATGGCGCTTTCAGAGACCTGTTATCCCGAGGCCGTGTTCGGGCCGATGCCACATCTCTATCCCTTCATTGTCAACGATCCGGGCGAGGGGACGCAGGCCAAGCGACGGTCGTCGGCGGTTATCATCGACCACCTGACGCCGCCGCTGACGCGGGCCGAGAGCTACGGCTATCTCAAGGATCTCGAGGCGCTGGTCGATGAATACTACCAGGCGCAGGGCACCGACCCGCGCCGGCTCCGGCTGCTCAGGAAACAGATTCTCGATCTGGCGGGCGATACCGGCCTCGGAGAGGATGTGGGCATATCCGGTCTCGACGAGGACATGGCGTTGCAGAAGCTCGATGCCTGGCTCTGCGACCTGAAGGAGATGCAGATCCGGGACGGATTGCATGTGTTCGGTCTGTCTCCCGAGGGACGACTGCTGACCGACCTGACGGTAGCGCTGGCGCGTTCGCCGCGCGGCAGCGGCGAGGGCGCTGGGCAAAGCTTGCAGCGGGCGATTGCCAGGGATTTGTTTGGCGGCCTCACGTTTGACCCGCTCGATTGCGAGATGGCGACATCATGGACCGGAGCGAAGCCTGACGTATTGGCCGGACTCTCCGACACGCTCTGGCGCACCAATGCCGACACGGTCGAGCGCATCGAGATGTCGGCTGCGAAACTGGTGTCGGGCGAAATGGGATGCCCGAACGAATGGACGTCCACCCGGCTTGTCATGGACGAAATCGACTCCTGTCTCAAACCTTCAATCGTGGCCTGCGGACCGGCCGAAATCTCGGCCCTGATGACAGGACTCTCTGGCCGCTTCGTGGCGCCCGGTCCCTCCGGTGCGCCGACGCGCGGACGTCCGGATGTGCTGCCGACGGGCAGGAATTTCTATTCGGTCGATACGCGTTCGGTTCCGACGCCCACCGCCTGGGAGCTCGGCCGCAAGTCCGCCGAACTGCTTGTTACCCGCTATGTGCAGGATCACGGCGAATGGCCGACATCCATGGGGATTACCGCCTGGGGCACATCCAACATGCGCACCGGCGGCGACGATATCGCACAGGCGCTCGCGCTGATCGGTGCCAAGCCGATCTGGGACATGGGCTCGGCGCGTGTGACGGGGTACGAGATCATGCCGATGGCGGTGCTCGGCCGTCCGCGCGTGGATGTGACGCTCAGAATTTCGGGCTTCTTCCGGGATGCCTTTCCCGAGCAGATTGCGCTGTTCGACCGGGCGGTACGGGCGATCGGCGCGCTCGACGAGGATGAGGCCGACAATCCAATCGCCTTGAGGATGATGCAGGAGGCCGAGATATCGGGCAAGCGCCAGGCAGGTCACCGCATCTTCGGCTCGAAGCCAGGCACATACGGTGCAGGCCTGCAGGCGCTGATGGACGAGAACCTGTGGGACGACCGCGCCGAGCTGGCGGAGAGTTTTCTCGACTGGGGCGGCTATGCCTATGGCGCGCAGGAAGAGGGCGAGGCAGCACGTGGACTCTTTGCCGAGCGGATGAAGACGATCCAGGCGGTGGTCCAGAATCAGGACAATCGCGAGCACGATCTGCTCGATTCCGATGACTATTACCAGTTCGAGGGCGGCATGGCGGCGGCGGCCGAACACCTGTCAGGCAACCGTCCGGCGATATATCACAACGACCATTCGCGGCCGGAAAAGCCGGTCGTGCGTTCGCTGGACGAGGAGATCGCGCGCGTCATGCGCGGCCGCGTCGTCAATCCCAAATGGATCGCCGGGGTCATGCGGCACGGCTACAAGGGTGCGGCCGAGATCGCCGCGACGGTCGATTTCATGTTCGCCTTCGCTGCCACGACGGGTGCGGTGAAGGATCATCATTTCGAAGCGGCCTACCAGGCCTTCCTGATGGACGAGATGGTGCGTGACTTCATCGAGGAGAAGAACGGCGCGGCGCTCAGGGATATCGCCAGGCGGTTCCTGGACGCGATCGACCGTGGGATGTGGAAGCCGAAGTCCAATTCCGCCCGTTTCGGGCTGGAGGAGATGGCTGAGATGCTTAAAGAGGGAAGCGAGATTTGACCGACGAAACCACAGAGACCGTCCTACACGACGACACCCGCCATGCCGAGAAGATGGCCAAGAAGAAGGCCGCGCGCGATAAGATCATGGCAACCAAGCAGGGGGAGAAAGGCCTGATCATTATCAATACGGGAAAGGGGAAGGGTAAATCCACCGCCGGGTTCGGGATGATTTTTCGCCATATCGCATATGGCATGCCCTGCGCGGTCGTGCAGTTCATCAAGGGCGCTTGGGAAACCGGCGAACGTGATCTGATCGAGAAACATTTCTCGGAAATCTGCGAGTTTCACACGATGGGCGAGGGGTTTACCTGGGAGACACAGGATCGCGCCCGTGATGTCGCGGCGGCGCAGGCGGCATGGGCCAAGGCCAAGGAACTCATCGCATCCGGCGAGAAGAGCATGGTACTGCTGGACGAGATCAATATCGCCCTGCGCTATGATTACATCGATGTGGCGGAGGTGATCGCCTTTCTCCAGAACGAGAAACCGCCGATGTGCCACGTCGTGATGACTGGCCGCAATGCCAAGGAGGAACTGATCGAGATCGCCGATCTCGTGACCGAGATGGAATTGATAAAGCACCCGTTCCGGTCGGGGATCAAGGGCCAGAAGGGCGTCGAATTCTAGAACCGATCGCCATTCGGCTGATGCCGGTCTGCAAATGGCGCCTTTTTGCGCTTCCGGTGCTCACGTACATTAAGTACGCTCCGCTCCGGTTCTCGAAAGCCAACATTTTTGACTTGGCCTAAGCCGAATGCCGATCGGTCCGAGGTCATTGAAGTTCCGCAACCACATGCCCATCATATCTCCAGAGGCTGGAGGTTTGGGTATGAAGGAATTGTCGATCGGCGAGCTGGCCGGTGCCACAGGCGTCAAGGTGCCGACCATTCGCTACTATGAGACCATCGGGCTGATGCCATCGGCGCCGCGCACGGGTGGCGGGCAGCGGCGTTATTCCGCGAAATCACGCGACAGGCTGGGTTTCATTGCGCATGCGCGCGAAATGGGCTTTTCGCTCGATGCGATCCGCAGTCTGATCGATCTCTCGGATCATCCCGAGAAGCCATGCCATGATGCGGACCGGATCGCCGCGGACAGGCTCGCCGATGTCGAACGCCGCATCGCGCGGCTCACACGGCTCAAGCATGAATTGGAACTGATGCTCAACGGCCACCGCTCGGGCATTGCCGCCGATTGCCGGATCATCGAAGTGCTGAGCGATCACAGCCATTGCGAGGCGGATCACTAAGGCCCGGGTGCGCCGGCTTAGTGCCTGACCTTATCCGGCATGCTGGAATCGAGTTCCGCGTCGAGTTCCTCGATCAGCTGTTCGATCGATAGATCGCTCTCGAACCCTTCGATATCCATGGCATCGCCCGCCTCGAGATGGGCGATCAGCGTGGCGAGCTTCGCCTCACGGGCTTCGAGCGCGCGCAATGCCTCGCGAATGACCTCGTTGGCCGTGTCGTAGCGGCCGCTTGCGACCTGTTTGGTGACGAACTGGTCCCAGTGATCTCCGAGACCCAGATGGGTGGTGGCCATGACGTGCTCCTATCCAAGTAGCCGGACATGACCACAGGCGGCTGGCGCGGGGCTGATCTTCAGATGCCGAGCCAAATTCTGAGCGGATTGGCCGGATCGGCAAGCAGCCTTATCGCCAGTGCGATACAGGCGATGACGAGCAGCGGCCGGATGACCTTCGCGCCGCTCCTCATCGCGAGCCGCGAGCCGGCCTGGGCGCCGAGAAACTGGCCGGCGCCCATCACCAAGCCCGCTTTCCAGAGAATGACGCCGGAGAAGGCGAAGACCGCGAATGCGCCGATATTCGACGCGAAATTCAACATTTTGGTATGCGCGGTCGCCTTCAACAGGCCGAAGCCGATCAAGGTCACGAAGGCCAGCATGAAGAATGAACCGGTGCCGGGGCCGAAGATGCCGTCATAGAAGCCAATCAAAGGCACCAGCGTCAATCCGAAGAGAAAAGGCGTCATCTTCTGGTGCTGGTCGACGTCGCTGATACTGGGCTTGAGCAGGAAATAGAGTGCGATGACGATCAAGAGCACCGGCATCAGCGCCTTCAGCACGTCGCCCGGTACGAATGTCGTCAGTGCTGCGCCAAGCGCTCCGCCCAACGCCGACGTCAGCGCCATCGGCCATTGCGACCGGATATTCACATGGCCAGCGCGCGCATAGGCGAGCGTTGCCGAACCGGAGCCGAACAGCGATTGCAGCTTGTTGGTGCCGAGCGTTTCGATGGGCGAGAAGCCCGCAAGCAGCATGGCCGGAACGGAGATCATGCCGCCGCCGCCGGCGATCGAATCGACGAAGCCGGCGAGGAAAGCCGCGAGAAAGAGAAGGGTGAGGAGGTGGAGGGTGATTTCAGGCAAGATGGGCTCGATTCAATGCGCGGCCACATTGCCGGAGCGAGCGTGACAGTTCAAGCGCGATCGGCAGCGAGAGTTGCTTTTGGCTTGACGCCAGACCCCGGCAAATGCCAATCCTCCGCGAGATTTCCAAGGGATAAATGATGGTCCGCAAGATCGTTCTTCATTGTGGCGCACCCAAGACGGGCTCCACCAGTTTCCAGCACCTGCTCTACGACAACAGGGAGCGCTTGCTGAAGGCCGGCTTCTATTTCCCCGCCGTCTCGCGAAAGAAGCGTGAGCCCGACGATATCCGCATCATGCTGTCCAACCTCAAGGGCGAGGGCGGCCGGAAAAAGGAGATCAAGCAGGTCCGCAAGCTGATCGAAACGTTGTTCGAGCAGAACAACATGCACACGCTCATTATCTCCAACGAGAGCCTGCTGGGAAAGCCGGCAGTCAAGGGCGGCAAGAGCTTCCTGCCGAAGGCCGAGGAATCGGCGAGGCTGATGGCCGAGGCGCTTGAAGGCTATGATGTCGAGGTCCGCTATTTCATCCGCGATTTTGCGGGCTTCCTGCCCTCCTGGTACGTCCAGCAGGTGCGGATGGGCAACGACATGGAATTTGAGAAGTTCGTGCGTGCCTACAATCTCGAAAAGGCGACCTGGGTGCCTGCCGTGGCTGCGCTGCGCAGGCATTTCGGCACCGAGCGCGTTGAGATCTACGATCATGCCGACCTCGTGAGGGATGCCCATGGCCTGTTCAGCCGGGCCTTTCCTGAGATCATGGCGTCGCTCGGGGATGCGGGTCGCGCGCCGCCCAACAAGAATATGTCGATCGGCAAAGGCATGGTGAATGCCTACAGGCGCTGGAACGGAATCGCCGAGAGGATCGGCTGGTCTGCGGGGTCGCGCAAGTCGATCCAGCATATCGGCCGACGCTATGTACTTCTGCCCTTCGAGCGCTTCTCGAGGTCGGAGAAGATCAGGTTCGATCCCGAGACTGCGGCGCGGATGACGGCGCGCTACAAGGCCGATATCGAGGCGATCAAGGCCGCGGCGCCGACATCGACCTTGGGAGGATAACTGTCATGAAGCGCGAGCTCGTGATCGGTCTTGGCGTTTCGCAAACCGCATCCGGCCGCGAGGCTGCGGATGCCGCGATGCGGGTGCTTTCAACAGTCGGCCTGGAGGATGCAGCCGTGCTAGCGATCGCGACGATTTTCGGCCGCGCGGAGCACCCGGCCGTACAGGCCGTCGCATCCTATTTTGGCGTATCGGTCATCGTCTTCGACGCGGCGCGACTCGAACAGGAGACGCCGCGGCTTGCCAATCCGTCGGACGCTCTATTCGAGCGGATTGGCTGTCATGGCGTCGCCGAAGCTGCCGCACTGGCCGCGACCGGGCCAGATGGCGCGTTGGTCGTCGAAAAGACCAAGTCGGGCGGTGTGACGATCGCGGTCGCGGAAACCGGTCGCAGCGCCTGACCATTTACTAAAAATGACTGGAAATTTGGCGCAGGCTTTGCCAAAGCTCTGCGCGTATCAAACAACAAGAAAAATCGGACGGGCTTTCCCATGCACAAAGTGATTTTGGACACCGACCCTGGCGTCGATGACGCCATGGCGTTGCTTTTTCTCGCACGTCATCCGGAAATCGATCTGGTCGGCATCACGACAGCCTTCGGCAACGCCTCGATCGAAACGACGACCCGCAATGCGCAATATCTCAAGCAGCAATGGAACATATCTGCGCCGATCGCCAAAGGCTCTGCCGCGCAGTACGATCCGGGCAGGGCGACGCATCCGTTTCCGGCCTATATCCATGGCGATGACGGGCTCGGCAATATCGGCGTTCCGGATGTGGTCGACGTACCGCTCGATCCGCGCCCGGCGCACCAGTTCATCATCGACACGGTCAAGGCCAATCCGGGCGAGATCGTGCTCGTCGCCGTCGGCCGCATGACCAATCTCGCCAATGCCCTGAAAGCCGCGCCCGAGATCACGGATCTGGTCAAGGAAGTCATTATCATGGGCGGCGCAATCGACGTGCCCGGCAATGTGACCCCTGCCGCCGAGGCCAATATCCATGGCGATCCGGAAGCCGCCGATGCCGTGATGATCGCGCCGTGGAAGGTCGTCGTGGTCGGGCTCGACGTGACGCTCAAGACCACGATGTCGCGCACGACGCTGGCCGGGCTTGCCGCGAAAGGGGGCAGGGCAGTCGAACTTCTCGACAAGCTCTCACAGTTCTACATCGATTTCTACGACGGCCAGGTGGAGGACAGCATGGTGGTGCACGATACATGCGCTTGCGTCTATCTCGTCGCCCGCGAGCTATTCACCACCCGCGGGGGAGCGGTGCGCGTGCTGACCACGGGCATCGGCGAAGGCAAGACGATCCAGAAGCCGGACGGCATGGTGTTCGGCAAGAGCGAATGGGACGGACTGCCGAGCCAGTTGGTCTGCACCGATGTGGATGCAGACGGGGCCATGCGGCTTGTTGAAGAGACGCTGGTCCGGCAGTGATGCGATAGCGCGAGCACATTGCCTCTCATATGCCACACGGCGGCGCTTCAAGAGTCCTCTCTCCGATCGTATTGGGAAAGCGCTAGGGTGAGGGGCGGCCACGGTTTTTTCGCGCGCGCTCGTGAAATCGAAAACCGTCAATGCTTTGCCAAGACTTTGGCAATGCGATTCCACTTTTCGCCCTCGGATTCGGCCCACGTCGCGCATCAAGCAAAAATGCTGACGTTTCCAGACGCATGCGGCCCATTCGGCCATCGTAGCGTCCAATGAATTGGCGGATTGCGTTTGTGTCGGTCGCGGCATAGGAAATGACGATGGACGAGGTGCTTTTTTCCGACCTGCCGGCTTTCGAGCCCGGCACCGTGTGGCTGACCGGCGCAGGGCCGGGCGATCCTGGGCTGCTGACGCTGCTCGCCGTCAAGGCTCTGCGAGAGGCGGATCATGTCGTATACGACGCGCTGGTCGATGAAAGCTGCCTGAGGCTCGCGCGGCCGGGCGCCGTGCTGGAATATGCGGGAAAACGCGGCGGCAAGCCCTCGCCGAAACAGCGCGATATTTCACTCAGGCTGGTGGAGCTTGCGCGTTCGGGCAAGCGGGTGCTGCGGCTGAAGGGTGGCGATCCCTTCGTCTTCGGGCGTGGCGGCGAGGAAGCGCTGACGCTGGTCAATCACGGCATCGCTTTCCGAATCGTGCCGGGTGTCACGGCTGGTATCGGCGGACTCTCCTATGCCGGCATTCCGGTGACCCACCGGTCGATCACCCATGTCGTGACCTTTCTCACCGGTCACGATTCCTCGGGACTCGTCCCCGACCGCATCGACTGGCCGTCGATCGCCAAGGGCTCGCCCGTCATCGTCATGTATATGGCGATGAAACATATCGGCGAGATCACGCGGCACCTCATCGAGGCCGGGCGGTCGCCGGAGGAAACCGTGGCTTTCGTCTGCAACGCATCGACCGCGAAGCAGGTGGTGCTGGAAAGCTCGCTCGGAACGGCAGTGGAAGATTGCGAAGCCGCCGGGCTCGAACCGCCGGCTATCGTGGTTGTCGGGGAGGTGGTGCGTCTGCGTGGCGGGCTTGACTGGCTCGGTGCGCTCGGGGGGAAACAGTTGGTCAGCGACCCATTGGGGACCGAAGGCCGAGAGGATATGGCATGAGCGGCCTCTTGATCGCCGCCCCGTCGTCCGGCTCGGGTAAGACCACCGTGACGCTCGGGCTGCTCAGGGCATTGAGCCGGCGCGGTATAGGCGTGACGCCTGGGAAGGCCGGGCCTGACTATATCGATCCCGCGTTCCATGCCATTGCATGCGGCGCGACCTGCCTCAACTACGACCCCTGGGCAATGCGGCCGGAACTGCTCGGCTTTCAGGCATCAGGCGGGGGGGCGCTGGTCATCGAAGCGATGATGGGGCTCTATGATGGTGCCGCCGATCACACCGGCTCGCCGGCGAGCCTTGCCAAACTTCTGGGTCTCTCGGTGGTGCTGGTGGTTGATTGTGCCCGACTTTCCCATTCCGTCGGCGCGATGGTGCGGGGGTTCATTTCGCACGATGCGAACCTGCATATAGCAGGGATCATCCTCAACAAGGTCGGCAGCGCGCGCCACGAATCCATGCTGCGCGCCGGGCTGGCGGGTCTTGCCGTGCCTATTTTCGGGGTGATCTATCAAGACAAGCTTCTTGGTCTGCCGGAACGGCATCTCGGGCTGGTGCTGGCGCAGGAGATCGACGGCATCGAGGCCTTCATGAACCACGCTGCGGATGTGGTGACCACGACATGCGATATCGATGCGCTGGCCGCGCTGGCCACGCGGGATGTCACGTCGGTGGCAAGACCGGATTGCACGGTGCCGTCGCTCGGCCGACATATCGCGATCGCCCGCGATCAGGCCTTTGCCTTCATCTATCCGCATCTCATGGATGGCTGGCGGGCGGAGGGCGCCGAAATCTCGTTCTTCTCGCCGCTCGCTGATGAAGGTCCTTCCGCAGCAGCGGACGCGGTCTTCCTGCCCGGCGGCTATCCGGAACTGCATGCAGGGCGGCTGAGCACGGCCGGGACATTCCGCACGTCGATGCTGGATCGCGCGGCTTCCGGTGTGGAGATTTATGGCGAGTGCGGCGGCTACATGACTCTCGGTGAAGCGCTTGTCGATGCGTCAGGCACGGAATGGCCGATGCTGGGGCTGCTGCCGCTCACCACGAGTTTCGCCGCGCGCAAGCGCCATCTCGGCTACCGGAAGCTAACAGCACTGGCAGGACCCTATGCCGGCATGCGGCTTTCGGCGCATGAATTCCATTATTCCACCGTGGTCCATGAGGGGCAGGCCGAGAGGCTCTTCGATGCCGTCGACGCGGCGGGCGAAGATGTCGGCCTGGCTGGGCTGGTGCGAGAGAATGTGTCGGGCTCATACATGCACCTGATCGATCTCGCCGGGGTGGGCGCCTGATGGCAGGCATCGTTCATGGCGGCGCATTGAGTGCCGCTTGCGCGCGTTATGGCGGTGAGCCGGCCGAGTGGCTGGATCTCTCTACAGGGATTAACCCCAACATGGTGGCGCTGCCGAAGATTCCAGCGACAGTCTGGAACCGGCTGCCGGACAAGACGCTGGAGCAGGCGGCCCGGGAAGCGGCCTGGGATTGGTATGTTGGAGCTAGCGGCGCACCCTCCTCTGTCCTGCCAGGCATATCCCAATCAAGGGGTGAGATCGACCCGTCGCCGGTGCCACGCTCCCAAGCAGACAATGACGATGTCGCAAACCTCGGCTGGCTGGGTGCGGCGGGCGAGCCGCATACAATTCCCTCCCTTGTGGGGGAGATATCAGGCAGGGCAGAGGAGGGTAATGCAACGAAGAATGACGCCTCGGCAGCGTTGCCCCTCCCGGTCCCCGGTACGCAATCCTTCATCCAGATCCTGCCCAAACTGGTGCCCGCCGATCGCCCCGTCGCAATTCTCTCGCCGACCTATGGCGAATATGCCCATTGCTTCCAGCGGGCCGGGTTGGTGGTGAATGCGATCGGCTCGCTTGACGAATTGACCGACGCGCATGGCACGCTCGTCATCGTTAATCCCAACAATCCCACCGGGGGCACGTTCCTGCGCAGGGAACTGATCGCGCTGGCGACAAGGATGCGCAGGCAGGGCGGCCATCTGCATATCGACGAGGCATTCGGCGATGCGCGGCCGGAGCTGTCCCTTGCGGCCTTTGCAAGCGAGACGCCCGGCGTCACGGTCAGCCGGTCATTCGGCAAGTTCTACGGGCTTGCAGGATTGCGGCTCGGCTTCGTGTTCGGGGTTCCCACCGTCCTCGATATCGTTGAGGCCGAACTTGGTCCCTGGGCGGTGTCCGGACCAGCGCTGTTTCTTGCACGCGAACTCATGGGCGGCGACGGTTCAGGGATATTGGCTCAGCTCAAACAGCGCCGAGCGGCGTTAAGTGCCGTACTCGACGCTGCCGGACTGGAAACCGTGGGCGGCACCGAGCTCTTTGCGCTTGTGCGGCACAATCGCGCGCAAGACCTCTTTGAACATCTGGCGCGCCTGCATATATTGGTGCGTAAATTCGATTATGCCGGGGACTGGCTCAGGATCGGACTAACGCCGGATGAACAGGGGGATCGGCGGCTTGCGCAAGCGCTGGCCTCCGCACAATTCTGAATGTACACACTTTATGTGCTGTTTCTTGCCCTGCTCGTGGACCGGGCGGTGGGCGATCCGGAAAGTGCGTGGTCGCACATTCCCCATCCCGTCGTGCTGTTCGGCAAGGCAGTGGCTTTCTGCGAGCGGCAGTTCAATCACAAGGGCCTGAGCGAGCGCGACCGCCGCGCCTATGGCATCATGGCGATCCTGGCCTTGCTGATTGCCAGCGTCATGGCCGGCATTCTGATGTCGCGCCTCTTCGTCTATGCCGGCTTTTTCGGCATTGTCGCGGAGATCATCGTCGTTGCCGTCCTGCTGGCGCAGAAAAGTCTCGCCGATCACGTCAGCGCCGTTGCCGGTGCGTTGCGCAAGGAGGGTATCGTCGGCGGGCGGAAGGCTGTCTCCATGATCGTCGGACGCGATTCCAACACGCTGGACCGGGCCGGCGTCTGCCGCGCGGCGATCGAAAGCCTGGCGGAGAATTTTTCCGATGGCGTGATCGCTCCGGCTCTTTTCTACGCCGTCTTCGGCCTGCCTGGACTTTTTGCCTACAAGATGCTGAATACCGCCGACTCCATGATCGGCCATATGACGCCGCGCTACCGGCAGTTCGGCTGGGCATCGGCGAAACTCGACGACCTCGCCAACTGGCCCGCCGCCCGGCTGTCGGCCGTTATGATCGCGCTCGGGACATGGTTCCGCCGCGGCAAGCCTTCAGCGCGGCAGTCGATCAGCGTGGCGTTGCGCGACCACGGCCTGCATCGCTCACCCAATTCCGGCTGGCCGGAATCGGCCATGGCCGGTTCGCTCGATGTCGCACTCGCGGGACCTCGAACCTATGCCGGCGAGGAGGTGATGGAGCCGATGCAGAACTCCGCCGGCCGCAAGAATATCGGACCGGCGGATATCGATTCCGCCATCGAAGTCTTCTGGGCGGCCTGCAGCACGTTTACTGCACTTGTGCCTGTCGTTGTATTGGTGCTCATTCTCGTATTCTGATGCCCTTTCACGACAATTGCTTGGAAATTGTGCTTTGGATGCACCGATCGGCGTGAGGTTAACCTTGTGCGATTATTATATCGGCGTTAACCAGTATCATTAATTCATCGTGGCACAAAAGTGTCTAGAATAGGTCTCATCAGGGTGTGGCAGATGATGCATATGCTGCTATTGGGGAAGATCATCATGCGTAAGTTCTTTGCGGTCGTCTTGACCTTGCTTGCATTCGGTTTTCTCTCCGGCGCGCAGGCCGGAACCATTACTGCCCGCATTTCACTTTCCTCGCAGACCATGACTGTGACAGACGGTCTGTTCGTCAGGCACAAGTGGAAGATCTCCACCGCCCGTCGCGGCTATGTCACGCCCACTGGTAGCTTTCGTGCCTATTGGGCCTCACGTCATCACCGTTCGCGCAAGTACGACAACGCGCCGATGCCTTATGCGATTTTCTTCAAGGGCGGTTATGCCGTGCATGCGACTTTCGACCTGAAGCGCCTTGGCCGCCCGGCTTCGCATGGCTGCATCCGGCTGCATCCCAGCAATGCCGCGGTCTTCTTCAGTCTGGCGCAGAAATACGGGCTAAGAAATACCAAGGTCATCATTACCCGATAATGGACGCCGCACGCGCGGGGTGAATGCCACTTTTTCTGTTGCGCGGAATGGGCTAACCCGTAAAGGAAAAGCCAGACCGGCAGGGGAAGCGGAATGCAGTTGGAAGAGGTTCTCAAGGGCGTGCTCGCCGATGTCGCCGACCACATCGGCGAAGGCAAGGTCGCCAACTATATTCCTGCGCTCGCCAAGATCGATCCGAAGAAATTCGGCATGGCGGTGGTTACGGTGGATCGCGACGTGCACGTGCTGGGCGACGCCGAGGAAGCCTTTTCGATCCAGAGCATTTCGAAGGTTTTCACGCTCACCCTGGCGCTCGGCCGGGTCGGCGAGGGGCTGTGGAAACGGGTCGGCCGCGAACCCTCGGGCACGCCGTTCAATTCCATCGTCCAGCTCGAGCATGAGCACGGAATTCCACGCAATCCGTTCATCAATGCCGGCGCCATCGTGGTGGCCGATACGCTGCTGTCCGGTCACCAGCCGCGCGAGACGCTCGGCGAAATCCTCAGCTTCATGCGCTATCTCACCGACGATGATTCCATCATTATCGATTCCGAGGTGGCGCGATCCGAGCAGCAGACCGGCTTTCGCAACGCGGCGCTGGCCAATTATATGCATGCTTTCTCTAACATTCATAATCCGGTCGAAAAGACGCTCGGCGTCTATTTTCACCAATGCGCGCTGTCGATGAACTGTGTGCAACTCGCTAAGGCCGGCTTGTTCCTGGCCAATCGTGGGCTGCTGACGAGCGGGGGTCGAAGTGTCGTCTCGTCGGAGCGCGCACGCCGCATCAATGCGCTGATGCTGACCTGCGGGCATTATGACGCTTCGGGCGATTTCGCTTTCCGCGTCGGCCTGCCCGGCAAGAGCGGGGTCGGCGGCGGCATCCTGGCCATCGCACCAGGCAAGGCTGCGATCGCCGTGTGGTCGCCGGGGTTGAATGCCAATGGCAATTCCGCGACGGGAACCAAGGCGCTGGAGAGCCTCGCCAGGCGCACGGGCTGGTCCATTTTCGGCTGAACAGGCGTTGGGTCAGGATGTACCTTCGATCAAGCCCTTGAGAGTTCGAAGATCCTTTTCAATGTGATCTGCGTCACGTTGGAAATCGGCGTCGGACATGCTTGATGCGCGCAACAGAGTGAACATCACTTCCGCGCCGTCGCCGTTCGGCACGACGCGGAATGCGTTCTGGAATTTGCTGCCGTCGGGCAAGGTGACTTCGTGATCGGCGACGCCAAGGTCGTTGGAGGGGGCGAAGCGCACCTGCATTTCTCCGAGCGGACCACCATCGGCGACCCAATGATCGCCATTTCTTTCAAGGCCGGCAGCGAGACCCGACGCCCATCGCGGCATGTTCCCGGGATTCAGCACGAACGCCGCGACGTCGTGCCAGTCGCGCTCAATGGCGATGTGAATAATTCGGGCTTGCATGGTGGACATTTCGATCTCCCGGGCTCCGGTGCATTTTATCAACGGATGCTGCCGGACAACGTCAGTGGCAGGCGTTGGTTTCAAGTGCTGTCGCGCTCCCGCTTTCCGCGTGCGACCTCGGTCGCCAGCGATTCCAGCTTGTGCCCCCAGAATCGGCGGAAACGGTCAAGCCCTTCGTCGACGCCCTGGAAAGGGGCGGGATCGATGGCGTAGATGCGTCGCGCGCCCTCAGCACGGACCGTTGCGAATCCGTTCTCGCGCAGCACACGCAGGTGCTGGGAGACGGCTGCCTGGGTAATGCCGAACTCAGCCTGGATGACCATGACGACCTCGCCCGACGCCTTTTCGCCCTCGGCGATCAGTTCGAGGATGCGCCGGCGCACCGGGTCGCCAAGGATGTCGAAAGCGTGCATCAGATGGCTGCGGGCGGCTGCTCGGCGCTATAGAACATCCGGGTTCTTTCGGCCGCCTCCTTCGCCCAGGCAGGATCGGCGCCATTGGCGATCACCGCCCGGCACCAGTCGTCGCCGCTGCCACGGACATAGGCCTTGCCATCGTCGGACGCCATCCACGCTGCACTTTCCTCGGGCGGATTGGAGGCGCCTGTCTCGATATGCAGCGCCAAGCCGAGCAGACCGAGATCCCAGCCGACGCCGACGGCACCTGGCCCATACTGTTCCCAGAATTCCTTCGGAACATGAGCTGTGTGTTCGAGGGTGAGGCGGGTGCGCTCGCTGGTTTCCGCTTCCAATGTGACATCCACCCAGGACACTTCGCCGGCATATTCCCAGGTAAGGGCCAGTCGCTTAGGCGGTTCGCAGCCGATAATGCCGCCCGAGGCATTGCCGATAAGTTGAAAACGGCCGCCGAGCCGGAGATCGCCCTCCACAGGCATGAACCAGCGCGGAATTCTTTCGGCAGAGGTCAGTGCGTTCCAAAGATCGCCGATATCAGTATCATAACTTCTGGTGGCAATGACCACAGTGGCCGGCTTGCCATCGCGATCGACGGTTTTCACTTCACGTGTCACGGCGCCGAGGTAACGGGTCAGATTTTCCATGCGTGCCTCCTTGATTGACCGAGCGAAAGATATAAGTTTGAACTTATATAAGTCAATACCTGTATCAACTTTTCTATGCGATCACGCCTTGCCTCAGGATGCGTCGCACGCCTATAGTCCGGCCAAAATCAGCAACTTGAATGTCGAGGGAGATGGCGCGTGGAACAGGCGGAAATCGGTTTGATCGGGCTTGCCGTGATGGGCTCGAACCTCGCGCTCAACATCGCCGAGAAGGGCAATCGCATCGCGGTGTTCAACCGCAGCCCTGACAAGACGGATCATTTTCATGCCGAGGCCGGGGTCTTGCGCGACCACATCATCCCCTGCAAGACAATGGAGGAATTCGTCGCCTCGATCCGTCCGCCGCGCCCGGTCATTATCATGGTGCAGGCCGGCGCGCCCGTCGACCAGGTGATGGAGAGCCTCAAGAAGGATCTCTCCGCCGGCGACATCATCATCGATGCGGGGAACGCCAATTTCCGCGATACGATCCGCCGCTTCGACAGTCTCAAGGATTCCGGCCTGACATTCATCGGCATGGGGGTTTCCGGCGGCGAGGAGGGCGCGCGCCATGGTCCCTCTATCATGGTCGGCGGCAAGGAAGAGTCCTACAAGCGCGTCGAAAAAGTGCTGACCTCGATCTCGGCGAAATTCAAGGGTGAGGATTGCTGCGCCTGGCTAGGCGAGAACGGCGCGGGGCATTTCGTCAAGACGATCCATAACGGCATCGAATATGCCGACATGCAGATGATCGCAGAAATCTACGGCATCCTGCGCGACGGGCTCGGACTTTCAGCCAAGGAATGCTCGGATATCTTCGGCAAGTGGAACAAGGGCCGGCTCGAATCCTATCTCATCGAGATCTCCGAGTTGGTGCTCAGCAAGAACGATCCGATCTCGGGCAAGCCTATGGTCGACATGATCGTCGATAAGGCCGGTCAGAAGGGCACTGGCAAGTGGTCGGCGATCGAGGCGCAGAACATGGGCGTGCCGGCCACGGGCATCGAAGCGGCCGTTGCTGCCCGCAGCCTGTCTTCATTCAAGAAGCAGCGCGAGAATGCCGAGAAGGTGCTTGGCCTACCCTCCGCTGAACAGATCAAGTCGATCGATCGCAATCAGCTGATCGCCGATCTCGAACTGGCGCTGCTGGCCGGCAAGATCGGCGCCTATGCCCAAGGCTTCGCCGTCATGGCCGAGGCCTCGAAGGAATTCGGCTGGTCCCTGCCGATGCCGACGATTGCACAGATCTGGCGTGCCGGCTGCATCATCCGCTCGCAGTTCCTCGACGATATCACGTCTGCCTTCCGCGCCATGCCGGATGCCGACAATCTGGTGATTACGCCCGCCTTCGCCGCGCTGGTCAAGGAGACCGACGGTGCGCTACGCCGCGTGGTCTCGACGGCTGCGCTCAACGGTCTTGCGGTTCCGGCGCTCGCCTCGGCGCTCGGTTATTTCGACAGCTATCGCCGCGGCCGCGGCACCGCGAATCTGATCCAGGCGCAGCGCGACTTCTTCGGCGCCCACGGCTTCGACCGCATCGACGGCGTGGACAAGCATCATGGTCCTTGGGGTAGCGGCCTGGCCGATTTCTGAGCAACCGGAGCGGAAGGGAAGACATGAAAATCTCGAATGCTTTTCAAATTTTCCTTTCGGAAGCGCCGGAACACGCCAGGGCCTGGATGGATGCAGTGCAGGGCCTCGACAAGGCCAGCGCGCTCGACAAGAAGACCGAAGAACTCGCCTATCTTGCGGTGCTCGCATCGCAACGGCTGACTTCGGGTATTCCGTTCCATGTCGGGATGGCGAAGCAGGCCGGAGCGACGCGTGATGAAATCATCGGCGCGGTGCTGATCGGTATGCCTGCGGTCGGCAATACGGTGATCGAAGCACTGCCCGTGGCACTCGACGCCTATGACGCGGTCCAAGACTGACCTCAGTTGGGAAACATCAACCTTCCGTCCGGCATGCAGATACTTTGCAGCTGTTCCGGTGCGACGCCCTCGATGCGGCCGAGGACGGCTTTGGCGAGTTCGCGGCCGGCCAGTCGGATATCCTCATTGACGGTGATCACCTCGGGCCGCACGAAGCGCAGGAGGTCGGCCGGCTGTTTGGAGACCATGTCGATATCGCGGCCGACCTGCCGGCCCGCCGCCGCGAGCGCCGAGGAAATCGCAACCGCGCCCGCGCTCGATCCTGAAATAATGCCGTCGGTTTCCGGAAAGTCTCTCAGCAGGTTCATGGTTGCCCGGTAGACGACCTGAAGCGGGTCGTGGACGGTCGCATCGCGCAACGGCACACGTTCACAGCCGAAATCCCTCAATCCCGCGAGATAGCCGGAATGCATGTGGTGAAAGAAGGTGAAGCGGGGCAGGGGTTCGAGAATGGCCAGTCGGCGCCGCCCGCGTTCGGCCAGCATGCGCACTGCATCGTATGCATAGGCCTCGTTGTCGAAATCATGAAAGGGATGAGGTAGCCCAAGCTCAGTGCGGCCATGGGTGGCGAAGGGCAGATTGCGCTCGAGCAACAGCTTCACCCGCGGGTCCTCGGGTTCTATCGATGACAGTATGACGCCATCGGCGGATCCGGTTTCGACGATGTAGCGCACCGGCGCCATTGCGTCGCGGTCGCTTCTATACGGCGTGACGATGAGGTGGTAGTTTGTAGAGGCGAGGACCTCCGAGATGCCGTAGACGATATGGGAGGTGAGGCCCATAATTTCCTCGTCGATATTGAGGATCAGGCTGATTACGTTGGTTTTGCCTGTGCGCAGGCGCACGCCGGCGCGATTCGGATAGTAGCCAATCTGGGTCGCGACGAGCCGCACGCGCTCCTTGGTTTCCTGGCTGATGTCGGGTGCATCCTTCAACGCGCGCGACACAGTAGTGACACCAAGACCCGTCATGAAGGCGATCGTCTTGAGCGTCGGCCGCTCCCCCGGTATCGGCGCCTGGCCGGACTGTACCATGCTTCTCATTCCGTCCATTCCCATATGCCGGCCGTCTATGAACGATAACCGCCACAAACGCCATCTCCTCCTCGGGGGCCGTGAAAATCTGTAACGTTACAGAAGAAATGTCGAGCAATTTTTCAAGCGTGGACAAAATTTCTATCTTGCGGTGCAAAAAAACAGACGCGAGAAGAATTTTGCGTCTGCGAACATTAATTCGGGTGTAAAAATAAATAGGGATTGCAATTGTGATATAATTTACAATAAGATATGATTTTTTGTGCACTGTGCATAATATAAGGCGTCTGGCGCTGTTTTGAGAATTTTTGACCGGATATCCACAATCCTTAATTGTATTTCTCAGAATCTGCGGAAATTTTCACTCCGCCTGTTGCGGACGTCAGGCAATTCGCATAAGTTTTTCCGGCAACGTTTCAGTGAGGGAGGAGAACTCATGAAGGCCCGTTATTTTGCAGCAGCGCTCGCGGCATCCGTGGCGCTGGGAGGCGGTATCGCGAACGCGACCGATCTAGAAGTCACGCATTGGTGGACGTCCGGTGGCGAGGCTGCGGCCGTTGCCGAACTCGCCAAGGCATTCGATGCCACCGGCAACAAGTGGATCGACGGCGCAATAGCCGGTTCGGGCGGCACCGCCCGGCCGATCATGATCAGCCGCATCACCGGCGGCGATCCGATGGGTGCAACGCAGTTCAACCATGGCCGCCAGGCCGAGGAGCTGGCGCAGGCCGGTCTGATGAAGGACCTGACCGCGATTGCCGAGAAGGAAAAATGGAAGGACATCATCCGTCCTGCGAGCCTGCTCGACAGCTGCACGATCGACGGCAAGATCTATTGCGCGCCGGTCAACATCCACTCCTGGCAGTGGTTGTGGCTTTCCAACAAGGCATTCGCCGATGCCGGCGTCGCCGTTCCGAAGAATTGGGATGAATTCGTGGCTGCGGCACCCGCGCTCGAGGCCAAAGGCATCATCCCGCTGGCCGTGGGCGGCCAGCCCTGGCAGGCCGCAGGTGCGTTCGACGTCCTGATGGTCGCCATCGCAGGCAAGGATACTTTCCACAAGGTATTCAAGGACAAGGACGCCGAAGTCGCAGCGGGTCCCGAGATCGCCAAGGTCTTCAAGGCTGCCGACGACGCCCGCCGCATGTCCAAGGGCAGCAATGTTCAGGATTGGAATCAGGCCACCAACCTCGTGATTCAGGGCAAGGCTGCGGGCCAGATCATGGGCGACTGGGCGCAGGGTGAATTCCAGGTCGCAGGCCAGGTCGCCGGCAAGGATTATACCTGCCTTCCCGGGCTGGGCGTGAACGAAATCATCTCCACGGGTGGTGATGCTTTCTACTTCCCATTGCTCAAGGACGAAGCCAAATCGGCGGCACAGGACGTGCTGGCCTCGACGCTAATCAACCCGGTCACACAGGTCGCGTTCAACCTGAAGAAGGGTTCTCTGCCCGTTCGTGGCGACGTCGATCTCGCGGCCGCCAACGATTGCATGAAGAAGGGCCTCGATATCCTCGCCAAGGGTAATGTGATCCAGGGCACCGACCAACTGCTTTCGCCCGACAGCCAGAAGCAGAAGGAAGACCTGTTCTCGGAGTTCTTCGCTAACCCGTCGATGACTCCCGAGGATGCGCAGAAGCGCTTCGCCGAGATCATCGGTTCGGCAGACTAACATCATCCCCGATCCCGGCCGGCGGCATCTGTCGCTGGCCGGTTTTCCGCGCCCCGATATCGGGGCTGAAGGCGAAGGCTATGCCGGGCACGCTTCTTCCAACTGCAGCGCGCATGGCTTCCGATCGTGAATGAGGAGACTGACCCATGACGGGCCAAAAGACCCATGCCGGCCGGCCGAACAGATTATTCCGCAATCTCAATTCAAAGATTGCGTCAATTCCGATGATCCTCACTGCGGTTGTGATTTTTCTCGGTGGCACGCTCTGGACGGTCACCTATTCCTTCACCAATTCGAAGCTGCTGCCGCGCCTGAAATTCGTGGGTCTTGACCAGTACGACCGGCTGTGGGACGCCCCGCGCTGGGTTATCTCGATCCAGAATCTTGCGATCTACGGCGTTTTGATGCTGATCTTCAGCCTGGTGATCGGTTTCGTACTTGCGGCCCTTATGGATCAGAAGATCCGTTTCGAGAACACGTTCCGCACGATCTTCCTTTACCCCTTCGCACTGTCCTTCATCGTCACCGGGCTTGTCTGGCAATGGGTGCTGAACCCGGAATACGGCATCCAGTCGGTGATCCGGTCGCTCGGCTGGACAGGCTTCGATTTCGACCCGCTCTACACCGCCGACATCGTCATCTACGGCATCCTGATCGCGGCACTCTGGCAGGGGACGGGGCTCGTGATGTGCCTGTTGCTTGCAGGCTTGCGCGGCATCGACGAAGACATATGGAAGGCGTCGCGCATCGATGGCATCCCGATGTGGAAGACCTATCTCTTCATCGTCATCCCAATGATGCGGCCCGTCTTCATCACGACGCTCGTCATCATCGCCAGCGGCATCGTGCGCGTCTACGACCTCGTTGTCGCGCAGACCTCGGGCGGCCCCGGCATCGCGTCGGAAGTGCCGGCGAAATATGTCTACGACTACATGTTCCAGGCGCAGAATCTGGGTCAGGGCTTCGCGGCCTCGACCATGATGCTGATCACCGTCGCCATCATCATCGTGCCTTGGGCATATCTGGAATTCGGAGGGCGCAAGCGTGTCTGATACTATCGCTCTCACATCCCGCGACAATCTGCCCTCCGCGATTTCTGAATTCAGCGGCCCTCGCGGGCCCAAGCCCCGCCGTACTTTCTCCGGCCGTAACATCATGCTCTACGGCACGCTGATCTTCGCGGCGCTCTATTATCTGCTGCCGCTCTACGTCATGGTCATGACATCGATGAAGGGCATGCCCGAGATTCGCCTCGGCAACATCTTCGCGCCGCCGATGGAGATCACCTTCGAACCCTGGGTCAAGGCCTGGTCGCAGGCCTGCACGGGCTTGAACTGCGATGGCCTGTCGCGTGGTTTCTGGAACTCCGTCCGCATCACCGTGCCGTCGACACTGATCTCGATCCTGATCGCCTCGGTCAACGGCTATGCGCTGGCGAACTGGAAGTTCAAGGGTGCGGACATCTTCTTCACGATCCTGATCGTCGGCGCCTTCATTCCCTATCAGGTGATGATCTA